>Ga0157369_10000737_pt1 | contig 42211 bp, 34 predicted proteins | sample C25metaG_FD_113461 | JGI IMG/M metagenome (GOLD analysis project Ga0157369, IMG submission 113461) | Corn rhizosphere microbial communities from Kellogg Biological Station, Michigan, USA - C2-5 metaG | ecosystem: Host-associated > Plants > Roots > Rhizosphere > Soil | place: USA: Michigan... | reverse complement strand
GTCGTCACGATGGAATACGCGGCCGATAAGGCCGACATCTTCGTCACGGCCACCGGCAACTACCATGTGATCAATCACGATCATATGAAGGCGATGCGTCACAACGCGATCGTCTGCAACATCGGCCACTTCGATTCGGAAATCGACGTCGCGTCGACGCGCCAGTACACGTGGGAAAACATCAAGCCGCAGGTCGATCACATCATCTTCCCGGACGGCAAGCGCGTGATCTTGCTGGCTGAAGGCCGTCTCGTGAATCTCGGCTGCGCCACGGGCCACCCCTCGTTCGTGATGTCGAATTCGTTCGCCAACCAAACGCTCGCGCAAATCGAGCTGTTTACGCGTGGCGGCCAGTACGAGAACAAGGTGTACGTGCTGCCCAAGCATCTCGACGAGAAGGTCGCGCGGCTGCACCTGGCGCGCATTGGCGTGAATCTGACCGAGTTGACGGATGCGCAGGCCGGCTACATCGGTGTGGAGAAGAACGGGCCGTTCAAGCCGAATCACTATCGTTATTGATCGCGGGCTGACGCGGGCGGGGCGCCGCGCACACGGCTCGCATCGCGCGGGGCCTGCGCGGCGGCGCCCGCTCGCCTAGAACAATCGACAACCACCACTACGCCGAAGGAATCGCCATGACCGTGCTGCTGACTTGGGTGATCAATGCGCTCGCACTGCTCATCATTACGTACCTCGTGCCGTCGATCCACGTCCGCAGCTTCGGCACGGCGCTCATCGTCGCGCTTGTGCTTGGGCTCATCAACGCTGTGCTGCGGCCCGCGCTGATTCTGCTGACGCTGCCCGTGACGATCGTCACGCTTGGGCTCTTCATCCTCGTGGTCAACGCGCTGTGCTTCTGGCTCGCGGCATCGCTGCTTAAAGGGTTCGAAGTGTCGGGATTCTGGTCGGCGTTCTTCGGCTCGATCTTGTACAGCATCGTCTCGTGGCTGCTGTCGGCGCTGATCTTCGGCAATCGTAGCCTCGGCTGATACACCGACACACCGGACTCACCGGATCATGAATCCCATCGAAATCTCATTTGAATTTTTTCCGCCGAAGACGCCCGACGGCGTCGAGAAGCTGCGCGCGACGCGTGCGCAACTGGCGCTGCTCAAGCCGAAGTTCGTCTCCGTGACGTTCGGCGCGGGCGGTTCGACGCAGCAGGGCACGCTCGATACGGTGCTCGACATGGCGAAGGACGGCCTTGAAGCCGCGCCGCATTTGTCGTGCATCGGCTCGTCGAAGGAAAACCTGCGCGCCATTCTCGAGCAATACCGCTCGAACGGCATCCGCCATATCGTCGCATTGCGTGGCGATTTGCCCTCGGGCATGGGCGAAGTGGGCGAGCTGCGCTATGCCTCCGAACTCGTCTCGTTCATCCGCGCCGAGCACGGCGATTGGTTTCACATCGAAGTGGCGGCTTACCCCGAGTACCATCCACAGGCCCGCTCGCCGCGGCACGATCTTGAGAACTTCGCGCGCAAGGTTAAAGCCGGCGCGAACGCCGCGATCACGCAGTACTTCTTTAATGGGGATGCGTACTTCCGCTTCGTCGATGAGGCGCGCAAGCTCGGCGTCGATGTGCCGATCGTGCCGGGCATCATGCCGATCACGAACTACTCGCAGCTGATGCGGTTTTCGGAGATGTGCGGCGCCGAAGTGCCGCGCTGGGTCGCCAAGCGGCTGGAAAGCTTCGGTGACGATAAAGAAGCGATTCGCGCGTTCGGGCTCGATGTCGTCACGCAGCTTTGCGAGCGGCTCGTCAAGGAAGGCGCGCCGGGGTTGCATTTTTATACGCTCAATGCCGCTACCGCGACGAAAGCGATCTGCGAAAGGCTGGGTTAGGCCGCTGACCGGGGAGCGGATCGGCGCGGACAAAATCGCGGAAATCAGGCGCCACGCCACCGCAGCCTGATCGCACTCCGCAACTCCCGGCGCACCCGGGGGCAAACGAACAAAGCCCGCTTGGCGAAGCCAGCGGGCTTTGTTTTGCCGCGACGCTTTGAGAGCGTCGCTCATCCATCGCCGATCAATACCCCAGCGCTTCTCCCGCCGGCCGCCGCTCGTCATTTGCCCCGTAGAAATACCCTACGCGCACTTTGCCTGACACCGCCGCATCGTTACCGGAGCTTTGCGAAGCATCCGCTGCGAGCCCAGGCAGACCCACTTCGATCAATTCAGCCGCGCCCCAAGGCGTTTGCTGAACCATCTTGTAGCCCTCGCTGGCGAGGATCTTCAGCGTATCGGCCGACAAGCCATACGGCTCGTAATAAACGACATCGGGCAACCATTGCTCGTGAATGCGCGCCGCGTCCACGGCTTCTTGCGGCTCCATGCCGTAATCGATGATGTCGATCGCCGTCTCGAGCGTCGTCGTGATGATGCGCGAGCCGCCCGGCGAGCCGATGACCAGGAAGACCTTGCCGTCCTTCGTGACGATCGTCGGCGCCATCGAGGAAAGTGGCCGTTTGCCCGGAGCGATCGCATTGTTCGGCCCTTGCACGAGGCCGAACATATTTTGCGCGCCGACCTTCGATGTGAAGTCGTCCATTTCGTCGTTCAAGAAGAAGCCAGTGCCCGGCGCGATGACAACGGCGCCGAAGCGGCCGTTCACCGTATAGGTGGTCGATACGGCATCGCCTTGCTTGTCGACGATCGAGTAATGCGTCGTCTCCTTCTTCTCCGGCAGCGACGCTGCATCGGCGAGTTCCATCGACGGCGTGGCCTTATCCGGGCTGATCGATGCACGGATTTGCGCCGCGTACGATTTACTGAGCAATTGATCGAGCGGGTTCTTCACGAATACGGGATCGCCGAGCTTCGTGTTGCGATCGGCGTACGCGTGGCGCATCGCTTCGGACAGGTAATGCACGGCCGTCGCCGAATGCCATCCGAAGCCCTTCAGATCGTAGCCTTCGACCGTGTTGAGGATTTCACACATCGTCGTGCCGCCCGAGCTCGGCGGCGGCGCGGAGATGAACGTATAGCCGTGGTAGTCGCACGTCACGGGCGTCATTTCGGTGGCGCGATAACTTGCGAAATCAGCCGCCGTCAGCAAGCCGCCGCCCGCTTTCGAGGCGGCTTCGATCGTTTGCGGGATTTTGCCTTTGTAGAACGCATCGGGGCCGTGCTTGGCGATCGCTTCGAGCGTTTTCGCCAGATCTTTTTGCACGAGGCGATCGCCCGGTTGCAGCGGCGTGCCGTCCTTGCGCAGGAAGATGCGGGCGGCGTCGGGATTGTCTTTGAAGCGCTTGATCGTCGTATCGAGGATGTCCGTATCGGCGCGCGTGAGGACGAAGCCTTCGCGAGCGAGACGGATCGCCGGCGCCATGATTTGCTCGCGTGTGAGCTTGCCATACTTGCGCTCGGCCATATCGAGGCCCATCACGGTGCCGGGCACGCCGGCCGCGCCGTAGCCGAAAAGGCTCGCGCCCTTCTTCACGTTACCTTGCGCATCGAGGTACATGTTCGCGGTGGCCGCGGCCGGGGCGGTTTCGCGAAAGTTGATGAAGGTGTCGCGCCCATCGGCGAGATGGATCGTCATGAAGCCGCCGCCGCCGATGTTGCCGCAGCACGGGTTGACGACAGCTTGCGCGTAACCGACGGCGACAGCGGCGTCGATGGCGTTGCCGCCCATCTTCAGAATATCGACGCCCACTTGCGACGCGAGATGCTGCGAGGTGACGACCATGCCGTTCGCGGCTTCGACAGCCGGCCGCGAGGCGGCCATCGCGCCGCCGGCCGCCGTGCCGGCAGCCACGAACGCCGCGGCCAGCGCGGCAATGAGGGTGCAGTTCTTCTTCATCATGTGTGCTTTGAGAGGTGTGTATCGGTGGGTGTCATCCATCGGCCGGTTTAGGCGTCCTCGGCGACGCGTCCGGCTCTTAATGCTTCTATGCGCTTCAATCTGGCTTTGGCGCGATCGGGCAGGCGCTGCACGAGCGCGGCGACGATCGCTTCGGTTTGGGCGAGCACCGGTACTTTCGTATCGAACGGCGAGGCGCTTGGGACGAGCAGCGATACGAGCACGGCATCGGCGAAGCTGGCGATCGGCGAGCGCCACTCATCGGTGAACAGCACGATGCGCGCACCCAATTGATGCGCCGCCCGCGCGAATTGGACGACGCTTTCCTGGTAGCGGCGATAGTCGTAGACGACCAGCACGTCGCCCGCTTCGAGATCGGCAAGCGCTTCGGAGCCGCGTTCGAGCGACGGTTCGACGTGCCGCGCGTGCGAGCGCAACTGGCTCAAGAGCACGACGAACCACGACGCAATGAAGCTGCTTGCGCGGCCGCCGCAGCTAAATACCGTCCGCGCCGGATCGGCGAGCAGGGAGACGGCCAATTCGAAATCCTCGCGCGATGCTTGCTCGGCCGTTTTACCGATCGCCAGCGTGAGCGAGCCCAGCATCGCTTGCTGGACATCTTCGGCGTGGGGTTCATAGGCGCTGGATTCGAGCAAGGACAGCGGCGAATTCATACGCGCATCGACTTCGGCGAGTAGCGCACGTTGAAATTCGGGATAGCCTTCGAAGCCCAGCTTCAAGACCAGCCGATGAACAGTGGGATCGCTGACTCCCGCTTGCCCCGCGAGCTGCGAGATCGACGTCAGCGCCGCGCTGGGGTAATTGGCGAGCAGGACCGCGACGACGCGCCGCTCCGACACGGTGAAAGTGTCTTCTCGCTGCTTGAGCAGAGTCCGCACGGGGGGACGCGTCACGATGCCTCTCTCGATGAAACCTTCAACGTCAGCGCCACACTAAGGCGCGCTCTGTAACGACTATTACGTCACCGACATCGTAACAAGCCAAAAACGTGCGTCAACCATGCATTAATCGGTGTTTACCCGCTACGCATATGCATAGTCGGCATCAAATAGTTTTGAGCATGTGATAGGCATTACAAGCGACCCTGCGGCGACGCCCACGCGCCGTGCTACGCTTGGCGCGGGCCTAGTCACTGAGGGAGCGCTTATGCCGGTATGCCGTCCGCTTTTCGCTGTTCGTCTGGCTTCTTTCATCCTCACAGCGGCCGGTGCGGCCTACGCTTTCCTCGGTTGCGGCGGCGCACAAGCCGCTGAGCTGCCCGCCAAGACGCTGGTCTATTGCTCCGATGCGAGTCCCGCCGGTTTCGATCCCGCGCAGTACACGACGAGCGTCGAATTCTCGGCGGCGGCGTACACGATCTACAACCGTCTCGTCGAATTCGAACATGGCGGCACGCAAGTCGAGCCGGGCCTCGCTCAGTCATGGGAGATTTCCGATGACGGACGGGTATACACGTTTCACCTGCGCCATGGCGTGAGGTTTCATTCGACGGCGTATTTCAAGCCCACGCGCGATTTCGATGCCGACGACGTCGTGCTGACGTTCGAGCGCATGCGCGATCCGAACAATGCATTGCGCCTCGCCTATCCGGTTGCATTCCCGTATTTCAACGATCTCGGCCTCGCGAAGAACCTTGCGAAGGTGGAAAAGCTGGATCCCTATACCGTTCGCATGACGCTCAATACAGTGAGCGCGCCGTTCTTGTCGGAACTCGCCATGCCGTTCGCCTCGATTCTTTCCGCGGAGTATGCCGAGGCGTTGATGCACACGGGCAAGGCCGCGGATTTGAATCGCTATCCGATCGGCACTGGGCCGTTCGTCTTCCACAGCTATGAAAAGGATGCGACGATCCGCTACGACGGCAATCCCGACTACTGGAAGAGCGGCGTGGTGCGCGTGAGCAAGCTCGTGTTTCAAATCACGCCCGATCCGGCCGTGCGCGAGCAGAAGCTCAAGGACAACGAATGCCAGGTGATGAACTATCCGCGCCCGGCCGATATCGCCGCGCTGTCGCAGGATCCGAACCTGCAAATGCCGCATCAAGTCGGGTTCAACCTCGGTTTCCTCGCGTACAACACGACCCATAAGCCGCTCGATAACGTCGACGTTCGTCGCGCGTTGGACATGGCCATCGATAAGCCCGCCATCGTGAAATCGGTCTATCAAGGCGCGGGGCAAGCCGCTGTCGGTCCGATGCCGCCTACGCAGTGGCCGTACGACGCCGCACTCAAGGACGCGCCCTACGATCCGGTGCAAGCCAAGGCGTTACTGGCCAAAGCGGGCTACCCCGATGGCTTCGAACTCACGCTATGGGCGATGCCGGTGCAACGCCCCTACAACCCCAACGCGCGGCTGATGGCGGAGATGATCCAGGCCGATTGGGCGAAGATCGGCGTGCGCGCGCAGATCACGACCTACGAATGGGGCGAATACGTGAAGCGGGCGCATGCGGGCGAGCATGATGCGATGTTGATCGGCTTCACGGGCGATAACGGCGATCCCGACAATTGGCTTGGGGTGCTGCTCGGCTGCGCGGCGGTTCACGGCAGCAATTTCTCGAAGTGGTGCTACAAGCCGTTCGACGATCTGATCGTCAAGGCGCGCGAAACCAATCAAATCGCCGAGCGTACGAAGCTATACCTGCAGGCGCAGGACATCTTCAAGCAGCAGGTTCCTTTCACGCCGATCGCTCATTCGACTGTGTACCAGCCGCTTCGTAAAAACGTCGCAGGCTTTAAGATCGATCCGTTCGGGCCGACGCAGTTTTGGGGCGTCGGCCTGAAGTAGCGGTTGCGGGAGCCGCGCACGTGCGGCGGCGTTGGGCTGTCGTTCGACCGTTCAACAGTTCAGCACGACGGCTTGCCGTTGCGGGCGCCGCAAGCGACAACCCTCCACACCTGCGGATTGTCGAAGTAGCCGACGTGCGCCTTGCCGGGGTTTTCATACGCGCCGAACCATCGCGTGGCGTTCTGCACGTAGACGTTCACAGCATGAATATCCAAACGTTGTCCGTCCGTGCCCGGCAATTCCCGCACGTACCATTTCGGCAGTCCCCAACTCAACACATCGTCGGTATCGCTGAAGGCGACGATGTCGAGCTTGGCCGGCGAGGCCGCTTGGCTCTGCTCTGCCGCCTTCGCGCGAGCGAACCGGCGCAGGCCGCCGCATTCTTCATGAGGCTGGCCGACGGCGCCGGCCGTCCCGGCCGGCTGCCCGCCTCCGACGGGTTGGGGCTGCACTTGAGGCGGGATCGTCGCGAGGCCGATCAGGGGCATCTGATTGGCCATCATGTAGATCACCGGCGAATTGGCGATGACGGACGCGGCAAATCGGCTCGCCGCCGCCTCCTGGCCGGCTGCAACGGCCACCGCGCCGGAGCACGTGTTTTGATCGAGCAGGCCGAGCAGCGTGTCGTAAATCAAGCGGCTACCGAGGCTATGCACCACGAAAATGTAACGCGTATCGGCGGCCGGGGCGGGCCACGCGCAACGCTCGCCGGTTCGGCTATCGCTGAGCGCGCGACACATCGCTTCGGCGACGCCGCTGCGCATGGCCTGCCCGTAGGGGCCGATATAGAGCACGGCGTCGGCGAGCCCGCGATCGATGACGCCTTCTTTCATCCCTGCGTTAAAGCCCTCGCGCGCAGGCGGTGCGGCGTAATAGGCCGGGACATCGGCCACGCACGCGAAAGCGGGATCGTCGGCAGGTTTAAACGGCCCCGTTAGGTCGTAGCCGAGCTGCTGGCTCTTGAGCCATTGCGTGAGCGGCGAGTAGGTGATTTCGATGGCTTCGACACGAACGCCCTTTGACGGTTGCTTCGGATCGGGCGCGAAGAGAAAAGGGCGTTTGCTGACGGCCACATAGGAATCGTCGATTCGTTTGCCGCCGAGAAACTCGTTGCTATAGATGCGCTGCGGCGGCGAGGCATCGCCAATCGGCGCGAAGCCGATCGCCGCAAGGTGAGTGCCCGAGAGCCAGCCGTTCGCGCCGAGCGCATAGCCGGAACAGACATCGCCGATGCCGTGAATGAAGATGAGCTTCACCTTCGGGGCGTGGCCGTCGGCCGTTTGAAGGTAATTTGCCAGCGGATCGACAGCGCCGCGCGGCGGTTCCCCACGCAATTGCCCGGGCTCGGACACGATGACGGGGCTCGTACAGGCCGCCGCCGACAGCATCAGCAATAGCGCCGATGCGAGCGCTGAAGCCATCGTTGGAATGCGCGCGAGCATCGAGCGGCCGCGATCTATGACTTGCGTTAGAACGCTTTTCATGTGCTTTCCCCCGATTGCCGATTTTTGCCGGTTGGCGTGCGGCCGGAATCGCTGCTTTTCACGTCATCGACCGCCGCGGATCGATAGGCTGCAAGCTAGCGCACGCGTGGCGAGCCAACAAGACGATTGCGCTTGTCGCTCGGCGCGATCGATTCGGTGTCCCGAATATCGGCAAAACAGGGCAATTTGCCGTTTGTGCAACGTGTCGAACGATGCGGCGGGGCGGGGGCGTCGGGCAGGCTTGCGACACCTGCCGATCCGGCGATCTATCGCAGCCCGGGTATCCCCGCGTTGAAAGATCCGACCTATCGACTAGACCTGAATCGGCGCCAAGTCGAGTATGATCATCTCGCAATTTTAGTGGCACTAAACATGCGGCGAGCCCAAAGTCAACGCGTACAAGTGCCGGGCGTTGCCTTTTTTCGACCGCTTGTTCGGGTAATCAAAGGTCAGTAATATCCGCGTACGCTGGCCTCGGCTGGCCTTCAGACCTGGAGGAAACATGAAGCAAAACAAACTGTTGCGCGTCGCGCGAGTCAGCGCGATCGCCGCCGCAGCTCTGATGGCGTCGCTGGGCGCGTCGATCGCGCACGCCGCCGACATTCCTAACAAAACCCTGGTTTACTGCTCCGAAGGCAGCCCCGCCGGTTTCGATCCCGCGCAATACACGACGGGCACCGACTTCACGGCGAATACGTTCACCATCTTCAACCGGTTGGTCGAATTCGAGCGCGGCGGCACCAAAGTCGAGCCGGGCCTGGCCGAGTCGTGGGACATTTCGCCGGACGGCAAGTCCTATACGTTCCATCTTCGTCATGGCGTGAAGTTCCAAACGACTGACTTTTTCAAGCCCACGCGCGAGTTCAACGCCGATGACGTCGTCTTCACCTTCGAGCGCATGCTCGATCCGAATCAGCCGTTCCGCAAGGCCTACCCCGTGCAGTTCCCGTACTTCACGGATATGGGCCTCGACAAGCTGATTACGAAGGTCGAGAAGGTCGATCCGTACACGGTTCGCTTCACGCTGAAGGAAACGAACGCGCCGTTCATCCAGAACATGGCGATGGAATACGCCTCGATTCAGTCGGCCGAGTACGCCGATCAACTGTTGAAGGCCGGGAAAGCCGCCGACATCAACCAGAAGCCCATCGGCACGGGCCCGTTCATCCTGAAGAGCTATACGAAGGATGCGACGATCCGCTACGAAGGCAACCCCGATTATTGGAAGGCCGGCGCGGTGAAGATCAAGCATTTGATCTTTTCCATTACGCCCGATGCCGGGGTGCGCGTGCAGAAGCTCAAGCGCGACGAGTGCCAGGTCATGAGCTATCCGAAGCCGCAGGACATTGCGACGCTGAAAGCCGATTCGAATATCGATATGCCTTCGATCCCTGGCTTCAACCTCGGCTATGTGTCGTACAACGTGCAACACAAGCCGCTCGATAACGTCGAAGTGCGGCAAGCGCTCGATATGGCCATCAACAAGAAGGCGATCATCGAGTCCGTCTATCAGGGCGCCGGTCAACTCGCGACGAACCCGATGCCGCCGACGCAGTGGTCGTACGACAAAAAACTGAAAGCGCAATTGTACGAACCCGATGCCGCAAAGAAGCTGCTCGCTAAGGCCGGCTTTGCGAACGGCTTCGAAATCACATTGTGGGCCATGCCCGTGCAGCGCCCGTACAACCCGAATGCACGCTTGATGGCTGAAATGATTCAAGCGGATTGGGCCAAGATCGGCGTGAAGGCGAAGATCGTCACGTACGAATGGGGCGAATACATCAAGCGCGCGCACGCGGGCGAAGACGACACGATGCTGATCGGTTGGAACGGCGACAACGGCGATCCCGACAACTGGCTCGGCACATTGCTCGGCTGCGAAGCCATCAACGGCAACAACTTCTCGAAGTGGTGCTATAAGCCGTTCGACGATCTGATCCAGAAGGGCCGCAGCACGACCGGCCAGGATGCCCGCACCAAGATCTACACGGAAGCGCAACAGATCTTCGCGCAGCAATTGCCGTTCTCGCCGATCGCTCACTCGACGCTCTACCAGCCCGTCAGCAAGAAAGTGATCGACATGCGTATCGATCCGCTCGGCTACGCGCGTTTCGACGGCGTCAGCGTGAAGTAACACGATCGTCTACGCGCTCTCCCATGAGTGAGCGCGAGTACGTCTCCGGCGACAGGGGTAACGGGCCATGCGGCCCCGCGCCTCGTCGCCGGTCGCATTATTTCCGCCAGTTTCACGCAAGATAAAAGGGACGAACTATGTTCCGCTTCGTTTTACGCCGTATCGGCATGGTGATACCGACCTTCATCGGCATCACGATTCTGGCCTTCGCGCTCATCCACCTGATCCCGGGCGATCCCATCGAAGTGATGATGGGCGAGCGCGGCGTCGATCCGGCGATGCATGCCGCCGCACTGCACCGTCTGGGCCTCGACGAGCCGCTGCCGATGCAGTACGTGCATTACGTGTGGCGCGCGCTGCACGGCAATCTCGGCGATTCGATCATTACGAACACGAGCGTGATGGGCGAATTCCTCGCGCGCTTTCCGGCCACCATCGAACTGTCGATCTGCGCGATGATTTTCGCGTTGGTCATCGGCCTGCCCGCCGGCGTGTTCGCCGCGCTCAAACGCGGCACGGTCGTCGATCACGGGGTGATGGGCACAGCGCTTGCCGGCTACTCGATGCCGATCTTCTGGTGGGGTTTGATCCTCATCATGCTGTTTTCCGTGACGCTGGGCTGGACGCCGGTGTCGGGCCGCATCGCCGTCGAATACGACATTCCGCACGTTACCGGCTTCATGCTGATCGACGCGCTGCTCGCGCCCGACGAAGGCTCGTTCAAATCGGCCGTGAGCCACTTGATCCTGCCCGCGATCGTGCTCGGTACGATTCCGCTGGCCGTGGTGGCGCGCATGACGCGCTCGTCGATGCTCGAAGTGCTGCGCGAAGACTACATTCGCACGGCGCGCGCGAAGGGGCTCTCGCCCGTGCGCGTGATCGTGGTGCATGCGCTGCGCAACGCGTTGATTCCCGTTGTAACGGTGATCGGCCTGCAGGTCGGCACACTGCTCGCCGGGGCCGTGCTGACCGAGACGCTCTTTTCTTGGCCCGGCATCGGCAAATGGCTCATCGACGCGATCAGCCGGCGCGATTATCCCGTCGTGCAAGGCGGCATTTTGATGATCGCCACGCTCGTGATCGTCGTGAATCTGTGCGTCGATCTGCTCTACGGGGTGCTGAACCCCCGCATTCGCCATACGCGCTAAGGAGCCCGCAACCATGGCAGATATTCAAAACGCGGCTCCCCAAAGCGTCACGCCGCCAAGCGGCCGCGCGCTCGCGCTGCGCGAGTTCTGGAGCAACTTCTCGCGCAATCGCGGCGCCGTCGCGGCCGGCGTCATCGTGCTCGTGCTGGCGATCGTCGCGCTCTTTGCGCCGCTGATCGCCCCGCACAGCCCGATCGAACAGTACCGCGATTACGTGAAGATTCCGCCGGCCTGGCTCGACGGCGGCAACTGGAAGTTTGTGCTCGGCACCGACGAAGCCGGCCGCGACATCCTGTCTCGTCTCATGTTCGGCGCGCGCATGTCGTTCTTGATCGGTTGCGTCTCGGTCCTGCTCGCCCTGCTCCCCGGCATCGTGCTCGGGCTGTGCGCGGCGTTCTTCGGATGGGCCGATACGCCCATCATGCGTGGCATGGACGTGCTGCTCGCGTTGCCGTCGCTGCTCCTCGCGGTGGCCGTCGTCGCGATCATCGGCCCCGGCCTGACCAACACCATGTTCGCAATCGCCATCGTCGCGCTGCCCGGCTACGTGCGCTTGACGCGCGCCTCGGCCCAAGGCGAATTGCAGAAGGAATATGTCACGGCCTCGCGCGTGGCCGGCGCCGGTACGTTGCGGCTAATGTTCTCGCAAGTGCTGCCCAACTGCACCGCGCCGTTGATCGTGCAGGCCACCCTCGGGTTCTCTTCCGCCATTCTCGATGCGGCCGCACTCGGCTTTCTCGGCCTGGGCGTGCAGCCGCCCACGGCCGAATGGGGCGCCATGCTGGCGTCGGCGCGCGACTACATCGACAATGCCTGGTGGATCGTGACGATGCCGGGGATGGCGATTCTCATTACGGTGCTGGCGATCAACCTGCTTGGCGACGGGCTGCGCGATGCGCTCGATCCGAAACTGAAACGGATGGCGTGACTGTGAACATGAACTCTCTATTGACCATCCGCAATTTGGCGGTCACGTTCGGCGGCGCGCCGGCCGTGGACGGCGTGAGCCTTTCGGTCGCGCCCGGCGAAGTGGTCGGCGTGGTCGGCGAATCGGGCTCGGGCAAGAGCGTGACGATGATGGCGCTGATGGGCCTGATCGATGCGCCCGGTATCGTGACGGCCGATGAGATCGCGTTCGACGGCAAGGATTTGCTCAACGCCTCGTCGAAAGCGCGCCGTAAGATCATCGGCAAGGACATCGCCATGGTGTTCCAGGATGCGCTGACGAGCCTGAACCCGAGCTACACCGTCGGTTACCAAATCAAGGAAGTGCTGAAGCTGCACGAGGGGCTGCGCGGCGCGGCGCTCGAGCGTCGCGCGCTCGAGCTGCTCGATCAGGTGGGCATTCCCGACGCCAAGAACCGTATCGGCGCGTTCCCGCACCAAATGTCGGGCGGGATGAACCAGCGCGTGATGATCGCCATGGCCGTCGCCTGCAACCCGAAGCTGTTGATCGCCGACGAGCCCACCACCGCGCTCGACGTGACGATTCAAGCGCAGATCATGGATTTGCTCGTCAAGCTGCAGCGCGAGCGCGGCATGGCGCTCGTGCTGATTTCGCACGATCTGGCCGTGGTTTCGCAGGTCGCGCAGCGGGTGGCCGTCATGTACGCCGGCGAAGTCATCGAAACGAATCGCGTGCCCGACATCTTTGCGCGGCCCCATCATCCGTACACCGAGGCGCTGCTGGCCGCGATCCCCGAACACAATCGCGGCGCCAAGCGCTTATCGGCGTTGCCGGGGATGGTGCCGGGGCGTGACGATCGGCCAAGCGGCTGCTTGTTCGCGCCGCGTTGCAAATACGTCGTCGACGATTGCCGCAAGGGCCGGCCCCGGCTCGACCCGCCCGATCCGCACGATACACTCGCTCGCGCACGCTGCATCAAGCCGCTCAATCTCGATGCGGCGCAATCAAGCACCACGCAACACGGAGGCGCCCGATGAACGCAGTCCCGCAAACGACGCGCGCGCCGCAGTCCGAGCAAGACCTGGTGCTCGTCGCCGAGCAGTTGACGAAGCACTATCCCGTACGGCGCGGCATGTTCCGCGGCGAGGCCACGGTCAAGGCGCTCAACGGCGTGTCGTTCTCGCTCGTGCGCGGCAAGACGCTTGCCGTCGTCGGCGAATCCGGGTGCGGCAAATCGACGCTCGCCCGGCAGTTGACGTTGATCGAGCCGCCTACCTCGGGCCGCTTGCTGATCGAGGGCGAGGACGTCGCGGGCGCCGGCTCGGCGAAGATCGCGCAGTTGCGCCGCCGCGTGCAGATGGTGTTTCAGAATCCGTTCGCTTCGCTCAATCCGCGCAAGACGGTCGAGCAGACGCTCTCCGAGCCGCTTTTGATCAACGCGCCGCTCTCTGCCGCCGAGCGTGCGGCCAAAGTGGCGCAGATGATGCGGACGGTCGGGTTGCGGCCGGAGCATGCGAAACGCTACCCGCATATGTTTTCGGGAGGACAAAGGCAGCGCATCGCCATCGCTCGTGCGATGATTCTGGAACCGCGCATCGTGGTGGCGGACGAGCCCGTCTCGGCGCTCGACGTTTCCATCCAGGCGCAGATCCTAAATCTGTTTATGGACTTGCAAGAGCAGTTCAAGACGAGCTACGTCTTCATTTCGCATAACTTGGCCGTCGTCGAGCATATCGCCGACGACGTCATGGTCATGTATTTCGGCGGTGTGGCCGAGCTGGGCGATAAGAAAACGATCTTTACGAAGCCGCGGCATCCGTACACGCGCTCGTTGATGTCCGCCACGCCGGCCATCTTCGAGGCCGATCGACGCATGCAGATCAAGCTCCAAGGCGAAATGCCGTCGCCGCTCAATCCGCCGTCGGGCTGTACGTTCCACCAGCGCTGCCCCTATGCGATCGACCGCTGCCGCGCGCAGGAGCCGGCGTTGCGCGAAGTCGACGGCCGGCTTGTCTCGTGCCACCGCGCCGAGGAGGTGGGGGAATCGGATGCCTGAAGCGCGGGCGGCGCGTAACCGTGCGCGCCGTTCGGGCGGAGGGGCGTATGCGGCCGCGTTGGTGCGGCGCGTGCAGGCCCTCATCCTGACCTTCGTCATGTCGTTGGCGATCGATCCGCGCTCAGGCGGATTGATTTCGCCGGCGTTCGCGGGCCCGGCCGCCGCGCCGACGGCGCTGGCGGTGCCGGCCCCGCCCCCGCCCCAGCCTGTTCCTCCCGCCGCCCCCGCTTCGCCGAGTGCGACGATACCGGGATTCCATGGGCCGCCGCCCGATTTCGGCGGGACGAGCGCGAGCGGGCCCGTTCGCGCCGAGCCTGCGCATATGCCGTTCTACGTCGCCACCAAAGGCGCGACCACGATCTACGTGCTGGGGACGCTGCACGTCGGCGATCCTTACGACTACCCCAAGAACCAGCCGTTTAGGCCGCCGATCCTGGCTGCGCTCGCGGCTTCAGCGACGCTCGCGCTCGAAATCTCACCGGACGATCTGATTCAATCGCAGGACGACGTCGCGCGGTACGGTGTGTGTTCCTACGCTTGCCTGCCGCGATTGCTGCCCGACGCGCTGTGGCGCAGATTGGCGCAACGGCTGCGCGGCAACCCGGCGGCGCTCGACGAAATCAAGAAGACGCGGCCCTGGCTCGCCGCGCTGCTCGTCGAAACCTACGATTCGATCGCGGCCGGCTTGCAAACGGAGTACGGCACCGAGGCGCAGTTGCAAAACGTCTATCTGCGTACGCGCGGGAAGATCGTCGGCTTGGAGACACTGGCCGAGCAGATGCGAGCGTTCACGAACCTGACGCTGGCGCAGCAGCGCGAAATGCTGGCTCAGGATCTTGCCCAAACGCCGGCGCAGAACATGGACGACGTCAAAACGCTGCACCGGCTTTGGCGCGTCGGCGACGCCGATGCGATCGCCGCCTGGGCGTCGGCGAAGTCGGAGCGTCTGGCGCGGACACCGGACGTGGCGCGCACGCTCGACAACCGGATCGTCTATGACCGCAATCGGCGGTTCGTCGCGCGAGTCACGGCGATTGCGGCGCCTAATCGCCCGGTTTTTATGGCGATCGGGTCGTTGCATTTGGGTGGGCCGAAGGGCGTGCTCAGCTTGTTGCGGCAGCGAGGGTATACGGTCGAGGCGGAATAGGAAGATAAATGCTAAACGGGTGGCTGCCGGCGGCCGTTAGTCAACTTTTATCCGTTATGCGCGAAGAATTAAGAAACAAGACGAAGCGACGGGGTGGATGCGCGTTCAATGCGAATAATGCTCTGTTATCCTTTTTTGTGGCTGGTGGCATATTGCAATGAGCGAGAGATGAAGCTCGAGGGGCAATTGCGATCATAATTTTTGATTGCTGAGTCCTAGGCGTAATTCATATCTCATTTCGTTTAGCTTGATATGCCAAATAAGTATTGTACCTCGGTATTTTGCAATGCTTATTCGTGTCGCCCTCGTGGCCAAGCTGCGAAAGAGTCGAAGTTTTATGCTGCTCGATAGTGCAGGTGCATGGGATCTGCTGGTGTCGTGTCTTCTGCGGTCGACCGGAAATCGATTCTCTTTTGCATTACTTGGTGATAATTAAATTCACTTTTCTGACTTTCTGAAAATGGCTCGTATTAATTCTACTAGTGTTCCCCCGTCGCAAGAATATCCGGCTGCAAACGCCGACAACCCTCAGAATTCGAGCGGCAATCCTCCCACGAAGGTGACGGCCAATCCGTTGCTGCAATTTCCTTCAGGCGACGTAAGAGATGCCATAAACCGCGTGTCTCCGCGGATGCGCCACGCGAATACCCAGGGTACTAATGACCTGAGCGTTAAGAAGTAAAGCGACGCCTCGATGTGTTTGACGGGCGCCCGACCGGAGGGCGTCCGTCACGCGCCGAGCCGCCGAACGTCTGTCCAGGGCGCACGGGTCATGGGCCGGTGCGCCCTGCCACACTTCACCGAAACATCAGCACATTCAACAACACAATATTGACCGCCAGCAGCAACGCTCCTGTCGGCGCCTGCGCCTTGATCACCGCATTCTTATCCGGCAGTTCGAGCAGCGCCGCCGGCACGATGTTGTAGTTGGCCGCCATCGGCGTCATCAACGTACCGCAGTAGCCCGAGAACATCCCGATGGCCACCATCACGGCCGGATCGCCGCAAAGAGCGGCACGCCGATGATTGTCACCTGGCTGCGTGACGGCGCGTCCACGATGAGGCCGCCTTGGCATTGAATTCCTTCAGTCTGAAAATTTCCACCATCGACCATCGCGAGCTCGAAGTGCGGCTACATTCCCGGCACGGCTGTGCCGCGACCGCCTTTTTGTGTCGCCGCACGCTTCGCGGCAGTGGGTAGGGTGCGTCTAGCCATTGCTTCCTATCGAGTAAGCCTTTTCGAACGGTGTGATGGATTCGACAGACTGTGCGCCAACGGGCGACTTTGTACTTTGCGTCCCCAAGGGATGGGACGCCTACATTTCCAAAGAATTTCATGAAATCCACCGGGGCTTGGTGGAACTGGGCTGGATGTTGCTCATTGTCGAAGAGACGGACGACAAGACACTGAGAGACGTCATCCACAATGCGCGATGCGTATTGCTTTGGGAATGCTATGAAATGCTCGATCGGCACGAGCAATGGCTTTCGACGCTGCCAGCGGGAGTGACTCGCGCTGTGTTTTGCGACGATGTGCATTACTTCACGGCTCATCGGCAGAAGCAGCGCCAGAGAGCCTTCGATTGGGCCCAACTTGTCCTAGCCACCTATCCACACAAGTTGGCGGAGTGGTTTCCTGGCGTCACCAAGACCATCAAATGGACACCGCATGCGGCGGCCTCGTATTTCACACCGATGTTCGCGCCGGCGTGCGACAAGATTCTCCTGTCCGGCTCTCGCACATGGCCCTATCCCTTCCGGCAGTTCTGCGCATCGAAACTGTCGCGCGAAGTATGTGATGTGCTCGACCATCCCGGCTACCCCGGCTATCCGGGAGATCGCGCAAACCCAATGCGGGCCGATCCCCATGCGTTAGGTCATGTCGCTGGGTCGCGTTACGCCGCCATATTGCGTCGGCATCCCGCCATGCTCGTATGCGGTTCGATCTTCGACTACTTGGTGGCGAAGGTGTTCGAGGGAATGGCCTCAGGTTGCTTGATTATTGCCGATCGAGCGTCGCTCGGTTCGCAACTCGATGCGCTCGGTTTCCACGAAGGCGAACACTATATCGGGACCGATATCTTCCACGTCATTGAGGACGCTGCGGCAGTGCAGCAACTGTTCGTCAGCGCCGATGCGCGCTGGGCGGCGATAACCGAACGGGCCGAGCGGAAAGTGCGTGAGCGGCATACGACGGCTCAGCGGGCGAGGGATATTCATGCCTCCTGCCTCGCTGGGGTGGCGAAATGAAACTCGATTTTTTTGCCGACGCTGCGTCGACCTTGGCGATCCACCGCTGTGAATAAGGCGCGCGAAGCGCGAAGGATTCTGTGGAGGGACCTGGCTGGATTCTGCCTCCGTTACAAACTCGCGCCGATGCGATGGCCATCGAAGTGCCGGACGCCCCTTGCTGCACTGGGCCCTGGGGATGCTACACGGTTCTGGCCGATGATGATCGATTTAAAGTGAAGCGCCTCGTCCTCAAGCCCGGGGCTCGCTATCGCTTCAATTACACCGTTACCGGGCGGAGCATTGGGTGTTGGCCAAAGGAACGGCGGAGGTGACCATTGGCGATAGCGTCGCAATAATGCAGCCATCTGCGTCGATGTTCGTCCCAACAGAGACGCGACATCGCATCGCGAATGTCGGAACGGATGATGTCGTCGTCATCGAAGTGCAATTTGGCGAACTGCTTTCTGAGGACGACATTGTTCGGTTTGACGATGTATACGGCCGAGCGTAATTGAGCGGCGGCTCACGGGGGCAGCGCATCGCGACCTTTACACCCGGGGAGGGCAGCTGCTCGAGCGCGGGAGCTAAAAGTACCGCCGCGACCGCACTACCGGCGGCCCTGAAAGTCTCATGGTGATTCCGACTCTTTCTCCCACAACGCACGGTACAGCCCACCGCGGGCAATCAATTCGTCATGGGTGCCATCCTCAACAACAACACCATGGTCGAGCACGATTATTCGATCGAGTGGAGCGACCATCCTGAGTCGATGCGCCACCACCAACACCGTCTTTGATGCACAAACTCCCAGCAGCGCGTCACGAATCCTGTCCTCGGTGAGCGGATCGACGTTCGCTGTCGCCTCATCCACAATGAGAACGGAGGCATCCTTGGCGAACGCTCGCGCGATGGCGATCCGCTGCCGCTCACCGCCAGAAAGGGCTACGCCGTCGCAGCCGATCAACGTATCGTAAGCATCAGGTAAGGCGTCAATGAACTCGTGCGCGTCGGCCAGTCGCGCCGCAGACCGAATACTTTCAACGTTGGTACCCACATCTGCATATTGCAAATTCCCTCGTATGGATCGATTGAAAAGAAGCGCATCCTGTGGAATTACGGCGACGTTATTTCTAAGCCTATCCGGGCAAATTGTGTCGACGCTCTCCTCGCCGAACCATATCCTCCCAGAGGTCGGCGTATGCAACTTGAGAAGCAATCTCAAAATCGTGCTTTTCCCCGCACCGGACGGACCGACTATCCCAATCTTTTGCCCTGCTGGAATGTTCAACGATAAATGTTTAATGATTACTTGCTTTGCGTCATATGAAAATTGAACGTGCTCAAAGCGTATATTGCGGTCTCGCATCGAACTATGCTCTGTGCAGCTGCATACATTCGTGTCGATCGTTTCAAGCAGCGCACCTACGCCATCGCTCAATCGGCCCCAAAAGCCAAAAAAATCCGCCAGTCTTTGACTTAAATTGTGAGTGTAATTGATTATGTTGATAATTAGTCCAATGGCCATTGCAAACAGTGCGACACCGATTTCATTTTGCCTGTAGAGTACAAAGGACAGACTGACAACGACGATCGCAAGAACGCTCATGGCGCCAAATTGCGTCCACCTAACTGATTCAAAGTAATTATTCGCATAACTAATGGATTGATCCTCGTGATTGAGCATTGCCTTCAGGTTTGCGATCTCGTGTTTTGATCCGTTGAATAGGTCAACGATCAAATGATTTTTTAAGGTGTCGGAGATATGGGCATTTGTTTTGTTTTCGCTTTCGGCTGCTCGCAATGCGCGAATCGCACCTTTTTTTGCGAAGATAAACGAAGCGATGAAATAGATTAAGATCCAGCTCGTCATGAACATGCCGAGCCACGCGGAGGCAGCATAAAGCATGGCTGCGGCCGAGCAGAGTGCGACGAGCATGGGCCAAAAATCGAAAATAATACAACCCAAAATTTGATTTACCGCAACCGACGTTTCAGCTAGTCGATGCGATATAAGTCCCGCGGACTGCTTCGAATGAAAACTCTGAGGATACCGAAGCACGCGCCCGTACAACCACTCCACTGCCCAGTGTCGTTGGGGAGCCAGCGTTTGCACAAACATGCGCCCTGAGAGGCGCGAACATAGCATGTCGCCTAGCATCAAGGCGAGAAATAACCCTAATAGAGATACATCCCTTGCGGCGGGTAATCCACTTGCGCGTATTGCATCGATTAATAATCCGAAAACAAGAGGTGCGGAGATTCCACAGGCCGCTTGAAGAAGCTCGAATAAACAAATCGCAGAATACTTTGTCCGATAGGGTTTGGTGATCGAAATAAAAAAGGAGGGTGGCGTGATTCTCATCTTTGAATGAGCTCAGAGTTGTCTCGTCGGGTCGTGGAATCGTTGCCCCAGTGCATCATTCGCTCTTCACGTAGCGTAGACTCTCCGGTTGCGAGGCAATTGTATGAGTGCTCAAGCGTTGAATGCCAAAACGGGGAAATTTTCAGACGTTTGCCCGAATTGACGGTAAGCAGGGGAGGTGATGGCTTAGATCGGACAGCGCTTCGCCGTCGGCCTAGGGCCGGCAATGTTCAAAGGTCGCGAGCGCGGGGCGAGCCGGTGCGTCAAGGGCAAGACGGTGGGATTGTTGCCGGCGAGATTGTTCGGTTAGCGCCGGCCAGTACCCGCGGGAATGTATGCGGCCGAGCGTCAGTGGGCGCGGCGGCCTGCATGGTTGGCCGGGCAACGTGTGTCCGGCGTCGATGATCTCGATGGGCGCTCGATTGATGAAACGGGAACACCGGCCTCGACACCGAGTGGAGTCATGGGCCGGCGCGTCAACTTCCCCTCACCGAAACATGAACACATTCAACAACACGATATTGACCACCAACAGCAACGCCCCCGTGGGCGCCTGCGCCTTGATCACCGCATTCTTATCCGGCAGTTCGAGCAGCGCCGCCGGCACGATGTTGTAGTTGGCCGCCATCGGCGTCATCAACGTACCGCAGTAGCCCGAGAACATTCCGATGGCCACCATCACGGCCGGATCGCCATGGAAGACGTTGATGAGGATCGGCACGCCGATGCCGCCCGTCATCACCGGAAACGCCGCGAAGCCGTTGCCCATCACCATCGTGAACAACGCCATGCCGATGCAATACACGGCCACGGCCACGAAACGGTAGTCGAGGTTGACGTAAGCCGTCGCCACGTGCGCAACCGCCTTGCCCACGCCCGCATCGGCGAATACGAGCCCGAGCATGCCGAGCATCTGCGGCAGGACGGCGGCCCACGAGAGCGCGTCGATCAAGCGGCGCGCTTCCTTGGCCGATTGCCCTACGGTATCGCGCGTCACATAGCACGCCACGGCCAGCGCCACCACGCAGCCGATGCCGAAGCCCACGAGCGTCGCGTTCTTCGGATCGACGAGGGGCGTACCGCCGAACACGAGCCGTGACGCGGCCAGCGTGACGATCACCGTCACCGCGGGGATCGTCAGCGCGGGGACGAACAGCAAGTTGCCGAGCCGCTTGGCGCTCGCGCGGCGGGTGTCCTCGCTGAGCATATTCGGCTTGGCGCCGACTACACCGCCAAAACCGGCGATGATCGCCATCGCAATGACGAGCACGCCGACGAGCTGCGCCGGCAGCTTATCGCCGATCAGAAAAATCAACGCATAGATGATCCAAAATCCGCCCGCCGCGAAGCGCCGCGGATGGGCCTTATCGGTGACGATCATCGCGCCGACGATCAGCAGCAACGCGCCGACGAGCCAAAACAAATGAGTGAGCAGCAACGTCATGCTTATTCTCCCGCGGCGGACGAAGGTTGCGCTTGCGCGCCGGTTACGAGCGAGGTATCGCTCGCCTGCGCATCGGACGATCGGTTCGCCGTTGCATTGCGCCCGAGTTCCTTATCGAGCCGTCGATCGAGCAAATACAGCCGCACGCTATGGATAATGAAGGCCGCCAATGCGGTGGGCATGCCCCACACGGCCACGTGCATCGGTGCGACCACAATACCGGCCTCTTTCAAGAAGGTGACCATCAGCACAATGGCGCCGAAAGCGACGAAAATGTCTTCGCCGAAAAAGAGCCCGATGTTGTCGGTCGCCGCCGAAAACGCGCGCAGCTTATAGCGGACGGCATCGGACAGCTTGCCGTAGCGCGTCTCGGTGGCGCCTTCGGCCATCGGCGCAAGCAGCGGACGCACCATCTGCGGATGGCCGCCGAGGCCGGTCAGCCCCACGGCGGCGGTCAACTCGCGTACGAGCAGGTAGACGATCAACAAACGTCCAGCCGTCGCCGCCTTGATGCCGGCGATCCAAATTTGCGCTCGCTCGCGCAACCCATGCCGTTCCAGCAAGCCGATGACGGCGAGCGGCAGCAAGATGATGAGCGGGATATTCCGTGTTTTGAGAAACCCGGTTCCGATGGCGGCCAGCAGCTTATCGAGCGGGAAATGCGCGCATATCGGCGTGACGACCGCCGCCGCGGCGACGATCAACATGGGATTGAAGCGTAGGAGGAAGCCGACGATGATGACGGCCACGCCTAATAACGGCCATAGGTTGGTCTGCATATGTTTTGTCTCCACGGAGCCGGCGTTTGCGGCGCTGGTCTCCAACTCATGCAATATCGAATGCGCCGCGTCGAGCTTATTGTTGTGACGGCTCGGTTGCCCGCTCGTTGCGGCGCGCATCGGTAACGCAATACCTGCTATGCGTCGCCTTTTTTTGGTGCGGCTCTGACGGCCGCTCGCCCTGCTTGATCGGATCGACATCCCCGGCCGGAGACAACGATCCCGTTACTGCAATCGGTGATTGCGTCGTTGCGTTCGATCTTTGGGTATGCCGTCGTTCTCAATGCGGCAGCGAAGACGCAGGCTGAACGTCGATGCCGTTCGCCTCGAGCGTGCTTCGCAATTTCTGCGCGAATGCCAGTGCGTGCGGTCCGTCGCCGTGCAGGCACAGGGTGCGCACATCGAGCGAGACCCAATCGCCGCTCACGCTGCGCACGCGTTTGTCGCGCACCATCGAGAGCACATGCTCGAGCATCGTGTCGTCGTCGTCGATCAGCGCGCCGGGCTCCGAACGGGGCACGAGCGAGCCGTCGTCGCGATAGCCGCGATCGGCGAAGCCCTCTTCGATCGCCACGAGCCCGGCCTCGCGCGCCATGGTGATGAAACGGCTGTTGGCGAGGCCGAAGACGGCGACCGACGGATCGAAATCATGCACGGCCGAGATAATGGCCTCGGCGATCGCCGGATCGCGCGCGGCTTGGTTGTATAACGCGCCGTGCGGCTTCAAATGCGCGACGCGCACGCCTTCGGCCTGCGCGATGGCCGAAAGCGCGCCCAATTGATAAAGGATGCCGGCGTAAATGTCGTCGGGCGGCAAATGCATTTCCTTGCGCCCGAAGTTCGCCGGATCATGAAAGCTCGGATGAGCGCCGATCGCCACGCCGCGCTGCACGGCGTGCCGAACGCAGTCGCGCATGGCGTTGGCGCCCCCGGCATGCCAGCCGCAGGCGATGTTCGCCGAGCTGACGAGACCGAGCAACGCTTCGTCAGCGTCGCCACCTTCGCCGAGATCGGCGTTCAAATCGATTTGCATACCTACCTCGTTCCAAAACCTCAAGCGGCGTGGGCGCGGCCCGCCAGGCGCCGCATCCGCTCTTCATGCATGCCGATCGCGGCGTCGATCTGCCGCAGATAGGCGTGTTCCTCCGCCAGCGCGTAGCGGGCTTCTTCGCGCGTCGATCGGACGAAGCGGACCGCTCCGCCCAGCCGGATTTGCGCGAGCCGCCAGATATCGGCGGCGATGACGACGCCGATCCGCGGATAGCCGCCCGTCGTGTGTGCATCGCCCATGAGGACGATCGGCTGGCCGTTGCCGGGCACTTGAATCGTGCCGGGCAGGACCGCGTGCGAAAGCATCTCGACTTCGCGCTCGCCTTCGTTGTGGCGCTCGCGCGTGAGCGCGCTGCCGGCCAAGCGGTAGCCCATGCGGTTGCTGTTCGGCGTGACGCACCACTCGTCCGACCAGAAGGCCGTGCGCGACCCTTCGTCGAATTCGTCGTATTCGGGCCCGCGCAGCACGCGGATCGCCACCGCGCGCTCGGCGCCGGCCGCGTGTTTGCCGCGTCGAACCGGTTCGTGCGCGACCTCGGCGAAGCGGCACCATTGCGGCGGCTTCACGCCGAACGCGGGCGCCTCGATGCTCGTGGCAAGGCTTTGCGTCGAGGCCAACGCCCCTACGGGAAGCCGATCGCCGTCGCGCAATTTGCGGCCGCCGAGCCCGCCGAAGGCGGCGGCCAGATCCGTGCTGCGCGAGCCGAGGATCGGCAGGACGTCGATGCCGCCGCGTACGCACAGGTAGCCGCGCATGCCGCGGGTTGGCCCTTGCAACACCAATTCCTGCCCGGCTCGCACGGGTAAGCTCCACCACGCGTACACCGGCGCGCCGTCCAACGTCGCGTTAAATTGCGCGCCCGTGAGGGCGATGCGCGTCGCTTGCATGAAACGAAACACGGCCGGACCGAGCGTGACTTCGATCGCCGCCGCTTGCGGCGCGTTGCCGACGAGCCGATTGCCGACTTCGAGCGCGAGCCCATCGAGCGCGCCGGCTTTGGCGACGCCCAGATGGCGCAAGCCCGTGCGCCCCGCATCCTGCACCGACGAAAGCATGCCGGCGCGCATGACATCGATCATCGCGCGACCTCCGCCACGGTGAAGCGAACGCGATCGCCGCTTTGCAGGAGCGTCGGCGGATCGCGCGTCGGGTCGAACAGCGCCGCTCGGGTGCGGCCGATCAATTGCCAGCCGCCGGGCGAGGCGGCGGGATAAATGCCCGTTTGCGCACCGCCGATGCCGACGGAGCCGGCCGGCACTTCGAGCCGGGGGGCCGCGCGCCGTGGCGTTTCGAGTGTCGGATCGAGCTCGCCCAAGTAGGCGAAGCCCGGCTGGAAGCCGAGAAAGAACACGATGTACTCGGCGGCCGTGTGGCGCCGGACGACTTCGTCGACGGGTAGACCGGTATGGTCGGCCACGGCCTGCAGATCGGGACCGTCCTCCCCGCCGTAATAGACCGGGATTTCGATCTCGCGCGCGGAGGGTTTCAGCCCGACCGCCCGCTCCCATGCCGACGCCATCTCGCGCGCGAGCCCTTCCATATCGGCGGCGAGCGGATCGAAGACGATCGTCAGATTATTCATGCCGGGCACGACTTCGACGACATGCGGCCACGCGCGCGCGGCCTGCGCGAGCGCCCAGATGCGCTCCTGGCAAGCCAATGTCGCGGGCGGAGGCGCTTCGCAGACGAGTGCGCTATCGCCGAATGGATAGATTCGAGGTTCTGTCATCTCTAGGCGCTCAGGCCTTTCGTGGGCTTCCTTGGCTTGCCGTGGCCGAGACCGCGCGGAGCCGGGGGCGAGTGCAATGGGTTAGGTTGGATTATCGATAAATTGTCGATATTTTATCAATAAGCGTTTCTGCTAGTGCTGGGGCGCAAACGGGCGGCGTACACTTCGCCCACTCTTTCTCATCATTTGCTGCAGCCGGCCGCCATGTCGCGTCATCCGACCAAGATCGTGTCTTCGGAACACCTCGTCTCCGAGACGAGCGTCGAGCTCTCCGAGTTCGAATACGGGCTCATCATGGCCAGCAATGCGTTCAATCGCTGGATGGTGCGGTGCATGTCGGCAGCCGGCGCGAAGGATATGACGGCCATCGAGGTATCGCTGCTGCACCATGTCAGCCATCGCGAACGCAAGAAAAAGCTCGCCGATATTTGCTTCGTCCTCAATATCGAGGACACCCACGTCGCCACCTACGCGTTGAAGAAGCTCGTGAGTAGAGGGTATGTAAAAAGCGAAAAAACAGGCAAGGAAGTCTTTTTCTCGGCCACCCCGGCGGGGCGCGAGCTTTGCGGGAAATACCGGGAAGTGAGAGAAAGCTGCCTCATCGCCGCGCTCAAAGAAAGCGGGCTCGCGAACGAGCAGATCGGTGAGGCCGCCCAGCTTATGCGCACCGCATCAGGGCTTTATGACACGGCGGCGCGGGCCGCGGCTTCGCTCTGAGTTCGGCGCCTTGCGCGCCGGGCGGCCCGTCCATTCGAGCCCGTGCTTCGTCCTCGCGTTTGGTGATCGCTTAACGTTTCGACGTTGCGGCGTTTCGCTCTCGCTTTTTCGTCGAACGTAGGCCGGCTAACGCTAGATGGAGCGCTCGCTCGCGAACAGCCCGCCATCGGTGACCACCGCATCGAGCGGGATGTCGTGCAGCTCGCGCGGCAGCAGGGCGCGACACGCTTCGTAGGCGATGCCGAGCGTGACCGGCTTGGCGATATCGGGCCACGCCGCGAGCGTGCGGTCGTAATAGCCGCCGCCGTAGCCGAGGCGATAGCCTTCGTCGTCGAACCCCACGCAGGGCACGAGCAGAAGATCGGGCAGGACCGGTTGCCCATCGAGGGGCTCGGGGATCCGATGGTGACCGATGCGCATCGGCGCGTCCGGCGTCCATGCATGAAATTGCAGCGCGTGGCCCTTCATGGCGACGACCGGTAAGGCGGCCTGGCGCCGCGCGTCTCGTTCCAGCCACGCGCCGACGATCGCACGCGCATCGAACTCGCCCGCAAGCGGCCAGTAAAACCCCACGGTGTGAGGCGCGTAGTGCGCCAGCGCCCCGCGCAAATGCGCCGCGAGCGAAGCGTCCGCATGGCCCGCCGCTTGCGCTTCGTTGCGCGCCTGGAGCAGGCGTTTTCGCAGCTCGGCTTTCGAATTTGTCGAAGGGTTGCGTGCTATGCTTTCGCTCAATTTTCGCTCCACGAACCACGATGTCGAAACGCTTCGCCCGAGTATATCGCGCGGCCGCATTGGCGCTGGCCGCCGTTGCGCTCGTCGCCTGCGGCACGGCCTCCGCCGGCCGCCATGCACGGCCGGTCCCGGCCGCGGCGCCCACCGATGATCAAATCTTCGTGCGGCTACGCGAGGCGGCCCGCAACAACGACGCGGCGCGCGCGGCGCAGCTCGCGGCGATGATTCCCAATTACCCCGCGCCGTCGTATCTCGAGTACTTCCAGCTCAAGCCGCAATTGTTCGACGGCAGCGGCCACGCGCGTATCGATGCGCCCGACGGCCCCGTGCTCTCGTTCCTGCAGCGGCATGACGGCGAAGCGATCGCCGATCGGATGCGCAACGATTACCTGACCGTCCTCGGCGCGCGGCACGACTGGCGCAATTTCGATGCGCAGTACGCGCGCTTCGTCCTCGACGACGACACGCAAGTGAAGTGCTATGCGCTCGAATCGCGCGCCGCGCGTGGCGAAAACGTAGCCGATGCGGCGCGTGCGCTGCTCGTCGAGCCGAAATATTACGGCGACGGCTGCGTGGATCTCATCACGGCGCTCGCGGCCAATCATCAGTTCGGCGAGGACGACGTTTGGCAGCAAATTCGTCTCGCCTACGAGCAGAACAGCACGAACGTCGGCAGCCGGCTGTTCGACGCGCTGGGCGCCGCGCGCCCCGATCCGAAGCTCATCGATCAGGCGACGAGCGCGCCGCCGCTGTTGCTCGCGCAAGGCGTGGGGCCCAATTCCGCCTCGCACGCGCTCGCGCTGCTCGCCATCACGACGATGGCGCGTAACGATGTCGTGACCGCTGCCGCTACGTTCGCCACCATCGCGCCTTCGCTGTCGCTTGCCGAGCGCGCCATTGGATGGGGCACGATCGGCTATCAAGGCGCCGCGCGTCAAATGCCGGGCGCGGTCGATTGGTTCCGGCTGTCGGCGAACGCACCGCTTTCCTATCCGGCCTATATGTGGCGCACGCGCAGCGCGCTGCTGGCCGGCGATTGGACGATGGTGCGCTGGTCGATCGAACAGATGCCGAGCGCGTTGCGCAGCCAGCCGGTTTGGATCTACTGGCATGCCCGAGCGCTCAAACAGATCGGCGACGCCGACGACAAAGCGCAGGCCAATCAGGAATTCGCGCGCATTGCCTCGGGCTTCAATTTCTACGGGCAGCTCGCCAGCGAGGAGCTTGGGCGCAAGATCACCGTGCCGCCGAAGACGGCCGTGACCGACGCTGAAGTCGACGCAGCCAGCCGCACACCAGGTTTCGAGCTCGCGCGCCGTTTCTACGCGCTCAACCTGCGGCTCGAAGGCAATCGCGAGTGGAACTGGCCGCTGCGCGGCATGAGCGATCGTCAGCTACTGGCCGTGGCCGAATACGCTCGGCGAATCGAACTATACGATCGCGCCGTCAATACGGCCGACCGCACGCAAACGGAACACGATTTTTCGTTGCGGTACCTGTCGCCGTTCCGCGACATCGTCGAGCGCGACGCAAAATCGACAGGCCTGGACGTCGAGTGGGCCTATGGGCTGATTCGGCAGGAATCGCGTTTCATCATCAACGCCCGCTCCGATGTCGGGGCCGGCGGCCTGATGCAATTGATGCCGGGCACGGCGCAGATGGTCGCACGCAAGATCGGCCTCGGCCCGCTCTCGCGCGAGCAGATGAACGATATCAATACGAACATTCTGCTCGGCACGAGCTATCTGTCGATGATCTACAATCAATTCGACGGTTCACCCGTGCTCGCCACGGCCGGCTACAACGCCGGGCCGGGCCGTCCGCGCCAGTGGCAAGCGGCGTTGCAACGTCCCGTCGAAGGCGCGATCTTTGCGGAGACGATTCCGTTCAACGAAACACGCGACTACGTCAAGAACGTGCTGTCGAACACGGTCTACTATGCGGCGCTGTTCGAAGGCCGCCCGCAATCGCTGAAGGAGCGGCTCGGCGTCATCCTGCCTCAAACGCCCTGAAGCGAAGCCGTGCGCACGACGTAGCGCACGGCGGGCGAGCATCGCGCCGGCGGGCCAAATAGCTCGGTAGGCGCGGGAGGCCGCAGGGCCGTCGCGGCCATTGCTCGCAGGGAGGCGAACATGCGACATCAATCGATTGCATTGATCGGCGGTTCCGGCTTCATCGGCAGTCATCTCGCCAACGCGCTTGTGGCAGCGGGTAAAAGCGTTCGTATCGCCACGCGCCGGCGCAGCCATGCCGCTCATCTCACCATGCTGCCGCTCGACGTCATCGAGCTCGACGTATTCGATCCGGTCGAATTGGCGCGCTTCGTGGAGGGCGTCGATGCGGTCGTCAATCTGGCGGGCACGCTGCATGGCGGCCGCGGCAGCCCCTATGGATTGGCGTTCGCGCAGTTGCACGTCGAGCTGCCGTCGAAGATTGCCGCAGCCTGCGAAGGCAAGGGCGTTCATCGGCTCATTCATCTGAGTGCGATCAATGCCGATCCCAACGGCCCAAGCATGTATCTGCGTTCGAAGGGCGATGGCGAGAAGGCCGTACGCGCCGCCACGCAGCTCGCGACGACAATCTTCCGCCCGTCGGTCGTGTTCGGCCCCGAAGACCGCTTTCTGAATACGTTCGCCGCGCTGCAGCGCTTGTTTCCGGTGCTGCCGCTGGCCAAACCCGACGCGAAGTTTCAACCGGTGTATGTCGGCGATGTCGTCAAGGCGATCGTCGGCACGCTCGATCTCGACGCGGCCAGCGGGCGTACCTACGAGCTGGGCGGCCCGACGGTCTATACGCTCGAATCGCTCGTACGTTATTGCGGCGAATTGATCGGCCGGCAGGCGCGCATCGTGCGGTTGCCCGACGCCTTGGCCTACATGCAGGCGCTCACGTTCGAAACGCTGCCCGGCGCACCGCTCATTACGCGCGACAACCTCGATTCGATGTCGCGCGATGCGGTCATGAGCGAGCCGCTTGCGCCCGAACTGAACCTCGAACCGGTGGCCATTGAAGCGATTGCGCCCACTTATCTGAACGAGGCGTCGCTGCGCTCTCGCTTCAGTGCGTTTCGAGCGACGGCGGGGCGCTGAGCCCGCGGGCGTCGATTGAGCCGATAGCGCCGCGCGTGTATGCCGAGCCCGCTCGCATGCCGCGCCGCGCCATGGCACTATCTGCAATCCCTCAACAACGTTTTGAGCGATGACGCATGAAACTGATCATCGGTAACAAGAATTATTCGTCGTGGTCGATGCGCCCGTGGGTCATGATGAAGCACGCCGGCATCCCGTTCGAGGAAGTATTGGTGCAACTGCGCCAGCCCGATACGGCCGCGCGTATCCGCGAACACTCGCCCTCGGGCAGGGTGCCGTGCCTCGTCACGGACGCAGGCGAATCGATTTGGGAATCGCTCGCGATACTGGAGACGTTGGCCGAGCGCTATCCCCAGCACGGGCTTTGGCCGCGCGACGCCGCGGCGCGCGCCCATGCCAGAGCGGTTTCGAGCGAGATGCACGGCGCGTTCGGCGAGCTGCGCACGCACATGTCGATGAATATCCGAGCGCGCTGGCCTGGGAGGGGCGCCACGCCGGGAGCGCTCGCCGATGTGGCGCGCGTCGATGAAATCTGGACCGATTGCCTCAAGCGCTATGGCGGCCCATTCTTGTTCGGCGAGACATTCTCGATTGCCGACGCCATGTATGCGCCCGTCGTGATGCGATTCGTCACCTACGCGCCGGCCATCTCCGAACATGCGCGCGCCTATGTCGAGCACATTGCCGGTCTGCCGGCCGTGCGCGAATGGATCGCCGGCGCGGGTCAGGAAACGCTCATCGCCGAGCTCGAAGACGCCGCATGAAGATCTATGCCGTAGGCGGGGCGATTCGCGATGCGCTGCTCGGTGTGCCGGTGGTCGACCGCGATTATGTCGTCGTCGGCGCCACGCCCGAGCAGATGGTCGCGCAGGGGTATCGCCCCGTCGGCAAAGATTTTCCGGTGTTCCTGCATCCTGCGACGCAGGAGGAATACGCGCTCGCGCGCACGGAGCGCAAGACGGCTGCGGGGTATCACGGCTTTCAGTTCTACTACGCGCCCGACGTCACGCTCGAAGAGGATCTCGCGCGCCGCGATCTGACGATCAACGCGATGGCGCGCGAGGTGCGTCCCGACGGCGAACTGGTCGGCCCCGTCATCGATCCGTTCGATGGGCAGGGCGATTTGCGCGCGCGGCGCTTCCGGCATGTCGGCGAAGCGTTCGTGGAGGACCCGGTGCGCATCCTGCGCGTGGGCCGCTTCGCGGCGCGCTTCGACGATTTCTCGTTGGCGCCCGAGACACTCGCTCTGATGCGAACGATGACGGAAGCGGGCGAAGTCGATGCGCTGGTGCCCGAGCGCGTGTGGCAGGAAATCTCGCGCGGGTTGATGGAGAAGAAGCCGTCGCGGATGTTCGCGATGCTGCGCGAGTGCGGCGCGCTGGTGCGCGTGCTGCCCGAAGTCGATGCGCTGTTCGGCGTGCCGCAGCGCGCCGATTACCACCCCGAGGTCGATACGGGGGTTCACGTGATGATGGTCGTCGATTACGCGGCGGCGCGCGGCTATGCGCTCCCGGTGCGTTTCGCGGCGCTGACGCACGACTTAGGCAAGGCGACCACCCCCGATGATGTGTTGCCGCGCCACATCGGGCATGAAACGCGCAGCGTCGATCTGCTTAAACCGGTATGCGAGCGGCTGCGGGTGCCGAACGAGTGTCGCGATCTCGCGCTGCTCGTCGCGCGCGAGCACGGCAACATTCATCGCGTGATGGAGATGGGCGCGGCGGCGCTGGTGCGGCTGTTCGAGCGCGGCGATGCGCTGCGCAAGCCGGCTCGCTTCGCCGAGGCGCTGCAAGCCTGCGAATCGGATGCGCGCGGTAGGCTGGGTTTTGAAACGCGCGAGTATCCGCAAGCGGAACGGCTGCGCGTGGCGCTAGTGGCGGCGCGCGCCGTCGATGCAGGCGCCGTCGCGCAGGGATTCGCCGATCAGCCCGCGAAGATCAAGGAGGCGGTCCACCGTGCGCGAGTCAAGGCGGTGGCGGCGGCGTTGAACGAAGACGTGTAGGGTTCGTGCGGCGGCGAAGCCTACAACGCTACAACGTATGCGAACGATCCCCCCGCGCGAACGCATCGAGCGTCCCATCGATGCCGCGTGAGAACGCGATCACTTTGAAGAGTTCGCCCATCTCGGCTTCCGACATCAGCTTCTGCACCGCATTGGCCGCGGGCAGGAAGCGGGTGGTGTCGGCCGGGTCGATCTCGGCGAGCACGTCGGTGATCCCGGCATTCATGAGAAAACGGGCTTGCGAGGTATAGCCCAAGAGATCCGCCCCCGTTTCGACGCCGGCCTCGGCGATGCGGGTGAATTCGACGTGGGCGGTCAGATCCTGCAGCCCCGGATAGACGAACGGATCGCCGTGGGCTCGGTGCCGGTAGTGGCACATCAGCGTGCCCTCGGTGCGCTGCGGATGGTAGTACTCGGCGCGCGGAAAGCCGTAATCGATGAAGAACGCCGCGCCGCGCCTGAGCGTCGAGCAGACGGTGCGTGTGAAGGCGGCGCCGGCCGCGTGCGTCTCGGCGATGTAGTCGAGTTGCGGATCGATTTGCGCATCGAGTTCGGCGAGAAGTGCGGCGTCTTCCTTCTGAATATCGACGCCCGGCGCATCGAGCGCGCGCGCTTCGTAATGCAATGCGCCGTTCCCGTCCGCCGCCACCCCGCGCGCGTGCCATACGCCGCCTGTGCGTGCGTAGAGCTGCACCGGCATGGCGTCGAGCACTTCATTGCCGATGACGACGCCTTCGAATTGTTCGGGGAGCGCGTCGAGCCAGCACACGCGCGAAGCCAGCGAACCACCGAGCGCAGCGATCGTTTCGCGTTGACGCTCGCGCAGCTCGCCCGAAAGATCGACGATGAAGTAGTGATCGAGCGGTGCGCCGAGCGCCTCCAAGGCGGGCAGGATCCCGGCTGCGAGCCGTCCCGTGCCGGCGCCGAACTCCATCACTTGCCGCGTACCGCTCGCTGAATGCGCCTGGGCGATCGGACGGGCCAGCGCCTGAGCGAACAGCGGCGACAGTTCGGGCGCGGTGACGAAATCGCTGCCGTCCTCGGCGCGGCGGCCGAATTTACGCGCGCCGCCGCTGTAGTAGCCAAGGCCAGGCGTGTAGAGCACAAGTTCCATGTAGCGATCGAACGGCAGCCAGCCGCCGGCCGCGGCGAGTTCCTCGCGAATGTGCGCGACGAGCGCGGCGCTGGCGGCGAGCGCAGCGGCGCCCGGAACAGGTAAACTAGCGGGTTCGTGAGCATTCTGATTCATTCCGGCATTGTAAATGACCGCTTCCCCCGATTCCCGCCTTGACGCCGACGCACCGCCTCCCGCGCGCGTCGTGCTCGTCACGGGCGCGGCGCGGCGCATCGGGCGCGCGCTGGCGCTCGGCTTCGCGGCCAATGGCTGGGACGTGGCCGTGCATCATGGCGCCTCCAAGGCCGAAGCGGACGAAGTCGTCGCCCAGGTGCGTGCGCTGGGCCGCCGCGCCGTGGCGCTGGCCGCCGATCTGGCCGTGGAAAGCGAGGCGACGGGGCTCGTCCCCGCTTGCACCGCGGCGCTTGGCCGGCCGGCTTGCATCGTCAACAACGCCTCGCGCTTCGTCGAAGATACGGCCCGCGATGTCGGCTACGAGACCCTGATCGCTCACATGGCCGTCAACGTAGCGGCGCCGCTCGTGCTCGCGCGTGCGCTGTTCGAGGCGACGCCCGAGGCCGCGCGCAGCGACGAAACCTTGCGTGGCGTGGTCATCAATGTGCTCGATCAGAAGCTGTATAACCTGAATCCCGACTATTTGTCGTACACGCTGTCGAAGGCGGCGCTGCAAACCGCGACGGTCACGCTTGCGCAGGCTCTGGCCCCGAAAGTGCGGGTAGTCGGCATCGCGCCGGGCCTGACGCTGCAGTCGGCGGATCAAACGCCTGATGAATTCGAGCAAGCGCATCGCGTGACGCCGCTCGGCCGCGCCTCGACACCGGAAGACATCGTCGCGGCGGCCTGCTACTTGGCGCAAGCGAGCGGCGTGACGGGCACAACGTTGATCGTCGACGGCGGCCAGCATCTCGTGCCGCTGCCGCGCGATGTGATGTTTTTGACGCGCTGACGCGCTGACGCGCTGAGGCGCTTCGGCCTGGCCCCGGCCGGAAAGGGGCTCCTGCGCTCGAGCAGCGCGTATTTTGATTGGAACGAACATGGTTGCCGCACTCTTGCACCCCCGGCTCGCCGATTGCCGCAGGCTGTTTCTGCGTAATTACGAGGTCTATATCAACATCGGCGTCCACGATTTCGAAAAGCGCGGGGAGCAGCGCGTCGTGATCAATGTGGAATTGTTCGTGCCGCTCGCGATGACCACGCCGACGGAAGACAAGCTGCATGAAGTCGTCGATTACGACTTCATGCGGGCGACCATCGCGCGCCGCGTCGGCCAGGGGCATATTCATCTGCAAGAGACGCTGTGCGACGACATCGCCGCGACGATGCTCGCTCACCCGCGCGTGCGGGCCGTCTCCGTCTCGACGGAAAAGCCCGACGTCTATCCCGATTGCGACGCCGTGGGCGTCGAAGTCTTTCGTATCAAAGAGGCCACTGTATGAACGCGCCCGAGACGATCGCGCCCCAAAGCGCGGCCGAGCCATCCGACGCCGCCGAGCCGGCGCGCCAGGCGCTGACGCGTCGCGAGCAAAAGCAAGCGTACGAGAACAATAAGCTCTCGAAGCGGCTGGCTCGGCTCGTCGGTCAGGCGATCGGCGATTTCAACATGATCGAGCACGGCGACAAAGTGATGGTGTGCATGTCGGGCGGCAAGGATAGCTACGCGATGCTCGACATACTGATGCGGCTGCGCGAGCGCGCGCCGATCGATTTCGAGATCGTCGCCGTCAACCTCGATCAGAAGCAGCCCGGTTTCCCCGAACACGTGCTGCCCGATTATCTGACGAGCCTGGGCGTGCCGTTTCACATCGAAAATCAGGACACGTACAGCATCGTCAAGCGCCTCGTGCCCGAGGGCAAGACCACCTGCTCGCTGTGCTCGCGCCTGCGGCGCGGCATCTTGTATCGCGTGGCGGGCGAACTCGGTGCGACGAAGATCGCGCTCGGCCACCATCGCGACGACATGTTGCAGACGATGCTGCTCAATATGTTCTACGGCGGCAAGCTCAAGGGCATGCCGCCGAAATTGCAATCGGACGACGGCAAGAACATCGTCATTCGGCCGCTTGCCTATGTGAAAGAAATCGATCTGGAGCAATACGCCCAGTTGCGTGCGTTCCCGATCATTCCTTGCAACTTGTGCGGTAGCCAGCCGAACCTGAAACGTGCGGAAATGAAGGCGCTGATTCGCGAGTGGGACAAGCGCTTTCCGGGGCGCGTCGACAACATGTTCAATGCGTTGTCGAATGTGGTGCCGTCGCACTTGATGGACGCCTCGCTGTTTCCGTTCGCGGGCTTGCGCGCGACGGGGCAAGCCGATCCGCTCGGCGACATCGCGTTCGACGATGAACCGTGCAGCACGGAGGCGAGCGATGCGGGCGGCGTGGCGGGTGCGGGGCAGGCGATTTCGTTCGTCCCGTTCGACGATCTGTAAGGCGGCTTCGACGCAGCTCATACGCCGCTTCGGGTCTAGCTTTCAGGCGGCGTCGTTCGGGCGCGGCCCGGCGCGCCGGCCGCCGCGTAACGGCCGGCGCGCCTTATCCGGCTGCCTTTGCGGGATCGGGCGCATGCTAAAATCGCGCACTTTGTATCTAATTTTTAGCCGATGCCATGAACATCGTCATTTTGGCTGCAGGCACCGGCAAGCGCATGCGCTCCGCGCTGCCGAAGGTGCTTCATCCGCTGGCCGGCAGGCCGCTTCTCTCGCACGTCATCGATACCGCTCGCGCGCTCAATCCAGCGCGGATCGTGGTGGTGGTCGGGCATGGTGCAGAGGCGGTGCAGCAAGCCGTTAGCGCGCCCGATATCGCGTTCGCGCTGCAGGCCGAGCAACTCGGCACGGGCCACGCGGTGCAGCAGGCATTGCCGTTGCTCGATCCCGCGCTGCCCACGCTCGTGCTCTACGGCGACGTGCCGCTCACAAAGCCGGCGACGCTCAAGCGTTTGGCCGATGCGGCCGTCGAGGGCCGCTACGGCATTCTGACCGTCACGCTCGACGATCCCACCGGCTATGGCCGTATCGTGCGCGATGCGGGCGGCTATGTCGCGCGCATCGTCGAGCAGAAGGACGCGACGCCCGAGCAATTGCGCATCGCCGAAATCAACACGGGCATCGTCATCACGCCCACGGCGCAACTGGCCATGTGGCTCGGCGCACTGAAGAACAACAACGCCCAGGGCGAGTATTACCTCACCGATGTCGTGGAGCACGCGATCGAAGCGGGCTTCGACGTCGTGACCACGCAGCCGGACGAAGAGTGGGAAACGCTCGGCGTCAACAGCAAAGCGCAGTTGGCCGAGCTCGAGCGCATTCATCAGCGCAACTTGGCCGACGCGCTGCTGGCCGCGGGTGTGACGATCGTCGATCCGGCGCGCTTGGATGTCCGTGGCGAGCTCGTATGCGGCAGGGATGTATCGATCGACGTCAACTGCGTGTTCGAAGGCAGCGTGACGCTGGCCGACGGCGTGACGATCGGCGCGAACTGCGTACTGCGCAATGCGGCGATCGGAGCGGGTACGCGCATCGAGCCGTTCACGCATATCGAAGGCGCGCAGGTCGGGGCGCAAGCGGTGCTGGGGCCGTACGCGCGGCTGCGGCCCGGCGCGGTGCTGGCCGATGAAGTGCATGTGGGCAACTTTGTCGAAGTGAAGAATGCGACGTTCGGCCAAGGTTCGAAGGCGAACCACCTGACTTACATCGGCGATGCCGATATCGGCGCGCGCGTGAACGTCGGCGCGGGCACGATCACTTGCAACTACGACGGCGCGAACAAGCATCGCACGGTGATCGAGGACGACGTCTTCGTCGGCTCCGATACCCAGCTCGTGGCGCCGGTGCGCGTGGGTCGCGGCGTCACGATCGCGGCGGGCACGACGGTATGGAAGGATGTCCCCGCAGGCACGCTCGTGCTCAATGAAAAGACGCAACTGACGCGTGACGGCTACGTCCGTCCCGTCAAGAAAAAGAGCTGAGCGCAGCGCGCGGCTTTGGCGGCGCATGCGCTCACGCACAGACGCGAGCGCGATGCAGCCGCAGGATCGAAAGCATCGTCGAAAAAACAGGCACTACTCGCCAAAGGAAGGATTCTCATGTGTGGCATCGTCGGCGCTGTAGCGCAGCGTAATATCGTTCCCGTCCTCGTCGAAGGTCTGCGCCGCCTCGAATACCGCGGCTACGATTCGTGCGGCGTCGCCGTGCTGACGGGCGATGCGCCGCGCCGTGCGCGCAGCGTGGCCCGTGTGGCCGATCTCGATGCGCAAGTGCATGAAGGGCGCCTCGAAGGCGTCACGGGCATCGCGCATACGCGGTGGGCCACCCACGGCGCGCCCGTCACCGACAATGCCCACCCGATTTTTTCGCGCGATACGGTCGCGCTCGTGCATAACGGCATCATCGAGAACTTCGAATCGTTGCGCGAGATGCTGCGCGGCAAGGGTTACGAATTCGTTTCGCAAACGGATACCGAAGTCATCGCCCATTTGATTCACAGCCTCTATCGCGGCCGCTTGTACGACGCCGTCTGCGAAGCCGTCAAACAATTGCATGGCGCTTATGCGATCGCCGTCGTGCATAAAGACGAACCGAACACGGTGGTGGGTGCGCGGCAAGGCTCGCCGTTGGTAGTGGGCGTGGGGCAGGGCGAGAATTTCTTGGCCTCCGACGCGCTCGCGTTGGCGGGCAGCACCGATCAGTTCATGTTCCTCGAAGAAGGGGATGTGTGCGAGCTGACGCAAGGCGGCGTGCGCATCACCGATCGCGACGGCAGGGATGTCGAACGGGAAGTGCGAACCGTGCAGGCTTACGGCGGCGCCGTGGAACTCGGCCCGTACCGTCACTTCATGCAGAAGGAAATCTTCGAGCAGCCGCGCGCGATCACGGACACGATTCCGGCGAGCGATACCTTCGAGCCGGCGCTGTTCGGCGAAGCGGCGCCTGCGGCGTTCGACGAGATCGACAGCATTTTGATTCTGGCGTGCGGCACGAGCTACTACTCGGGATCGACGGCGAAGTACTGGCTCGAATCGATCGCGAAGATTTCGACGCAGGTCGAGATCGCGAGCGAGTATCGCTATCGCGAATCGGTGCCGAACCCGAAGGCGCTTGTGGTCGTTATTTCGCAATCGGGTGAGACGGCCGATACGTTGGCCGCGCTTAAGCATGCGCAGGATCTTGGCCATCGGCATACGCTGGCCGTGTGCAACGTCAGCACGAGCGCGATGGTGCGGCTGACCGAGATGCAATTCTTGACGCACGCGGGGCGCGAGATCGGCGTGGCGTCGACGAAGGCGTTCACGACGCAGCTCGTCGGGCTATTTGCGCTTGCGGTGACGCTGGGCAAGCTGCGTGGGCATGTGGATGCGGCGAAGGAAGCCGATTACATGAAGCAATTGCGCCACTTGCCGGCCGCGTTGAATAGCGTGCTCGCATTGGAACCGCAAATCATTGCGTGGTCGGAGGAGTTTTCGCGCAAAGAGAATGCGCTGTTCCTTGGGCGTGGGCTGCATTATCCGATCGCGCTTGAAGGCGCGCTCAAGCTCAAGGAAATCTCTTACATCCACGCTGAGGCTTATCCTGCCGGCGAATTGAAGCATGGGCCGCTGGCGCTCGTGACGGAGGCGATGCCGGTGGTGACGGTGGCGCCGAACGATGCGTTGCTCGAGAAGCTGAAGTCGAACATGCAGGAAGTGCGGGCGCGCGGTGGCCAGCTTTATGTGTTCGCCGATTCGGATACGAAGATCGTCAACGAAGAAGGCATGCACGTGATTCGGATGCCGGAGCATTACGGCATGCTCTCGCCGATTTTGCATGTGGTGCCGCTGCAGTTGCTGGCGTATCACACGGCTTGTGCGCGCGGGACGGATGTCGATAAGCCGCGGAATTTGGCGAAATCGGTGACGGTGGAGTGAGGGTTGCGATGGAACCACAGGAAAGGACCGGCCAAAGCGACGGTTAATAGCCTCCTGAGTTTCAATTTCAGTAAACAAAATCCGCCCTAGTGGCGGATTTTGTATTTCAGGCGGAATTTCGCCTCGGCCAAGCCTGCGCGCGGCGCCGCGCACGGTCTCGTAGCGACGGAAAAAAGGTGACTCGCGGGGGAGTCACTTTTCTCTCTCATTGATGAACGAGTCGGTTGCTCACGAGCGCGTTTACGGTCGCGGAGCGCCGGTTTTCGTGGCGTTGTGCTAAGAAGTTAATGACATCAAACGCCGCTTCTCAGCCACTCTACGACGCCAACGCCTCCGTAATCGCCTCGCATAGCTCCTTCGGCGCGAATTTCGCGACGTACCCATTCGCGCCGGCATTTCGCACGTGCGCTTCGTTCGCCGAGCCCGTCAACGACGAATGGATGATCACCGGAATATGCTTGAGCCGTTCATCGGCTTTGATTCGACGAGTCAACATAAACCCGTCCATTTCCGGCATTTCCAAATCGGTGATCACGAGCGCGATCTTGTCGCGCGCCTGCACCTTCTCTTTCTCCGCTTCGTCCGCGTAGTGCTGCAGCATCTGCCAAGCCTCTTCGCCCGTCGTCGCCAGCACATGCGGCGCGCCGATGGCAGTCAGCGCTTGATCGAGCAGCGTACGAGCAAAAGCCGAATCGTCAGCCGCCAAGATCTTGCCGCCCGCCGCGTAATGAGTCTCCGCGCTAAGCTCGGCCTTGTTGACGTCGCGATGCTGCTCGGGGAAGACGTCGCGCATCACTTGCTCGACGTCGAGCACCTGCGCCAAACGAAGTTCGCCCGATTCGCCGTTAAAACGCGCGATGCTCGTGATGTAGCCCGTGCCGCCCGCGCACTCGGCCGGATGCACTTGGCTCCATTCGAGCCGGACGATGTCGTCGACATCCTCGACCGCAAAAGCCTGCGTCGTCCGCGCGAACTCGGTGATCAACAAAATGTTCGGTTCGCGCGACGGCGTGCTGCCCGTCAGCTTGCACAGGTCGATCACGGGAATGATCTGCCCGCGAATGTCGATCGCGCCCGAAACGGCGGCCGGCGCCCCCGCGATCGGCGTGATCTCGCGGTTCGTGATGATTTCTCGAACTTTGAACACGTTGATGCCGTACAACGCCGGCGCAACGCCAGGCCGCGCTTGGCCCAAACGGAAAAGAAGAAGTTCGAACTTGTTTTTGCTCGTGAGCTGCGTGCGCTCATCGTGCATGATGTCGTGGCTCGTCATGCTTTGCCTCTGCGTGGATCTCAACGGCGCCCTCGGTGTTTTTAGCGAAGGACGCTCACTACCTATCTGGTTGTCGGCCGCGCAGAGCAAAAACTAAAGCAAAAACGAAAAGCAATCTCGATGTTCGTACCGCAATAGAAATGAGGGTGCGGTCGTTTCAACACGGAGGGGCGAACGGGCCCGTTTATTGCGGACCACCGTGGGCCTATGTAACGACCGTGGGGGGCGATCATGACCGACAGTACGAAAGAGCCGCAACACATGGCGGAGCGTCAGCCGGAGCCGGCGCACCACAGCGACAACGCGCGTAGTCGAATGCCCGAGCGTGCCGACAAATCGCGAAAGCAATCGCCGGCTGATAAGCCAGGGCGCAAGCCCGGCGAGGGCGAGCCGAGCGTGGGTTAGTGGGGCGCGCCTAGTGGGGCACGCCTAGTGGGGCTCGCTTAGCACGACGCGGGCAGGCGTTCGCCTGCCCGCTGCGCTTTTCAGTGAAGCCTTACTTCGCCTTCATTTAGCCTTGACCGAGCGCTTTACTTAGCCGCGTCGGCTTCGCACTTCTTCATAAACGACGCTTTCGCCGCACCGGCGAGCGGCTTGCCGTTCGACCCGACGGCCTTCGTGTCGCAGCTGGCTTTGGCCGATTTCATCTTGTCGGCTTTGCACTTCTTCACAAACGAGTTCTTCGCCGCGCCGGCGAGCGGCTTGCCGTTCTTCCCGATCGCTTGCGAATCGCAATCGCCGCCAGCCGCGGCGGTAGCTGCGGGGGCGCCGCTCGCAGCCATGGCGCCGGACGCCTGAGCGTGGGCCATGCCCACTGCAAACATGCCCGCGATTGCCGCCAAGACAAATTTGTTCAACATGACCATCCCCTCCAGAGGTGAGATGAAGCGAGACGCTTCACCCCGTTAACGGTGTACGACCACAGCGGTTGACGGCGTGGGCCACGAATCGCGCATTCCTCCTACCAGATAGACAGCCAAGCGAAAGCGCACCTTCATCAGCGCTACTCATTCGTCATGGAAAGTCATCGGCTTGCGCGGCGGCAGTCGCCGTCCGCAGGTGAGGTACGCAGTCGATGTCCGCAGTTTCCGTCTCTTCTAGACAAACAATGAGGTGAAGCATGGGAATCAGCAGCAGGTGGTCGTACCTGGGCGCGGCGGTGGCCAGCGCCGTCATCGCGATGGCCGGCGCATCGAGCGCCGCGCAAGCCAGCGACTTCGATCATGGAGCGGGCTTCGGCGCGGGCCATGACCACGGTCACGATCACGACCGTGACCACGGTGAGCGCGACGTCAAGCGCGTGCTGCTCATCAGCGTCGACGGTCTGCACGAGCAAGACCTCGCCCGCTGCATCGGCGCGAACACGTGCCCGAACTTGGCCGTGCTGGCGCAATCCGGCGTCACCTATACCGAAGCCCACACGCCGGGCCTCTCGGATTCCTTCCCCGGCCTCGCGGCGCTCGTGACGGGCGGCTCCCCGAAGACGGCGGGCCTGTTCTATGACGTCTCGTACGACCGCACGCTCTATGCACCGTCCGATACGAACTGCACGGGCAAGCAAGGCTGGAACGTCGTGTTCGACGAAACCACGGGCATCGACGCGGAGAACGGCGGCGCGCTGACGCACCTCGACGGCGGCGGCGCGTTCAATCCGCAAGCGATTCCGCACGCGCTCGTCGGCGGTGTCTGCAAGCCCGTTTATCCGCACGACTATGTGAAGACCAATACGATCTTCGAAGTCGTCAAACAGCATCTGCCGGGCGCGCGCACGGCCTGGGCCGACAAGCACGCGTGGGGCTACGATTGGGTCAACGGGCCGTCCGGCCACGGCGTGGACGATCTCGCGCGCACGGAAATCAATTCGATCGATCCCGCGACGAACAGCGATTACTCCGACGTCTACACGCACACGGAAAAGTTCGACGACTATCACGTGCAGGCGATCATCAACGAGATCGACGGCAAAAACTCGACCGGCACGACGAGCGCCGCGGTGCCCACCTTGTTCGGCACCAACTTTCAAACCCTCAGCGTGGCGCAAAAGGCGACCGTCGCGAGCGGCGGCGGCTATCTCGACGCCGCCTTCACGCCGGGGCCGCAAGTGTCGAACGCCATCGCCTACGCCGATGGCGCCGTGGGTCGCATCGTGTCGGAGCTCAAGCAGCGCAACCTGTACAAGAGCACGGCCATCATCGTCACGGCCAAGCATGGTCAATCGCCGTGCGATCACACGAAGCTCGTCAAGAACGGCGATACGCTCACGAATCTGCTCGAAG
>Ga0157369_10000736_pt1 | contig 42226 bp, 29 predicted proteins | sample C25metaG_FD_113461 | JGI IMG/M metagenome (GOLD analysis project Ga0157369, IMG submission 113461) | Corn rhizosphere microbial communities from Kellogg Biological Station, Michigan, USA - C2-5 metaG | ecosystem: Host-associated > Plants > Roots > Rhizosphere > Soil | place: USA: Michigan... | reverse complement strand
TGGAACCGCATGGCGCCCAACACGCTCCCGGCCATGGCCAAGGCCGGCGCGAACTACATGAACTCGCAGCTCATCAAGATGGAAGCCATCATGAACGGCTACGTCGAGGGTATCGCGCTCGACGTCAGCGGCTACGTCTCCGAGGGCTCGGGCGAGAACCTGTTCGTGGTCAAGAAAGGCACGATCTATACCGCTCCGCTCGGCAACTCCGTGCTCAGCGGCATCACCCGCGACTCGGTCATCACGCTGGCGAAGGAAGTTGGCATCCCCGTGGTCGAGCAGATGATCCCGCGCGAAATGCTCTACATCGCCGACGAGGTCTTCTTCTCCGGCACCGCCGCCGAGATCACGCCCATCCGCTCGATCGACAAGATCACGGTCAACCAGGGCGTCACCGGCCCAATCACCAAGAAGATGATCAAGGAGTTCTACGGGATCATCAACGGGACTTCGCCGGACCGCTTCAACTGGTTCACCAAGGTCCCGGTCAAGAACGCACAGCCGGTCACGGTGTAGAGAATTGTGTGGCGCCGCACAGCGGCGAAGAGTTGGTGCCCCACGTTCGCCTTCCTTTGGCTAACGTGGGGCTTTCGTTTGCATTGGGAAAAAGTGCTTCAGCCTTACTACCACTAACCACTTTTTGGGATCCCCAGCGGCATCTTCTCCGGCGGACGATAGCGGAAGTTGAAGCAGCGCTCGGCCCAGCGGAAATCCATCCACGCCTCAAATGGCTTCAGCTGAAACACGAAATGCAGGTACTGATCCCAACTCGGTCCGTCGGGCACCGCGTCGCGCCACTTCGCGAGCAGGCCTGCGTCAACCTCCGGTTCCCACTCGACGAACCAATACGGTGGCGGCGCTTCGCCGTAGGAGTCCACGTACCATTTGCCGAGCACCGTTCCGGTCTCCGCCCTGAAGTTGTGAACGATTCGGCCCGGGCAAAAACGCGTAGCACGTCACCAGGTAGTCGCCCGGAGGGACATCGATGGTGACAACCGAAAAATCGTCGTCCTCGATCGGAATCTCCGGCTCGAGGATGCCAAAGCCGTCGGCGAGGAATATGCCCGATTCCTCCGCAATCACGCGCCCCGCCGAGAATGCAACATACTGTCGCGCTTCTTCCGGCTTGAGCGGCTCGGTGGTGAACCGGCAGTTGAACGCCGCGCCTGAGTAGAGCTGGAATGGCAGGTATGCGCCGTCCCGCACTGCCTGTGGCGGCTTGTCGACGGCCGCCATCATTTCGTCGTAAACCCGCTTGCGCCCGCGCCCGCCGAGTCCAGGGTCGCCAATCAGGATCGCTCCCGACTCGTGGTACTTGTTGAACTCCTGTTCGAGGGTCTTCATGATCCGCGGAGTATAGGCGCATACAGCGGGATACGCATCGCGCTACTCCTCGTCTTCGACGATGGCGGAGAGTGTGTACGTCGGGCTGATCTTGCACTGGGGACAGGAGGGAAACACCGCATCCTCCTTCAGCAGCGTCTCGCTTGGGGCGTCATGGGTGTGGATTACGTGGTACCAGCCGGTGACCGGAACCAGGTCGCCCGGTTTGTATCGCTGCTCGGGCATGTATAGGAATCGTCACACCAACGGCCAGTGGACGCAATGGTACGTCCGTAAGCAAGACGCGCTCGCGTGAGCGGGAATTTGGTTACCGAAGTGCTGCTGTCTTGGCACAAATGGTGACTAAGCGGGAAGTAACCAGGCGTGCGGGCGTCGGCTTGGCGAACGCCTCGCCGCGGCGGAATGCAGAAGTCGGAATGCGGATTGCAGAATGCGGAATGACTACAACTGCTTGAGGGCTTCTGCCGTCTTCATTCTGCATTCCGCGCTACTCGCTTCCCTCTTCGGTTTCAGCGGCGTCGTCCGGCGCGGAGATGTCGTTGAAGAGGTTCTGCCACGAAGCATCGAGACCGGTCCACTCCTCGGGATCGATCCAGCTGCAATGCGAGTCGGAGATGTGCAGCAGGCCGTGCCCGCGCGGGCAGACGAACTCGGTTGCGCCGAACCCGAACAGCATGTGACTCGGCTCGCCAACCTGTACCGGGAGTTCCAGCCGCGTCAGGCAGATCGGGCACCGTTGGCGCTGGTCGTGCAGCGACCACAGCAGCGCGGCCACCGATGTCGCCAGGCACAGGAATAGTGACAGCCCGGTTAGTGACGCCTCAAAGACGTGTCCGGCGACGTATGCGAGCTGGGGCGTGATCTCAATTGCCGCCAGGGTACAAATCACCAGCGCCAGCCCCGTTTTGCCAAAGAGATAGGCAATCCAGCGCACGCTGATGGCAGCACGGTTGGGATGGTATCGCCATGCGCCCATGACAAGCGTGGTCAGGAGCGCGACCAGCAGGACCACTCCATAGAGCAAAAGGATTTGCCGCGCCTGATTCTGGTAGGGCGTGATTTCGATGGCGCCGCCCGGCCACGCGCGTCCGACGGGATTGCCGAGGCCGTAGCGTCGAACCGTCTGTTCGAGCTCACGGTTGGCGTCGGGGAGCCAGTATCCGTCTTTGACGCGAACCACCGCTCCCACCGGCCATAGGTCGCCAACGCGCGCCGGGTTGGGAGATGTGAAAAACACCGGGCGCCAGATGCTGACGCCAATCGCGGGTATCCAGAAGCGACGCGGGGCGACGCCGACGACAGTGACGAGGTCGCCATCGAGATCGAGTTTCTGGCCGATGGCGCGCGCGTCGCCATGCATCTCGTTCTGCCAGAAGCGGTAGCTCACGACCACGCAGTCGCAGATGATGTCGGAAGCGTGGAACAGGCGTCCCACCGCCGCGGTGCCGCCGGTGACGTCGAAGAAGCTGGGCGCAACGCGCGCGATTCCGACCTCGGCATTGAGCCGCACGCCACGCACCATGCGCTGCTCGAGCGCAAATTCGGACGCGCCCGTCACGCTCTGGCTGTGCTGACGCCAAGTGCGCACCCAATCGGCCGGAACCGCTGATACCAGCGCCGACCACCAGCTTCCGACGTACTGCACGTTGCCGACGTTCGAGGGCGAAGGCACCGGGAGCGGGAGCATCAGCATCCGGGTGCGCTCGAATCCGGCGCTGGCGATCGCTGCGGCCACGAACATGACGCCGAGAACCGCCATGGGCAGCCAGGGCGCGCGTACCACGTGGCTGGTGCGCTGGAGGGTGCGTTCGCGGTCGAAGCGCGTCCAAAAGGCGTCGGAGAACGCATGCCAGCAGTGGCTGACGAGTTCGAACTGCGACTTGGGCTGAGGCGTCCGGATTCCTCCAGGAAGGCGGCCCAGTGCCAGATCTCATGGCGCCAGCGCCCGTACCACTCCTGGCGCAGGTGTGCCGGGACGATGCGCCCGGCGAGCCACACCACCGGCCAGCATTGGCGGAACAGGCGCGGTGCTCGGGACGCAGAAGACACGTATACCTCTGTGCTCTTACGTTAGACACCGGCGAGGTGGGGCAGGTTTCACTCGGATTGCAGAATGCAAATTGCGAATTGCGATTGAACAACCCGGGCAAGTCGCCAGCCTCCACACAGGCGCGGAGGATCACCACGGGAGGCAAACGCTAATTACCTCGGTGCGTGGAGTCCCGGCTGCCGGGCAGGTCGGTGCTGCCGGTGATCAGACGCGTCGGCCGCTGGTGCGTAACGTAATTCCACGCCCACTCCAGCATGACCACGGCGCGATTGCGAAAACCGATGAGGAAAAAGATGTGCACGAAGAGCCACATCAGCCATGCGATCCAGCCGCTGATGCGCATGCGTCCGAAATCAGCTACGGCAGCAGCGCGGCCGATGGTGGCGAGATTGCCTTTGTCGTGATAGCGGAACGGACGACGCGCCTCGCCGGCCAACCCGCGCGCAATGTTCGCGGCAGTTGCTTCGCCCATCTGGATCGCCGCCGGCGCAACGCCGGGAACAGGATTGCCGTTCGGGGCTTTCACCGAAGCCAGATCACCGACCACGAATACTTCCGGATGATCCGGCAGGCTGAGGTCAGGCGATACGAGGACGCGTCCCGCACGATCCGTCTGGGCGCCAAGCATGCGTCCGAGCGGTGACGCCGCCACGCCCGCGGCCCAAAGCGTAACCGCCGCGGTTAGCGCTTCGTCGCCCATGCGAACCAGCCCCGGCTCGATGCCAGTCACCCTCGCATTGGTTCTCACCTCCACGCCGAGATGCGCGAGTTGCGCCTCCGCACTGCGCGAGAGGTCCTCGGGATAACTCGGGAGGACCCGCGGCCCGCCCTCGAGCAAGAGAACATGCGTGCGCGCCGGATCGATGGAGCGGAAGTCGTGCGCCAGCGCATGGCGAGCGATATCGGCAAGCGCGCCGGCCAGTTCCACACCGGTTGGCCCGGCGCCAATCACGACGAAGCGAATCGCCTCGGGCGGATCGCCTGCCGCGCTGCGGCGCTCGGCAAGTTCGTAAGCCAGCAGGATGCGGCGACGGATCTCGAGCGCGTCTTCGATGGTCTTCAGCCCGGGAGCGAGCGGTTCCCACTCCGGATGCGCGAAGTAGGAGTGCGTCGCGCCGGCCGCGACCACCAGGTAGTCGTACTCGAGTTCCTGCTCGCGCAGTCGCACCCGCCGGCGATCGAGATCGAATCCGGTGGCTTCATCGAGCAGTACGCGAACATTCGTGTAATGCCGCAGGATGCCGCGAATCGGCGAGGCAATGTCTCCGGGTGAGAGCACCGCCGATGCGACCTGATAGAGCAGCGGCTGGAAAGTGTGATGGTTCTTGCGATCGACAATCGTGATCGCAGCCGCGGACGCGGCCAGCTTGCGAGCGCAGTAGAGGCCGGCGAAGCCACCACCGATGATCACGACTCTTGGCGTCCCACTTTCGGACATTGCAACGATGCTAACCAACCGCGACACGGTGCGTCTATGTGGTTGTGCGCGGGATCGCGCAGGAGAAATGCGATGAAATCGAAAAGCCTGCTCGGAATGGTCCAATTCGCCCTGGTGGTCGCAATTGGAGGAACCCAGTTGCAACAGGCTCTGCCCGTCATGGCGAAGCTCGCGCACCGCACCGCCGCGCCGCTGGAACAAGCGATTCTGCCTGGAGTTACCCCCTCCTATCCAGCATCCCCGGTCCCAGCGGCGCAGCCGTTCGTTGTGTCGGCGCCAGTCAAGGTATGCACTCGCGCCGCCGAAGCTGCTCCGGTTCATGTGCGGCACACGGTATTGCGAGTGGAAGCACCGCGCCCGTCAATTGAAACGATTGCCGATCCCATAGCCGTGCGGTATCTGGCGCCGCCTCGGATGATGCGCGTGTCCCTGTCCGTGTCGGGCCCGCACATGACCGACCAGATTGTTCAGTTGCATATGAACCAGGCCACGTTTGACCGGGAGATGGCGAAGGCCCAGCGCGAGATCCAACGCGCCATGCAACGGCGCCAGGCCCCCATCGTGTTCTAAGAGCCACCACGTATTCCTCCTCCAAAGCTGAGATCGCCGGGTTCCAATCCGGCGATTTCGGCATTTTGGGGCGATGGCGGCGCCCCCTTTCCAGCCCCGTACTTCCGGGCACTTGGCAGGTTTCTCCCGAATTGCCTCTGGCTGCGCTCCGTGATACTGTCAGGCCCACCTAAGTGGCCCTTGTAGCGGTTTGTGCCGGCAGGCGCGAAATGGGCGTCCAGCGCGGCTCACAGGGCCCGGGAAACGTCGATTTTCGGACGATGGGTCGGGCATGAATATTGATGACTTACTTCGTATAGCCATGGAGCGGAAGGCGTCGGACCTTCACCTCAAGGTTGGGAACTTTCCGCACATCCGCATTGACGGCGAATTGGTGCCGCTGACCGAACAGCCGCGCGTGAGCGCCGAAGACATGCTGAGCATGGCGTTCAGCATGATGTCGAACCGCCAGAAGCAGAAGTTCAAGGAGAACGCCGAGCTCGATATGGCTTACGGCGTCGCCGGCCTGGGACGCTTCCGCGTGAACGTCTTCCAGCAGCGCGGCAACGTCGGTCTGGTCCTGCGCGTGATTCCCACCAAGATCCGCGCGCTCGACGAGCTCTACATGCCCAAGATCATCGAGCAGATCTGCGAGGAGGCCCGCGGCCTGGTGCTGGTGACGGGCGTGACCGGCTCGGGCAAATCGACCACCCTGGCCGCCATGATCGACCGCATCAATTCCACGCGCCCGGAACACATCATTACGATCGAAGACCCGATCGAATTCCTGCACCGCGATAAGAAGGGATTCGTGAACCAGCGCGAGGTTGAGGTCGATACACCGTCGTTCGGGTCGGCGCTACGCGCCAGCCTTCGCCAAGACCCAGACGTCATCCTGGTCGGCGAAATGCGCGACCTGGAGACGATCGGCACCGCGCTGCACGCCGCCGAAACCGGCCACCTGGTGTTCTCCACGCTGCACACGCTGGACGCAGTGGAAACGATCAACCGCATCATCTCCGTCTTCCCGCCTCCGGAACAGAAGCAAATCCGCATGCAGCTCGCGGCCACCATTCGCGCCGTCGTCAGCCAGCGCCTGGTGCGCAAGTCCGACGGCCAGGGCCGCGTGCCGGCAGTCGAAGTCATGCTTTCCACCGCGTACATCCGCGAGTGCATCATCACGCCGGAGAAGACGCGCTCCATCCGCGAAGCGATCGCCGCCGGCGTTTCCCAGTACGGCATGCAGACCTTCGACCAGTCGCTCTACGACCTGTACACGCAGGGCCTGGTGACGTACGAGTGCGCGCTGGAGAACGCGTCGAACCCGGACGACTTCAAGCTGCGCATCCAGGGCATCGGCTCTACCGCCGACGTGGCCCGAGACGAGATGCAGTCGGCAGCCACCAGAAGGCGCTAGCAGCAAGGCTTTCCAACGCCCCGGCGCATGCCGGGGCTTCTTTTTTGCGCAAAAAAGAGGGCAAGGCCGAAGCCTTGCCCTGGCTAAGCGCGGGGAAACCCCACGCAAAAAGGTTAGAAGTTGAACTCCGCACCAAACTCCGCGCGGAACGACTTGGGAACAATCGTGCCGGCCGGAGTGATGTAGTTGGTCGGCTTGCCGAACGACGACGTGAACGTGTTGCCGCCGAACGAGCTGCCGAAGTTAGCGCGGTTGGTAAGGTCGAAGCCCTGGAACAGCAGCTTCACAGACGCGCGCTCCTTGATTTTGATCGTCTTCGACACGCGCGTATCCAGCTGGAAGAACGACTGGCCACGCAGAGTGTCGAAGTGGACTTCCTTGCAGGTAGCAGCCGCCAGGCAAGCCTGGAACTGCGCGGCGGTGAAGCCGACCGTGCTTTGCAAGGTGTGAAGCGGATCCGAGGCCTGACCGATGGCATGGAACGAACCGTTGCCGCTGCCGAGCCCTAACACGTCCGTCACACTCATGGTCGCGTTATACGGACGCGCCGAGGCCCACTGCATGATCGGCGCTACCTGGAAGCCCCAAGGCAGGTCGACGACCGCACTGTTGACCCAACGATGCCTCTCGTCCGCCGGCAGATCACCGAAATCCTGCGGACGGAACGGTGCGGTCGGAATGACCGAGGTGTTGCCGAACGAGCCGGCCGCACCCTGGTAGCCAACAGCACGCGACAGCGTGTAGGTGCTGGTCAAGCTGAAATGCTTGGCCATGCGGCGACGCAGGCTGAGGTTGAGGCCGTCGTAACGCGAACGGCCGGTAGCCGTTGCGTCATTGATAGCGCCCAAGTCGACCTGTCCCGCCGCGACCAGCGCGCTGTGCAGGATGCGGGCGCCAGTCTTGGGATCGATCGGATTGAGGTTGAGACTCTTGGATTCATGCACAGCCAACTCGTGCACGCCGTCGACTTCAATCACCGTAGAAGGCGAAAGCTCGAAAGCGTAACCGAGGTTCCACTGCTGCGAGTACGGGTTGCGGTAGTTCGGATCGACCAGTCGTCCAGTCGAGCCGGTAGGCAGGACCGTCTTCGCCGCAGGTAGCGTCGGCATCGGATCGATACCGTAGCGCCAGCTCGACAACGGAATCGTGGTGCCCGGGACTCCGCAGGTGCCGACGGCGCAGGACGTCGTCAAGCTGCTGTGGGTAATGCTGAACAGCTGCGCATACAGGATCGGGTTGGCCTGCTGCTCCATGAACAACGGAATGTTCTGGAACGTCTGGCCGTAGTACAAGCCGTAGCCGCCGCGGATCACGTGCTTTCCGGCTCCAGTCAAGTCCCACGCAAAGCCGAGACGCGGGCTGAAGTCGAGAGTGTCCTGGTGCGGAATCTTGGAAGCATACGGGCTGTTGATGGCCTTCAGCGCGAGGTAGGTACGAGCTTGCGGGATGAGGTTCTCACCCAACATGCCCATATCCTTATCGTAGCGAACGCCGAGGTTGAGTGAGAGATTGCGGGTCGCCTTCCAATCGTCCTGGAAGTACGTGCCGAACATCTTAACGTGCTCGAGGAAGTGCGGGTCGCCCGCGGACTGTGACATGGTCTTCACGGCGCCCGGCGTCGCGATGCCGTTCGGATACTTCGTCTTGTTGGTTGCGATCACCGAAGGATCGTCAAACCAGGCGAAGGTCAGGGTGCCGTTGGACTGGAAGAATCCGCCAAGCGTCGGCTCCCACAGGTAATCCACGCCCCACTTCAGGCCGTGGTTCCCAATCGCGTACGACATGTCGTCCTTGAACTGCCACTTGCGCTGGAACGACTGCTGGGCAACGTTGCCGTTGGTTCCGAACGACGCGTCCGGGAAAGAGAACAACGGAACCTTGGTGGTGCTGTCGATGAGGTTGTTCCAGTACTGGAATCCCATCGTGGCCGCGTTTACCAGCTTCGGTGTGAGCACCGAATTCAGGGTGGCGTTGGCGAGGATCAACTGGTTGGTGGTGAAGTTGTTCTGCGTGGCATCGACCGTGTTGCCGTCCTGGTCGTTCTGTCCGTTGTTGTGCTGGTTGTTATAGGTGATGAACAACGAATTGTTCTGGTTGAAGCGATGGTCGTAGCGGCCGCTGTAGCGCCAGTCGAAATAGGGCGTCGGGATGGCGCTGATCGGCTGAGCCGGCAGACCAAGGCCCTTCGCCGCATTGAGTTCGTTGAACGCCAGCGAGCTGACCGGGATCTGCGTGTGCTCGCGCGAGTGCTCGAGCGTGAAGAAGAGGAAGTCCTTGTCCTTGCGTACCGGACCGCCGATCGCGCCGCCAATCTGCTTGCGGATGAACTGCGGCGTCGGGTTGCCGGTCTTCGCGCCGGTGATGAGGTTCTCTTCGTTCAGCTTGTCGTTGGCATTCAGCGCCGTTTCCGTGTCGAAGAAGTACAGGCTGCCGTGATAGGCGTTCGTGCCGGACTTGGTGATCACGTTGACAGCGGCGCCTTCCGAGCGGCCGTTCGCGGCCGAGAAGCGCTGCGTGGAAATATTGAATTCCTGCACGGCTCCGAGCGGAAGCTGCATGACCGGGCCGCCGACCGTGCCGTCTTTGTCGTCGATACCGTTGACGGTAACGTTGACGTTGCGGCCGTTAGAGCCGTTCACCGCAAACACGGCGATGCGGTTCTTCGTCGGATCGTAGGAGTTGACGGGCTTCACACCCGGCGCAAGATAAGCCAGGTTGGCAAAGTCGCGGCCGTTGAGCGGCAGGTTCTGAACCTTTTCCGGCGTGATGTCCATGCCGACGGAAGTCTGCTGCTGGTCGAGCATCGGCGCTTCGGCCGTGACTTCGACGGTTTGCGACTGCGTGCCGGGCTGCAGCGTGAAGTTCTGCGTGGTGGTGCGGCTAACAATGAGTTCCGCGTTGTTGGCCGTCTGGCCCGCAAATCCGGTCTTGGTCACCTTGACCGTGTACGCTCCCGGTGGAAGCACGTCGAAGCGGTAGCTGCCGGTCGCATTCGTCGCGGCCGTACGCGTGAGACCGGTAGCGCTATTCGTTGCGGTGACCTCCGCGCCCACGACGACGGCGCCGGATTGGTCCATGACGGTGCCGGCCAGCGTTGAGCTGGCGGTCACAGCTTGTGCCAGCGCGCCGGTGCTCGCAAAACACACGAGCAGCGCCAAAACGCCGGAAATGGCGAGTGTTCTCTTCATTACCCCTCCTGAATTTCGGTTTACTGGGAGTGACTTCGCCGGCGGTATTGCCACGCCTCGGTCCCCCACGTACCGAAGCGTAAAGCCGACTACTTCAAGGGATTGGTTACTTGTGGATAGGCAGGTGCACGTTGATCGCCGCAGCGGACCGCAACATAAATCATTCATTATGAACGATTTAAGTCGATGTTTTACATAGGGAATTCGGTTTTGCGTAGGGTATTACGCCCCGCCCTCCAGAAATTCATAAGCTGGCCGGCTTGGGCTGCAAAAGAAAACGGCCGGAAGCTTACGCTCCCGGCCGAAGTTGAAGCGAGCAGGACTACCAGTTGATGCGGAAACCGAACTCCATCTGGCGCGGCGCGTTGGCCTGGCTGGCTAGCACGCCGAACTGATCCGGAGCCGTCACGTCAAGGTTGCCCTGTTCCCAGTAGTAGTTGTTGTCCCCGAAGGTGACATTGTTGAAGAGGTTCGTGAAGATCGCGTTGAACTCAAAGTTCACGCGCTCCGCGATCCGGATTTGCTTGCGAATGCTGAGGTCCACGTTCCAGTACGGCATTCCGCGGATCATGCCCAGTCCGCCGTTGCGGAAGGTGTCAAGACCGAGGATTGGATCGCGTACCGTCGACCAGACAGCGGCCGGATCCTTGAACATGTTGACGCAAGGTCCGGTGCAGCCTGTGCCGATGCCGCCGGAACCCTTGACGCCGTAGTGCGTACCGACGCTCGGGACCTTACCGGTGAACACCGCACCTTCATTGCTGAAGTAGTTCACTGAGTCGCCTTCGCCGAAGGCCTCGCCACCGTAGTAGCCGCCACCCGCGTTGGTCGGGTAGATCGGCTGCGGCAGTCCGGTACCGGTCGCGAAGACTGGAGACAGCGTCCAGCCACCGAGCAGGCGTCCGGCAAAGCCAGCCTGATTCTTGTACCAGGGTGGCTGATAGACGACGAACACGTTGTAGACGAACTTCCGATCAAAGGGCTGCACGCCATACATCAAGCTGAGATTGAAAGGATCGTCAGCCGTGTATTCGCTGGACGCCTGAACCACGGCGCCCGTGCCCAGAGACTTCGAATAGGTGAAGTTCTGCTGGGTCGTGATGCCATGCCAGTCGTTCGACTTGATGGTGAAGTACCCGGCGTTGTAGTTGCCATAGCCGACGCTGGCGTTGTTCGCCACGCCGGAACTGGTTTGTCCGTTAGCTCCGAACGCGCCCGGTAGAGGCGTGTTCTGCATGGAGCGAGCGAAGTTGAAACCGCCGTTGTCGAGGTCGCTGTAGAGGTCCCAAACGAACTGACTGGTGAAGTTGCTCAGCTCGTTGTCGACCACCGCCGCGGTGCAGCTTGCATAACCGGTGCAGTAGCCGGGTTTCATAGCTGCCTCGAAGAACGGCTGTTTCGGCAGGTTGGCAAGGAAGGCGGTGTAGGCAGCGGTGCCGGCCTTTGGCACGTTGGCGCCGCAGGAATCCACCGACTTCGCACAACCCAACGCCACTTCGATGCCCGCATAGGCCTTGGCGAAAGACTGTCCGCCCAGGGTCATCATGTGGGGCACGGCGTTCAGGTTGAGAGGTTGGTACTCGTGGGTAATCCGGCGGCCGATGTAACCGAGTTCCAGCGTCATTTTCTGGTTCATCTGGCGCTGGACGCTAAAGGTGAAGGTATCGGTCACGTTGGGCCGGAAGTTGGGATCCAAGCCTTCGGCCGCACCGCCGGCGATCGAATCGATGCCGGGCCGGTTTAGCGTTGGCAGGGTCGGAGACGCGGACGGCAACGGCGCAACGAGGCCGTCGACGCCGACGCGGAAGGCATTGTTGAGGTTGGCGCCACTGCCGGCGCACGCCCCTGCGGTCGTCGGTCCTTTGCACTGCACAGCCTGGATCAGGCCAACGCCGAGCAGAGGCACGAGGACGAGGTCGACGCCATTCAAGCGGCCGTAGATGCGACCGTAGCCGCCGCGAATGACGCTGCTATTGGCCCCAAACACCTTGCCGAACATGCTGCCGGAATCGAACTGCGGATTCCAGGCCACGGCCACGCGCGGGCTGAACTCCTTGTAATAAGGGTTATAGGGATACTTCGGGTGACCAGCCGTGTTGCCCACCAACGACCAGGCGAGGATCGGGTTGTAAACCTGACCCTGCAGGGCCGCGGCCTTGCGGGCGTCCAGGTAAGCCATGGTGTCGATCACCTTGCCGTTCGTATCGACCAGCACCATCTGCTTGCCGTTCGCTTCCGTGGGCGGCATTTCCAGCGTCCAACCGAGACCGTAGGTCAAGGTCAGGCTGGGCTTCATATGCCACGTATCGCTGGCATAGAAGTTGTAGAACGGGATGGTGCTCTGATCGAACGCGTGCGTGTTCGGCGGGTTGAGAGCAAGGTTCGCTCCCGTGCGCGTATAGGCCGTCTGCGAAATCGAAACGATGCCTAACATCGCCGCCAAGTCGCGTCCCCAAGACGTCGAGGACCCGCTGAAGCCGGCGGGAGTTGCCACGCTGATGCCGGAACCAGAGGTTGTACCGAGCTGGTACACCGGCTGGTAGTTGATGCCTCCGCCGTTGTCGCTGCGCTGGTGATAATCCCAGTTGTGCTGGTAGCTACCACCGAACTGGAACAGGTGATTACCCTTCAACCAAGTGAGGTCGTCGCGCACCTGGTGGTCATGTCCGTCCCAGAACCGGGTGCGTACGCTCTGCGTGTTCAAGTTGTAGGGTGCGAGCGGAGTTGAGGTTTCGCCGAACGGTTCCAAAGCGCCACCCAGCCCTGCGAACTGCGGGGTGTCTTCCCTGGAATCGCGAGACCAGAAATTCAAGAGGTAGCTGTAATGAAGATCGTTGGTGACGCTGGGGGTGATATTCGTGGTCAAGCTCGTCACGAAGTACCACGGCTTCTGCGGACGGCTCGCAACCGCTGCGGGCACGCCTAGAGAATCGCCCTGGAAGAACCCACCCACATCGACTTGGGCCGGATAGGCCTTCGTCAGCTTGTAGTAGCGATAACTGGCCATGAGGTGCCACTTGGCGCCGAAGTCATGGTCCAGCCGGGTCGCGAAGAAATTATTCTTTTCGGGCAGGCCGAGATTCGATCGGAACCCCTGGATGTTGACACCGTCGCAGCGGCTGCTGAAGGTGCACTTCAGGTCATTCGCCGGCGGTTCATACTTCGCCCACATTTGCTGAACCAGCGGGCTCATGCCCTTGCCTCGCGGATCGACGGTCGCGCTGGCGACGTTGTAACGCACGCCGCCAAAGGTCAGGAAACCGGCGCGCATGTCGGCCGAGGGAACCAGGGTTTCGTAGGTTTGTGAGTTCGGCCAGCGGAACCCTTGGTAATTGCCGAACAGGTACGTTTTGCCGCCAAGGAAGGTCGGCAGCACCGGGCCGCCGGCGGCGACACCGAAGCGCTGCTTGTGATAGCTGGGCAGCGGGGTGCCTTTGAGGTTGTTGTCCCAGGTGTTCGCGTTCCAGTTGTTGTCGAAGTAATACTCGTAGACGCTTCCATGAAACGCGTTGGTTCCGCGCTTGGTGACGACCGAGACCTGCGCGCCGGACGAGCTGTTAAAGTCCGCGGTCTGGTTGGCGGTATTGACCTTGAATTCTTCCACGCTGTCGGCCGGGGTGGGTATGACGCCCGTCGGCTGATAGCCAAAGCCCATTCCACCCGTCGGATCGCCGGCGAAGGTGGTCGTATAGACGGTCATGCTGCCGTCCATATCGCTCGTGTTGTTGCCGCCGTCCAGTTGGAACGTGCTGTTGTCAACGACGGTGCCGGCTACGGAGCCGTCAGGGGTCACACCAGGTTGCAGGGTCGCAAACGTGCTCACATCGGCGCCGAGAGACGGTAACGACGACAGGGCAATTCCCGTGACGCTGTTGCCGACGGTCGCATTCAACGTCTGCAATTCCGTGCCGGTTGCCTGCACTTCGACCGTCTGCTGCTGCTGGCCGACCTGCATTTGAATGTTCGCATTCGTCTGGCTGCCAACGCGGACCGACTGCGCGGAGATCTTCGCATTCGCGAATCCCGTCTTCGTGGCAGAGATGTCGTAGGTACTGGGCGGGACGTTCACGAACACGTACCGGCCGGCATCATTTGTCGTGGTTGTCAGTGTCGTGTGCGTGGTGACGTCAGTCAGCGTGATGGCAACGCCCGGGACCACGGCACCCGATGGATCGGTAACGACGCCGATCACCGTGCCGGTGTTGGTCGCCTGGCCCCATGCCATTGCTGTGAAAAGACACAGCAGAGCAATTGACGCGATCTGCGTTCCGCGGGGAAACCGAAGTTTCTTCGCAGACATGCATAGCAGCGTACTCATGCATACCCTCCTAGCGAAGTTTTCGAAAAAGCCCTTGGGAATGGCCCGGGTTAACCCTTGTTCCGAATCCCCTCAGATTCTGAAACCCCAGACCGATATGAAGAGAAAACGTACCTGTGTCCCGTAGTGGCACGTACAGGGCCGAAACTTATACCACAAATGTGCTGCCGTTTGTTGCAGTTACGAGTGTCACCCCTGATTCCCATCCGAATTTCCATAGAAGCCGCTTGCAGCGCCTTCCAAAAAAAGGAGTTGTCGCTCAACAAGTCACCAACCCGTTCGGGATATGGGGGGAAGCTCGTGGCGAGGAGTAAACTCGTCAGCCATGGACGCCGAATTCAGCGTTGAGCTGGGGACCAATGCGCCGGCCCTCGAGCTGCCCTGGTCGTCGAAGGACGCCCAGCAACGCTTCTACGACCTGCGGTCGCGTCCGGAACTGCTGCTCGAGATTCCTGAGGCCGCCAACAACCGCGCTCTGGGCGAGTTCCTGACCGCCATCAACACGCCTCACGGCTCGTTGCAAACCGTGAAATGCGACGCCTGGATCAGCAGCGAAATCAGCGAAGAAGAAAAGGTCTACGGCGCGGCAATGAAATTCGGATCCTATATAGACCTGGTGTTCACCGGCGACGAGCCCCGCCAGTCGATGGAAGCGCATGAGAAGTTCGCGCGATCACTCTGCGGACTGCTGGGAAAGGCTCCTTCGATCTCGGTCGCGGCCGAGTTCATCCTGCGGCGCTGCTACGTCCACACTGCGGAACTGGCGGCCGGCAGACTGCCGCAACACGACGCGCCGAGCGACAATTCCGAGAATGCCTATTGCCTATCCTTCTATCTGACGGGCTACGGCGACGACGAAGACGATGCGCGTAAGCGCTGGATGATTGGGCTGAAGCTGGTAGAGAACGCGATCCTGCAACTGGCGGCGAGAGGGATCTGAACCCGGAACTGCACCTCGACCGCGTCTTTCCTGCTTTACAATGAGTCCGGCGGGGCCGTAGCTCAATTGGATAGAGCATCAGCCTTCTAAGCTGAGGGTTGCTGGTTCGATTCCAGCCGGCCCTACCATCCTTCCCGCATCACTGACTTTCCTTCGCGGACGGCGTACGATCTGCCGTTATTTCCGGAGGCATTCATGTCGAAATCCGATTCCCCGCGCGGCACTTCGCGCCGCGATTTCCTGAAGACCGGTGCACTCGCCGCCGGGGTAGCAGCAGCGAGCGTTATTGAAACTCCGTCAGCAGCCGCGCTGCCGGCGCCATTCAATCCCGCAACCGAAGGCGCAATGCCGACGCGCAATCTCGGCAAGACCGGGCACAAGGTCGGGATCTTCAGCCTTGGCGGGCAGGCAACGGTTGAGGTTCCGAACAAGGAAGCCGAGGCGGTGGCGATCGTCGAGAAGGCGATCGACCTCGGCGTGAACTACATCGACACCGCCGCCCAATACGGCGGGCAGGAACGCTGGAGCCAGCGCTACATCGGCCAGGTAATGAAGCGCCGCCGCAAAGAGGTCTACCTCGCCAGCAAGACGCATGACCGCACGCGCGACGGTTCGCTCAAGCTGCTGGAAGAGTCGCTGCGGCTCCTCAACACCGATCACCTCGACGCATGGCAGTTGCACCACATCACCACGCAGGACGACGTGGACCGCATCTTCGCCAAGGGCGGCGCCATCGAAGCGCTGCAGCAAGCCAAAGAGCAGAAGATGGTCCGCTTTTGCGGCGTCACCGGGCACACCGATCCCGGCGTGCTCATGCAGTGCATCGAGCGCTTCCCCTTCGATCAAATCCTGATGGCGCTGAATCCCGCCGATCCGCACCGGCTCAGCTTCCAAGAAAAGCTCGTGCCGATGGCGGTGGAGAAGCAGATGGGCATCATCGGGATGAAGATCCCGGCGCGCGGCCGCATCCTCAATGTTCCGCCACAGGGGCCATACGCGACGCCGAACTCCAAACCCGGGCCGCTATCGATCAAGGAAGCGATGTACTACGTGCTGTCGCTGCCGGTGAGCACGATCATCATCGGGTGCGATTCGGTCGAGCAGCTGACGGAGAACGTCCAGCTGGCGCGCGACTTTACGCCGCTGAACCAGACGCAGATGGCGGGGCTCACCGAGCGCTCGGAGCCGGTGGCACGGCAGGCACTGTTCTTCCGGAGATGGAGCTAGCGATCGCCGTAATTGCGCGTAATCGCCGTAACCGCCGGAATCGGGCAGCAATTTCGGCAATTATGGCAATTTCGGCGATTTATTTTCCCATCACGATCTTCGCGATGGTGGCGAGCTGCATGTTGCTGGTGCCTTCGTAGATCTTGCCGATCTTCGAATCGCGCCAGAACTTTTCGACCGGATAGTCCTTGGTGAATCCGTATCCGCCGTAGATCTCGATGGCGAGCGACGTCACGCGCTCGGCCACCTGCGAGCAGAACAGCTTCGTCATCGCGGCTTCCTTGACGAAGTTCATCTTCGCGTCTTTCATGCGCGCGCAGTTGTACATCATCATGCGGGCGGCCTCGATCTCGGTGGCCATCTGCGCGATCTGGAACTGGATACCCTGAAAGTCGCCGATCGCCTTGCCAAACTGCTTGCGCTCCTGCGCGTACTTGACCGCGTACTCCCATGCGCCGCGGGCGACGCCAACCATCTGGGCGCCGATGCCGATGCGGCCTTCATTCAGCGTCTCGATGGCGATCTTGTAGCCCTTGCCGGGCTCGCCGAGCACGTTCGACTTCGGCACCTTGCAGTCTTCGAGGATCAGTTCGCAGGTGCTGGAAGCGCGGATACCGAGCTTGTCTTCTTTCTTCCCGACGGTAAAGCCGGGAAAATCCTTCTCCACGAGGAAGGCGGTGATGCCGCGATATCCGGCCGCGGGATCGATGTTCGCAAAAGTGATGAACAGTCCGGCTTCCTTGCCATTGGTGATCCACAGCTTGCGGCCGTTGAGGACGTAGTCGGAGCCCTTCAGTTCCGCCTTGGTCTGCAGGGCGAAGGCATCGGAGCCGGAGCCCGCCTCGCTCAGCGCGTAGGCGCCGACGCACTCGGTTGCCTGCTTCGGCAGGTAGCGCTTCTTCTGTTCGTCGTTGCCCCACTTCAGCAGCGCGTTGTTCACCAGCGTGTTCTGCACGTCGACGATGACCGCCGCGGAGGCATCTACTCGCGCAGTCTCTTCGACCGCGAGGCAGGCTTCGAAGAAGGTGCCGCCCCCGCCGCCGTACTGCTCGGGGATCTCTATGCCCATCAGGCCAAGCTGGAAGAACTGCTGGAGCAGGTCGTGATCGAAGACGCCCTTGTCGTCCATTTCGCGGACGAGCGGGCGGATCTTCTCTTCGGCGAACTGGCGGATATTGTCGCGAAAGAGGACTTCGTCGTCGGTGAGCGCCACGAGAGGCGCGGGAGCAGGCGATTGCTGCAAGGTCTCTGGCATGGATTTCCTTATGTATAAGCCGCAGGCACCCGCCGCGGCGAGAGATGAACCTGAAATTCTACACTGACGGCTCGCAGCGATGCCCGCTATCGGCCGTGAAGCAGGTGCCGCCCAGCCAGGACGAGATTGCTTAACCCTATCGCGAGAAACAGCAGCGGTGCCAAGAGCCGCTGACCGCGGCTATAGCTGGGTCAAGTGGCACAAAGTCGTCGCCCGAACGAAGCCTTGCTGCCGCCCTCGATGCCCGCAATCAGCCCATACATCTTGAGCAGACCGAGAAACAGGAACCAGGCCCCGACCGAGCCGTTCACGACGAACGACACCCAGTCTGACATGAAATGGATGGTGCACGATCGACCGCACAAACGGGAGTGACGCAAATCACGGAGCCATGTTCGGGCTCGCCATTACCCTCGGAGTATTGAAATCCGGCGCTGCGGCGCCCGTTGAAGGGGAATTCTCCGATATGGCATACGTAATCGTGGACGGTTGCACCAAGGACGAAAAGTGCGTGGAGGCGTGTCCGACGGACTGCATCCATCCCAAGAGCGCGGAAGACAAGTTCGCGGCGGTGGACCAGATGTACGTCGATCCGGAAGGCTGCATCGACTGCGGCGCGTGCGTCGCGGTCTGCCCGACCACCTCGATCTTCGCCGAAGCCGACGTTCCGGCCGACAAGCAGGATTACATCGAGAAGAACCGCGCGTTCTACGCGTAAAGACAACTCACTCACCACAGAGACACAGAGAGCACAGAGAACCGGGTTTTCAAGTTTGTCATGACGAGGCCGCAAAGGCAGCCGAGGCATCTGCTTTTCGCTCGTTGCGAACAAAAAGCAGATCCCTCGCGGGCTGAGTCTGCTCGTGATGACAGAAGATCTCCCTCTGTGCTCTCTGTGTCTCTGTGGTGGATTTACTTCTTGCGGTAGACGACGCGTAGCGAGTCGCCGTGAAGGATCTTCTGGATCTGGTTGCGCGCGTGGGTGGACCACGGCCCGGCGGTGTCGAGCTTCACGTAGGCGCGCCAATGTGAAAGCGCGCGGCGAGGCTGGCGCGTTTTCTCGTAGGCCAGCGCCAGGTTGTAATGCGCGTCGGCGTAGGTCGGCGCCAGGGCAATAGCCGAGCGATAGGCGCGAATCGCTTCCTCCGCGCGGCCGGTCTCGTCGAGCACGTTGCCCAGGTCGAAGTAGCCCAGGGCGTATCGAGGATCGACTTCCACCGCCTTGCGATAGTGCAGCTCGGCTGACTTGTAGTCCTGCCGGTTGTAATGCAGCGTGCCGAGATTGATGTGCGCCGCCGCGTGGTTCGGTTCCATTTCCAGGACGCGTCGGTAGAGGTTCATGGCTTCGTCCTGGCCGTTCGGATCTTCCTCGAGGGCGATGGCCTTGGCGAACAGCTCGCCCGCCGTTTCCGCCATGCGCATGCGGCTGACGGTCGTGGGAATCACCCGGTTCTCCACCCCGAAATCCATGAGGAACTGGCCGGCGAGCGGCTCTACGGTCGCGCCCTTGTGACGGAATGCGACGCGCGTACCCACGCTGTAAGTCCCCGCTTCGAGCAACGGGTTTTCCATGCCCGCGGCTTGCTGCTGCATGGCTGTCAGGGAAGCACGGATCACGGCGGAACGGACGCGTTTGGCGCGCAAATCGCGGACTTTTTTCAGCTGGAGCAGATCGAAGAACGAGTAGCTCTCGGCGGGCGCAATGAGTCCTGCCTTTTCCCACCCCACCAACTGCTGGCCGGTGATGCGGAGAATGCGCAGAACGTCAGTTCGCTGGTATTTATGCACCTTTGGCTGTCCGCAGTTCGGGCTTGATCAACTTGCGCACATTATCGGGAGCTGCTGCTCGCGGCGCAAGAAAAAATTGACCTGTCAGCAAGTTACCTGAGGACATCGCTGTGCATTGCGGGACATTGTTGTGGAGAAGCGGGACGAACCGCAGGGTGTTGCATCGCGGTCGTTGCAATTGAGAATCGACGGCGAAGGCACAACGAGGCGGAGAGATTCGACTCCAATTGTTCGGTCTCGCGTTTGTTCTCCGCGGTTTCGCGTGTGATCTTTTGACGCGTTCGCGCGACGCGTTTACAATGTCTACAGCTGCTGAGGATGCGTGTGAACACCGCGCCAGCAGCGCCTTCCTGCATAGTTCTTCCGGGCCGACGTAGCTCAGTTGGTAGAGCAGTCGATTCGTAATCGACAGGTCATCGGTTCAAGTCCGATCGTCGGCTCCATAAATCCTGCCATCAGCTCTCAGCCTTCAGCCATCAGCAAAGTCGGTTGTGCGCGATTGGAAACAATCGCGCGATAAGTCATTCGTGTCCAAAACCTGGTCGCTGACGACTGAGAGCTGATGGCTGAGAGCTCGAACACAAACGAAAAGGCCGCCCGGCAACTCAGGCGGCCTTTTCTAAGGGAGAATAGTTCCAACGGAGGTTAACCCGTGAAACTTGATGCCGAAATCTTATGGCTGGGGTAGGGGGGTGTCAAGAAATTTCTCCGAATAAACTACCTTTGTTTTCTATAGCTTACAGACTAAGGCTCAAATCTGGGATTCTCGGTAGACAATGACAGAAATTGTCAGGGAATGCCGACCCTAGCCCTCAAGTATCAGCGAATCAGCAGCTTGCAACCCACCGGGAACTTTTCTTCGACCGCATCGAAAAAGGCACTTGACCGTGGACCGCGGCGAAGGTGCGCGAAGGGACGCGGCTTACTCGCTGAGGTGCAGGCGGATGATTTCGACATCTTGCGCGCGATCGAAGAACTTATCGGGATAGAGCCGCTTCATCAGGATACGAAGTCCGCCGAATGCTAAGCCGGCTGCCAGCGAGATGAGCAGGACGATACCCGCGAGCGCGAGCGCGGCGACGACCAACCCACCGACGTTCTCTCGCTTGCTAAAGGGATTGGGTTCGTTCCATGTGACGTTAGCGTCGTAGTTGATCGAACTCGCGAGCGCTTGCGCATCGGCGGGCGCGATGGCGCCCGAGACCCAAACCACGATGGGACCCGAACGCCGCGCCAGGCGCGTGATTCCGGGAACCTGGTCTTTGACCATCGCGGCTTCCAGATCGCGCAGCCGCGCCGCCGCCATCTGCGGCGTGGGATAGGAGATCAACACAAAATCCGTCGCGCTCGCTGCGCCCGCCCGCTGCGCCCACACAACTTCGGCGCCGTCGTCCCATCGCACTTCGCCGGAATTCAGTGGGAGCCTGCTGGTGGTCGCCGCGACCGGACCGGCGAAGTAGCGAACCGAATTCAGCGGCTGCTTCGGCAGGTACGTGAGCAACGATGGCAAATTTGCGGCCGCGCCAACGGGACGCGGAAGCGATTCGGCAAGCGCGCGCAGGTCGGCAACCGGCGGGACCGCTTTACTCGAATCCGCCTCGATCAGCACATTGCCGCTGTAGAAAAGAACCTGATTGGACTCGACGGCGGCTGCGTCGCCGATCGTTTCACTCTTGTCGCCGGGCTGACGCAGGAAGCTGAATGTCCCGAAAGCCCCACTCGCATCCGCGAATCGTGCTGCCTTGACCTGGACGCTGCGTCCGCGGGAGACGTAGGTCGCGAGGGCGAAGTCCGTAAAGCCATATTCCTTCAATGCGGCGGCACTGGCGGCGTCGAATTGGGCGGGATCGGCTCCAACGCGGACAGATTGGCGCTTCCATCCGCCAAAGGACGGGGGCAGAAGGTCCGCCTTGGGCGCCGGTGCGGCCGCTTTCGCGCCCGCGGTCGCCGTCTTTGCCTTCCCCGGGTCGACGAGGCTGATCTGGGCGGCGGCTAGCGTCGCACAGAGGGCCAGGAGCGGCACGAGAATGGCTCGAGAACGCGTCATTGCTATCTGATTAGACAACCGGGAGCCTGCGAAAGATTCCATCTAGGGCGGTTTAGCGGCCTTACTGTCCGGTTTTGGTCGCCGCGGCGGCCACCTTGATGCCGCTCAGGCCGCTGACGTAGCGAGCCACGCCGCGATAGAGCGATTCGGCGATCTTCTGGCGGTACTCCGGCGTCTTGAGCCGCTTCTCATCAGCAGGATTGGAGACGAACGAAATCTCCGCCAGGATCGACGGCATGTTCGCGCCGATCAGCACGATGAACGGAGCCTTCTTCACGCCGCGGTCGCGCATGTTCGAGTTGCGATTGCTCAGCCCGGTGCGCAGCGACGCCTGCACATCGGAGGCGAATTCGCGCGATTCCTCCACCTTTTCCTTCAACGCGATCTTCTTCACCAGGTCGCCAAGCTCGTGGATCGAGGTGTCGGAAACGGCGTTTTCGCGCGCTGCTACCTCGAGCGCATCCGCCGAGGTGGTGAAGTTCAGGTAGTAGGTTTCCACGCCGCGCGCCTTGGGATCGCGGCTGGAATTGGCGTGCACGGAGATAAACAGGTCAGCCTGCTCGCGGTTGGCGATAGCGGTACGCGTCTCCAGCGGGATGAACGTGTCGTCGTCGCGGGTGTAGACGACGTCGGAGCCCATGCGGGCCTCCAGCAGCTTGCCAAGCCGCAGCGCGACGTCCAGGACCAGGTCTTTCTCCAGCAATCCCGTCGGACCGATGGTGCCGACGTCGTGGCCGCCGTGCCCCGCATCGACCACGATGCGGCCAATCTTGAGGCCAAGAGCGCGGATCAAAGAACGGTCGCCGGAGGCGGTCGGCTTGGCTTCGCGCGCGGCAATCACGTTGCGCGACGTCTTCCCCGGCGATTCAGCTCTCGTTCTTGGCGCAGGCGCAGCGTCGGCGGAATCGTCGTCGTCATCGGTTTTCGCGTCGGTTTTCGCAGCGCTCTTCGCCGTTGTCTCAGCCGCGGTCTTCTCGGCAACCGTCTTGGCCGTGGGCGCTGGAGGCGTCGGATCAGGACGCGCATCGCGCGGCACATCGGCCTTCGCCAGCGTTACGGGTGACGGATCTTTGGTCGTCGTGTCCGGTTTCCCGTTCGACGTCGTCGAGTTCGCAGTCGGCGCGGGAACCTTGATGTCGGGCGTTGTCTTGACGGTCTCGACCGGTTTCTTGTCGACCGTCGGCAACGGCGCCGTAGAGGTGCTCTTCGCGCTCGCATTTGCCGTCGTCGCTGTGCTCGGAGGCGCGGAATTCTTGGCTGACGCGGCCGGCTTCTTCTTCCCGTGCACATCCACGATCAGGCGGAACGGATTCGGGAGCAGAAACACCTGGTAATCGGCAATATCACCCAGGTCGAGAACGATGCGCGTCTCGCCGGGCAAGAACTGAGCCACGCGGACCTTTTTCAGCAGCCCGTCCTGAACCTCGTATTCCTTGCCCATCAGCCCGGCGGCAAGCTTGGTGCCGTGCAGATCGAAGAACAGGCGGTCCGGGTCGGGAATGCGTCCGACCTCGTAGTGAACGTCTTCCTCGAGGTCAACGGCGATGCGCGTGTAGTCGGGCGTCGACCAATGACGGATGCCGGTGACCAGCGGCAGCTTGCCCCTGCGCGGTGTTTCCGCCGGCGCGGGTTGGTCCTTGGCGGACTCAGTCTTGGGCGCGTCTGTTTTCTTTGCCTCGGTCTTTGACTCGACCTTTGGCGTCTTGCCGTCGAGTTTGTCGACAGCGGCGTCCGCCTTTTCGGCAGCCGCTCTCACGGCGGGCGGCAGGTCGGCGCGCGAAGCAGGCGTTGGCGATGGCGATGGCGCGTCCGCCTTTGCCACTTCCTTTTTCGCGGGAGCGGCATCGTCCGTCGGTTCCGTCTTCTTCTGCGGGACAACGCGCCGCGGCTCGGCGTCGGTCTTGGCGTTCCTTTTCTTTGGCGAATCGAGTTCCGCGAGCGCCTTCTTCGCATCGTCCGCCAGCTCGGAGCCAGGGTAGTGCTTCAGGAAATCCTGGAAGGTCTGCCTGGCTTTTGCCGTGTCGTTGAGATCGTCGGCATAGATCTGGCCGATGGCGTAGAGCGCCGCCACGCGCCGCTTGCTGCCCGGATACTCGCGCCGCAGGAACTCATACTGCCCAACCGCCGCTTGCAGCGGCTTGTCGTCATTGAACGTGCGGCCTTCGTCGGCAAGCAGCTCGGCGAGCGCAATGATGGACGGCTCTGCCTTAATCGAATTCGGAGCTGTGTAGTAAACCTTGCGATAAGCGTCGATCACGCGCTGGTAGTCGCGACGCGAGCGGTCGGCCGCCGGACGCCCATTCAGCGCTTCGCGCATGCGCTCCGCGTCTTCAAAGGCGGTGCGGGCGATCTGCTTCTTTTGCGCGACGGTGAGCTTTGCGGCGGAAGGAACGGAGAGAAGGCAAGCCAGCACGAGCGCCAGCGCCAGCGGTGTACACCAACCTCGAGTTGGCAGCGCACGACCCCGACAAGCGGGACGGCGGTCATCCATAAATGGCCTCATCAGTCCGTGTTGCTGATGATCAGAACCCCGCCCGGTCCCCGCGTGATGCGGAGTTGCGGAACCAGGTCCTGATTCGCCACCGGCATGCCATTGCCGTACAGCTTCGTAATCCGGCGCACATAATCCCGCGTTTCCGCATACGGCGGAACGCCACCGTGCTTTTCCACGGCCTTGGCGCCGGCGTTGTATGCCGCCAACGACCGGGAGACGTCGCCATCGAAGCTGTCGAGCAAGCCGCGAAGATGACGAACACCCGCGTCGACGTTCTGTTCCGGATCAAACGGGTCGGTCACGGCCAGTTCCCTTGCCGTGCCCGGCATCAACTGCATGAGTCCCATCGCGCCCTTGCGCGAAACCGCGTGCGGATTGAAGTTCGACTCCACCTTCACCACCGCGCGAACCAGGTTGGGATCCACGTGGTGACGGGCCGCAGCCTGCTCAATCGCGGCGTCAATCTGAGCCGTGGTACGAACCGGCGTGGCCGCCATTTCCGGCGCGGGCTGCGCCGCGGGGGCCATCTCCTTCGAGGCGCTCTCCCCCGGCTTGGCGCTGGCCTTCTGCACTGCTACGCCGTCCATGCCGAGATAGCTGGCGACTTCAGCAGCGGCAGTGCGCGCCTTGCGCAGCGTGGTCGCGCCCGGCACCGGCTTCCAGCGATGTTCCGTCTGGCTCCAGTACACGAGGCGATAGCTCTGCTGCTTCGACGACTTGCCGTCCGTCGTGGGCGCCGCCGCAGTGTCGTTCACATAAATCTTGTGACCATTCTCTTGCACGGCCACGATCGCCTGACCGAACACACGGAGGTTCGGAACCAGGAAGGTCGCAAGCATCAACGCGATTTTTAAGGACTTTTGCATGACCCGACTGCTTGCCAGATCACGGGTGATACCGCTCGCCATCCCGAGGTTTGAGGCGCAAGGGGGCGGCTGGCGGGATCTTGCCCCGTTCCTGACGGAGAACTTCAACCAGAGTACGTGAATTATAGGTCTTTTTTGGAATTAAGAGAATCGGGGAATCAGCGGAGGAACGGCTTCGCCGAAACGGCCAAAATCCCCCTAACCGACGGAATCGATAGGGGTTTTGCCCCGCCACACGGGTTTCGGGAGTTGCCGGACGTGTACTTCAGTTCCGGCGATTATGGCAATTACGGCGATGCGTTTAGCCTGCCTGCGCGGTGTTGGCGCTGTCTTCGGTGAGCCATTCCAGCGCTTCTTCGCGGGTTGCGAACCGGCCCCAGTGTTTGGCAGCGAAGGTTCCGACGGCCTCGACCGCACCTTTTGGCTGGGCGCTGTCGACGCCCACCAGCGCAGCGCGACGTACGAATGGATGATCCAGCACGTTCGCTTCCTTCACACGCTGGATCACTGTCTTGGTGAGCTGCGCGCCCGTGAGGTCGGCGAGTGTCAGCACGGATGCTTGCGGCTCCCGGGAGACGATCTCGGTGCGATTCTCCACCATCTCCAGCATCTCGCGCTCGTCGCTCAGGCCGCTGTAATCCAACAGCAGCACACGCTGGCCGCGGTGCTCGATGAAGCGAACCCGGTCCATGCCACCCCTCCGAAAGTGTCTGGTTATACCCCGAAGCGGGCGGGGAGTCTAGCGACGTACTTTGTATAATAAAGTACTTGACATACCCATGTACTCTACCGATACAATTCCCTCGCGCAGGCGGCGCACAAAGGACGGTTCATGACGAAGCGCATCGCGGCCATCGCATTCATCTTCATCTGCACAACCATCGCGTGGGCGATCCTGGGCAGCACCATCTTCGCCCGCACCTACAACTCCGACTTGGGTCTGAAGAACAAGGTCACGTCCAACTGGGGAGGCCCGCAGACGCAGTCCCCGCCGAACTCCTGCTATCCCGAAGAAGTCACACGCATGGTCGAGACCACGGAAAACGGCAAGACCGTGTCGAAGGAAGTCAAACGGTGGGAATGCTTTAACATCCCGCTGGAATCGAGCGCCATCGACGTGAAGTTCGCCATGGATTACCGGCAGAAGGGCCTCCTGTGGTACAGCACCTATAACGTCGACTTCAACGGCGCTTACGGCTTCCGCAATCCGACGGCGAAAGACCGCAACGTGGACCTGACGTTCAAGCTCCCGGCCGCGCAAGCCATCTACGACAACCTGCAGGTCACGATGAACGACCAGCCGATCGCGTCGAACGTGGCGGGCGATTCCGTGCACGCCTCGGCGACCGTGCCGGCGAACGCGCAGGCGATTTTCAAGATTGGGTACCGTTCGCACGGGCTCGACAAGTGGAACTACTCGTTCGGCGCGAGCGACGTGAACCAGGTGAAAGACTTCCACCTGCACATCGCGACCGACTTCGCCGACTTCGACTTCCCGGAGAACACGCTCTCGCCGTCGTCGAAGCGCGAAACCGCAAACGGCTGGCAGCTGAACTGGGATTACAGCAACCTAGTCTCAGGATTCCAGGTGGGACTCGAAATGCCGCAGAAGCTGCAACCCGGGCCGCTGGCGGGACGCATCAGCCTGTTTGCGCCGGTTTCGCTGTTCTTCTTTTTCTTCCTGATGTTCATCATCACCACCATCCGCGGCATCGAGCTGCACCCGATGAACTACTTCTTCCTGGCGACGGCGTTCTTCGCCTTCCACCTGTTGCTTGCATACCTGGTCGACCACATCTCGATCCACGCGGCGTTCGTGATCTGTTCGGCAGTGTCGATCTTCCTGGTCGTCAGTTATCTTCGGCTGGTGGTGGGCGGGCGCTTCGCGCTGGTGGAAGCGGGCATCACGCAGTTCATCTACCTGGTGGCGTTCTCCTACGCCTTCTTTTTCCAGGGATTCACCGGGCTGGCAGTCACGATCGGCGCTATTGTGACGCTGTTCGTAGTGATGCAGATGACGGGGCGAATCAAGTGGGCGGAGAAGTTCAATCCTACGGCTGTACCGAATGCGGTCCGCACGTAACCGGGTCGCGCCGGCGTTGATGAGGAGCTTCGATGAATAAAACCGTAGCCATCGTTCTTCAGACAGTAACGCTGCTCATAGGCGTCGGCGTCCTCGTCCTTATGCTCTGGGAACCCCAGCTTGAGGGCGTGAATGCGCACGCTACCCTGTTTGAGATCTACTTCAAAGATCCATTCCTGGCTTATGTCTATACGGCATCGATTTTCTTCTTCGTGGCCGTCTACCAGGCAATCAAGCTGTTCGGCTTGCTGGGACGACAGGAAGGACGTTCCGAACGTTCCGTCAAAGCTCTCCGGACCATCAAGTACTGCGCCATGGCCCTTGCCGCTTCTATCGTGGTGGCACAGTGCTACCTGTTCATTGTTGTGCGCGACCGCTCGGACGACATCGCGGGGGGCGCTGTGATGAGTCTGTTTTTACTTCTTGTCGCTGCCACCATTGCGATTGTCGCGGCCGTGTTTCAAAGGCGCTTGCAGAACGCCCTGAATCAAATCCACGTGAATCCGTGAGATCCGTGTAAATCCGCGGCAAGCCTTGCAGTTCGTTTGCAAGGCGCTTCAGTTCAGGAACGAGCCGACGATGTCGTAGGCGTCGTTGAGCGCGGCGTCAAGCTGTGAAGCATCGGTTCCGCCGGCTTCTGCGAGGTCTGGACGGCCGCCGCCTTTGCCGCCGACTTTTTGCGCGACCGCGCCGACGACCTTGCCGGCCTGCACTTTCGACGTCAGGTCCTTGGTGACTCCGACGATCAGCGAGACCATGCCATCCGTCGCCGACCCGAGCACGATCACGCCCGACCCGAGCTTGTTGCGCAGGTTATCGACCAGCGTGCGCATTTGCGGACGGTCGAGGTTGTCCGAGCGATGCGCCAGCACCTTGATTCCCTTCACCTCGCGCACCTTCTCGTCGATCGACTGCACCGCCGACGCGGCCGACTTCATGCGCGCCTGGTCGAGTTCCTTGCGCAACTTGCGGATCTCTTCATCGCGCGATTCCATCTCGCGCTGGAGCGCGACCGCGATGGAGCCGTGCTGCTCGCCCGGGCGCACAAAGTTGCGCGCCACGTGCTCGAGCTGGTGATCGGCGCGGAAGTGATGCAGCGATCCTTCGCCGGTCACAGCTTCGACGCGTCGCACGCCTGCTGAAACGCTGCCTTCGTGCAGCACCTTCAGCAGCCCGATCTCGCCAGTTGCGGCCGTGTGCGTGCCGCCGCAGAGCTCGGTCGAGAAGTCGCCGATCTTGATCACGCGCACCCGCTCGCCGTACTTCTCGCCAAACAGCGCCATCGCTTTGTACTCGTTGACGGCGACGTCGATCGGCACGTCTTCGATGACCTCGACCTTGTCGTTGCGCAGGACTTCCCGATTGGCGATGTCTTCGATGTCCTGCATCTGCTCGTCTTCGATCTGCGCGAAGTGCGAGAAGTCAAAGCGCAGATGCTGCGGATCGACCAGCGACCCGGCCTGCTTGACGTGCGTGCCGAGTACCTGCCGCAAGGCAGCGTGTAGAAGATGCGTGCCGGTATGGTTGCGCATCGTCTGGTTGCGCACGTAGGCGTCGACGACGGCGTCGACGCGGTCGCCCACGACGATGTTCTGCCGCGCGACCACCTTGTGCGCGCGTACGCCTTGAACCGGAGCGAAGCAGCCTTTTACGTCGGCGAGGACATTCATTCCGCTCTTGTCGTAGAACCAGCCAACGTCGCCGATCTGCCCGCCCGACTCGGCGTAGAACGGCGTGTGGTCGAGAACGATCTCGCCCTCTTCGCCGCTCCTGAGTTCCTGCACGGTTTGCGTGGCGCGGGCGCCCTCGCCCGCGGCCTTCAATATGGCAAGTACCTGGCAATCGCTTGATCTCGTCTGCCGATAGCCTTCGAAGACCGTCTTCTTCAGCTCGCGATAAGCCGGCGACGCGGTCGCTTTCCCTGCCCCGCCCCTCCACGACGCCTGCGCGCGCGTGCGCTGCTCGGCCATCGCGCGGTCGAAGCCTTCCTGGTCAAAGCTGATGCCCTGGTCGCGAGCAGCATCGATCATGAAATCGAGCGGCAGGCCGAAGGTGTCGTACAGCTTGAACGCCTTCTCGCCTGAGTACCTCGCGCGCGACTGAGGATTGGACTTCTTGGCGGCGATGAGCGGCGCGAGATCGTCTTCCATCTTCCCGAGTCCGATGTCGAGCGTGTGCGCGAAGCGCGTCTCCTCCCCCTTCACCATCTCGGCAACGCGCTCGGCCGACTCGACCAGCTCGGGATACGCGTCCTTCATCAGGTCTCGAACGGCGTAAACCATCTGGTAGAGGAACGGCTTGTCATAGCCGAGCAGGCGTCCGTGGCGGATGGCGCGTCGCATGATCTTGCGCAGCACGTAGCCGCGTCCTTCATTCGATGGAATGACGCCGTCGGAAATCAGGAATGTGGTCGCACGCGCGTGATCAGCAATGACGCGCAGCGACGCCGCGCCTGAGTGCTGTTTGTCCTCTTGCGCCAACTCTTTCTTCTCGTCGACGCCGGTGAGCTCCGCGGCGCGGTCGATCAGTGCACGGAAAAAGTCGGTGTCGTAATTCGAGAGCACGCCCTGGAGCACCGACGCAACGCGCTCGAGTCCCATGCCGGTATCGACGCACGGCTTCGGCAGCGGCGTGAGCTTGCCCGACGAGTCGCGGTCGAACTGCATGAAGACGAGGTTCCAGATCTCCACGTAGCGCCCGCAATCGCACGGAAACTTGCAGTCCGTGTGGCCTTCGTCTGAAGCCGCGACGCCCATGTCGTAGTGGATCTCGGAGCAGGGGCCGCAAGGGCCGGTGTCGCCCATCTGCCAGAAGTTGTCCTTCATCGACAGCTCGAAGATGCGCTCGGCCGGGACGCCGACCTCCAGCCAGAACTTGTAAGCTTCGTCGTCGCGCGGAACGCCCTGCTCGCCCTTGAAGATGGTGGCGTAGAGCCTGCTGGAGTCGATCCCGAACCACTTCTTCGACGTCACCAGCTCCCACGCGAACTTGATGGCGTCCTGCTTGAAGTAGTCGCCGAAGCTGAAGTTGCCGAGCATCTCGAAGAACGTGTGGTGGCGCTTGGTGAACCCGACGTTCTCCAGGTCGTTGTGCTTGCCGCCGGCGCGCACGCATTTCTGCGACGTAGTCGCGCGGTTGTAGTCGCGCTTCTCCAGGCCAAGGAAGACGTCCTTGAACTGGTTCATCCCGGCGTTGGTGAACAGCAGCGTGGGATCGTTCGCGGGAACGAGCGATGACGAGTGCACGTGACGGTGCCCGTGCTCCTCAAAGTAGCGGATAAACGTCTGGCGAATCTCAGAACCGGATGGCATGAGGGTCTCGAATCCCTCATTTTACAGTGTAGGGAGAACCAAATGAAAACAGGAGGACGCAGCGGCCACAGAGGAAAGAGAATTCAAAATCCTCTGAGTCCCTTGCGTCCTTCTGTTTTCATTTATGCTGCGGTCGTTTCGCCGCCGAGCAGCGTCAGCACTTCGCCGGTGATGTAGCTGGAATCAACCTCCGACGCGAAGAAGACGAACGACGGCGCGACCTCTTCCGGCTGTGCTGGACGCTCCATGGGAACATCCTCGCCATGCTTCGCCGCTTTCTCGGCAGGTTTGTCGGCCACGTTCAGCGGCGTCCAGACCGGCCCCGGAGCAACGCAGTTCACGCGGATCCCACGCTTCACCAGGTTCTGCGCCAGCGACTTGGTGAACGCATGGATCGCGCCCTTGGTGGACGCGTAGTCGAGCAGTTGCTTGCTGCCCTGCAGACCGGTGATCGAGCCGGTGTTGACGATGGCGGCGCCGCGCTTCATGTGCTTGAGCGCTGCCTTCGCCATGTGGAAGTAGCCGTAGATGTTGGTGCGGAAGGTGTGGTCCCACTGCTCTTCGCTGAGATCGGCGATCGATTCCTGGTGCTGCTGGTAGGCAGCGTTGTTCACCAGCACATCGAGCCTACCAAGGTGCTGTACCGTGATCGCGACGGCCTCGCGGCAGAAGTCAGGATCGGTGACATCGCCGGGAATCAGCAGGCAGCGTCGTCCCTCGTGCTCGACAGCGGCGCGCGTCTCTTCCGCATCCTTCTGCTCCACCGGTAGGTAAATGATGGCAACGTCCGCGCCTTCGCGCGCGTAAAGAACTGCCACCGCGCGTCCAATGCCGGAGTCGCCTCCGGTGATAATCGCGACCTTGTCTTTCAGCTTCCCAGACCCGCGATAGTGCGGCGCTTCGTAGCGCGGGCGCGGCTCGATCTTGCTCTCGATGCCCGGACGCTGCTGGTGCTGCTCAGGAAACGGCGGCTCGGGTTCTTTCTGTTGGCCTTTGGGCGGAGCGCCCCCTCCACGACTCGGGAACGCGAACAGCTTGGCATTGCGCGGAGTTTCGCCCGCGTTGCCACCATCATCCTTGGCGGCAGGTGCAGCACGGCGCTTTGGCGGTTTCTCGGACATGCTTGTTAAGATGCGCCGCCACCCGAGCCATGATTGCCGGGTTCGAGCAGCTCGCGAATCGGGGGCTGCTCCACGATTCCGCGCAACTGGGACATCGCCGCAGCCATCCCATCTTGAAACCGGGAACGACGAGCCAACCCAGGTTTCCGGTTCCGTGGAGTTGCGCATGGCGATTGATCCTGTTTGCGGAATGGAAGTCGACGAAAACGCGGCTCCGGCCACCGCCGAATACGATGGCGAGTTCTATTACTTCTGCTCGGAAAAATGCCGGCAGGAGTTCCTGCTCGATCCCGGCCAGTTCATCGGCTTGGCTGCCTGACGCAAGTCGCGCGCCATTACGCCGCCCTCCTGCCCCCCGAAGCGCGTTCCACCATTTGCTTCAAGGTCAAAGCGTTGTGCGCGGCATAGCCCGCCTCGTCGTTGTCGAAGTACACGTGGATTTCGCGCAGTTCGCGCGACCATTCGGCAATTCGTTTCGCCCAGGCGCGAAGCGTCGCCCGCGGATAGCTTCCCTGGTATTTGCCGCCGGGACCGTGCAGCCTCACGTAGGCCCAGTCGGCTGTGACCTCAATGGGCGAGTGATACCCGGCGAGCTCATAAATACAAAACGCCGCGTTGTAACGGCGAAGGATCGCGAGCGTCTCCGGCATGATCCAGCTCTCGTGCCGAAACTCGAAGGCGTAGCGCAGTTCGCGCGGTAGCACGGCAAGAAATTCTTCCAGCCGTTCCAGATTTTGCTTCCACTTCGGCGGAAGCTGCCACAGGACCGGGCCTAGCTTGCGACTCAGTCCTTCGACAGCTCGCGGAAGGATGTTGTCGATCGCGTTCTCCGGGTCCTTCAGCTTCTTGTTGTGAGTGATGAAACGGCTTCCCTTCACGGCGAAGCAGAAATCGCGTGGAGTGGCGTCGCGCCAGGCGCGCAGCATTTCGACGCGCGGCAGCCTGTAGAACGTGTTGTTGATCTCAACGGCGTCGAAGTGGCGAAGATAGAACTCCAGCATCTTCGACGCAGGCAGGCGCTCCGGATAGAAAGTGCCCACCCAGTGCTTGTAATGCCATCCGGAGGTGCCGATGCGAATCCTGGCTGCCATTCTGTTTGTCGAGATGTATCGACCTGCCGCCGCAGTTGTCATCGCGATGCTGAGCTGCACCACGAATGGTGGCAACCACCGCGCGAGATGACACCTCACATGAGGTGAGGACATTGCGGCGTCGAAGTCTGCGCCGATCAGGGGGACGGAATGGCTTCTCGGAGATTCTGGAACGGTTTCCTGGCAGGGACGGCGGCAGGCGCGGGCGCGGCAGCAGCTTCGGTGCTGGGATGGAAGCTGGCAGGACGCGCGCGCGCGGGGCGCATCCTGCGCATCGAGCGCAGCCTGCAGATCGGACGCGGCGTCGACGAGGTCTTCCGCGCATGGTCCGATCTGGAGTCGCTGCCGCAGCGGGTGGACTTCATCGAGTCAGTCGAACGCCGCGGCAATCGCTCGCACTGGGTCATGAACGTGGGCGGGCGTCGCATGGAGTGGGACGCCGAAATCACCCAGGACCTCCCCAACCAGGCGCTTGGATGGAAATCGCTCAGCGGCCCGAAGCACACCGGCCGCATCGACTTCTCGCCGATCGGCGGTGACACGCTGGTTCACGTCACGATGAACTATTGCCCGCCGGGGCAGATGGCCGGGATGTTTGCCCCCGCCCAACGAGCCATCGAGGATTACATCGAGGAAGCTTTCCGCAGCTTCAAATCCACTCTTGAAGGCAAGGGACGCGAGGACGGCGGATCGCAGAACGTCAACACCAGTCCTACAATGCAGCGCTCGATGAGTCCGACGCCGGCACAGATGGGCAAGGACGTGACCGGAACGTCTGCCCTGAACGAGGAGAAGCGCAGCACGGGAACCTACGGGCAGGTTTCCGAGCCGGACCTCGGCCGGCATACGCAGAACTCGCGTTACGGCGGACCGGAAACGGTCGAATACACGCGGCCGCCCGACGCCAAGAGCTAGGGCTTCTTCGTCGTCGCGGGTTCGTCGTCCTGAGGGAATAGCTTCAAGGTGACTTCGCGGCTGCGGCCTGAAGTCTTGTTCGTCGCGTCTGTGCTGAACTGGCTCAGCGTACCTTTGATCACGTAATAACCTTCTTCGGCGCGTGTCTTCGCCGGACCGCGGTCCACTCTGCCTTTGAACGTGAACCAGACGCCGTGCACAGGCGCCGTCTCGAATGACAGCTCTCGCCCTTTCCACTCGCCTTTCTTGATGAAGTGATCGAGGAAGGCGCCCTTGTCGCTGTCCAGATCGCCGTAGCGCGAGACGAAGCCCGAGATCTTTCCTTCCGCCAGAAAGTCTACCTGCACGAACTCGCCTTCCTGCAGGAAGCTGTACATGCCCGAGAATTCTTCGCTGGGCGAGGTCTGCGCCGGCCGGGACTGTGCCGTCGCCATCGCAGCGGACAGAACGGCACAAGCCAGGGCCGCCGCGCGCAAGTTCAGAGTCATAGCTGCATTCTAATTTTGTTTCACCTAAATGGCTGGGAAAAGCTCCGTAGGGCCCGAAATCCAGAGTTCCACCTGGGCTATAATCCGGGCACACGCCAGCCGTCACCCCGATGTCTCTGGATTTGAAGCAGCAGGCCTTCCCGCGAACGCCCGAATTGCGGCTCCTGACCGAGCTTGAGCCCGGCCACCGCGTATTCCTGCGAAACCTCGGCGACCTGCTCTTCTTCCGCCGCCCGGACGCGGTTTACATCACCGCCCACCCGGCGCCGTTCTGGCCGGACGTATTCGTCGAGACGCGCGTGGGACGCCGCAGCCTGCTGCAATCCGGCCTCTGGCACGTGCTGCTGGTGCTTTCGATCTATGGCATCACCTCCGCCTGGGTGCCCGAGGCGAGCCTGGTCAGTCCGTTCCGCAACACGCAGATCACCTACTACAACGTCTCTGATTACCTGCCTCCGCTCGACAGCGGTTCCCCGCCGGCGCCGCAGGCAAAGCGCGGTGAGCCGGCCTATGCGAAGCAAAAAGTGATTTCGCTGCCGCGCAATGCCGACAACTCGCGGCAAACGATCGTCGATCCCACCACCGATCGCATCCTGCGCACGCCCAAGCCGCTTCCCAACATCGTCGCCTGGAATGCGCCCACACCGGTCGTACCTCTGGCGGAGTTGCAGCATTCTCGAATCTCCATCCCCGCGCCCGATCTTTCCGTGATTGCGCCGCCGGTCGACGTGACCTCGCGCGACCTCGCGAAGCTGAAATCGAACCTGCCGTCCCCGGATGCCGTTGGCCCGGCTGCGCAGGTTGGCGAGCACAACATCGCGCGCATGAACGTCCCAAAGTTGCCGTCGCCTGGCGTGGTCGAGCCGGTTGCCGACGTTCGCGCTCAGCACAAGCTGGGTGACATGAACATTGCCGCAGGCGTGCCGAATGTCGCTGAACCCAAACTCCCGGTCGCGGAGCAGCGATCGTCGGGCGGAGGAGGCGACTCCGGCGCGGCGCAAACTGCTTCGGCGCCCGCCTCGCCATCCGTGGGTGGAGCTGCGGCCATGCAACAGGCGGCCGGACGCCTGATCGCGCTCGGTCTCGATCCGGTTTCGCCAAAAGGTCCGATCGAAATGCCGGGCGGAAATCGTCGCGGCGCGTTTGCGGCAGGTCCGGAAGGCAAGCCCGGCGCGCCTGGCACGCCTGACATCGCAGCCGGGGGCAATGGCCCCGGCGGAAACGGCTCTGCCGACTCCGGCGCGGGCTCCGGCCTGGGCGGTCCCGCCGACATTCCCGCTGGGCTGACGGTCGTCAGCAGCCTGCCGCGTGTCGCGGGAGCGGTCGTCGCCGCGGCAGCGCCGCCGCCGCCCCCCTCGCCATCTCCCGCACGGACGCCGGCCTTGCCGCGAATTCTCCCGACCATCCCCACTCGCGCCAGCGACCTTGCGCGTCAAGCCGCGCGCACCTCCGACCAGCCGTCGGGCGGCGGGCCGGTCGAGCATGAAGTCTTCGGACCGAAGCGCTTCTACACCATGTCACTGAACATGCCTAACCTGACATCGGGCACAGGGACATGGATCATCCGCTTCGCGGAATTGAAAGACACGCCGGACCGGGCCGACATCACCTCTCCCATCGTCGTGAGCAAGGTCGATCCTGCGTATCCGCCGGAGCTGATGCGCGACAACGTGGAAGGCACGGTCACGCTGTACGCAGTCATCCATTCCGATGGCACAGTAGGAGAAGTTCGCGTGCTGCGCGGGCTCGACGACCGCCTCGACGCCAACGCCTGCACCGCGCTCGCGCGCTGGCACTTCCAGCCCGCCACCAAGCACGGCGATCCCATCGACCTCGAAGCCGTCGTCCAGATCCCCTTCCGCATCAAGCGAATGGTGTTCTGAAGACCAACGCATTCACCGCGCACGTTGACGCCGCCTAGGCCTTGTCTTTCATCCACACCTGCGACTGGATGATGCGCCGGCGCGGTTGCCGCTCGGGCGGCGCAGGTTCGGCTCCGGGCGGCGTGGCGACGGGAACCGACGTGGCCGGGTCGGGCCCGGGGAACTCCATCGGCGGCCGGTTGAGCCGGTTCATGCGCGCGTAGTTCGGGATCGCCAGCATCGGCGAACCGTCCTGCCACTCGCCTTTGAGCGTCATCACCCCGGCAAGCAGATCCTCGCGCCATTCCGCTTTCACCGGAGCCGCGCCCGCCGCTTTTCCGAGGTCGGGCTGGTCGGCGAGTTCCACGTTGTAGACGAGCGGCCCGTAGCGCAGCGCCGTCTGCCCTTTGTCCGCCATGATGCGCTGGTCGGCCGTGAGCCGCTGCGGCTCCATCGGGAATTCGACGTTGATGCGATCGCCCGCCTTCCACTGCCGCGTGATCACGGCATAGCCGCGCTCGATCTTCGGCTTCACCGCCTTGCCGTTAACGGCAAACTGCTTGTAGCCGCTGACCGCGGGCGTCGGCGTGTAGAGCTTGCTGGTGGTGCGATTCGGGATGCGCACGTAGACGGAGAATGTCTTCGTCTCCTTCGGGTTCACCGTGATCTCGACCGCACCGTTCCACGGGTAGTTCGTCTTCTGCACCATCTGGACGTCGGTGCCCGCGACCTTGCCGACGTTGATCCGGCTCCCCGCGAACAGGTTCACATAAACCGCGTCTCTGCTCTTTACGTAGGTCCAGGTCGGCATCATCAGCAGCGTGCGCGGGAAGTTCGCCACGCAACACGGTACAGAGTGCCAACGCGTCCGCAGCGTGTTGATCAGCGGATTGGTGTAGGCATAAACCGTGCCATCGAGGTCCACGTTGCCGAGGATCGCGTTGTAGATCGTCTCTTCGTACAGGTCCGCGTACTTGGCATCGTGATACGCAAGATTGAGCTTGTACTGGAAGAAGACGAGCCCGCAGCTCGAGCACGTTTCGCAATACGCTTCGTTGCGTAGCGAGTAGTTCGGACCGAATCCTTCCGAGGTCTCGCCGCTGCCGACGCCGCCGGTCACGTAGTACTTCTTGTTGACCATGTTGTCCCACAGCGACGCAACCGCGCTCTGGTAATCGCGATCGCCGGTTTCGGCGGCGATGTCGGCCATTCCTGAATAGAAATAGACGGCGCGCACCGCGTGTCCGACCGCTTCATACTGCCGCGCGGGCGGCAGGTGGCTCTGGTCGTACTCCGAACCGCCCTTGCGCGAATCCAACAGGAACTTCGCAAGCTGGATATAGGCGTTGCCTCGGCCGTTGCCTTCCACGTCGTTGACGAAGCGGCCGAAACGAACCAGCGCCTGCTCCATCTCCTGGTGTCCGTCGAACCATTCCTTCTTGCCCGGCCCGATGTTGGCGACCCAGCAGTCGGCCAGTTTCTTCGCGCCGTTGTAAAGCCGGAGGTCCTTGCCCTCGGTCAGCGTGTGGTGATTAATTGCCGACTCGATGAAGTAGCCCGCGACATATCCTTCATGGTTGCCGCGCTGCCGTGGCGACCAGCGTTCCGGCCACCGCTGGCGGTCGGCCAGCGTGAACGCGGTCTGCAAATAACCGTCCGGCTCCTGCGCGGCGAGAACGATCGGGATCCAATTCTCCAGCGTGGCCCGCATCTTCTCCTGCGCTGCGATAATCTCCGGATCGCCCTGTGGGTCGACCATCAGCGCGATGCACATCGACTCCACCGTCTGGTGTACCCAGGCGTTCGAGAAGACGTAGCCGAGATGCCGTCCGTGCGGCTCACCCCGCAGCGCCTTGGCCGCTTCGATGAAATTGTCGATGCCGCCTTGTCCGGTCTTGAGGTCGGTGCGCTCGCAATACTCGATGCAGTGCGGAATCCAGCTGACGATGATCGCCTTCGCTCGCGCCTTCCAGAACGGGCTGTCGATCGCGTATCGCGTGGTGTACACCACGTCGAGCCGCTCACGCGGCGGCCCTTCCTGTGCTTGGCACGTGAGGCTCGCAACCGCTTGCTCGCTGCCCTCGCCCGCGGTGAGCTTCAAAACGTATTCGCCGGGAGTGTCGAACGTCGCGGTGGTTTCGGCGGATGCGGCGTTCGCAAATGTCACCCGTCCGGGCCCAGATTGCTTCGTCCACTGCACCTTCGCGGGATCTTCCTGAAGCCACACGGCGCTGCCTGACAAGTAGGTCGGACCGCCGAGCACGACGACGCGGTCCACGCCCGCGTCAACCACGGGCGGCAGCGCCGGCACGGGTCCGGACGAATAAACCTTCCATTCGAGAATTCCCGGTGAGTGCTTGCCGTCGGATACCAGCTCGATACGCAGTTTGTCCGACGTAATGGCATCGAAGGTGGTGGTGTTGAACTTGTCGGCGTCAACGCCGAGGCCCTGCGCATTCGACACGGGAACGAAAGCGGAGCCATTCCAGTAGAGCACGCGATACGACGCCGGTGCGGCGACATCGCGGCCATCGATCCACCAGTAAACGTCGACCTTGTTCGTCGTGACGGGCTTCGCCCAGTCGTACTGCACCCACATCGTGTCAGTCCGCGGCCACGTGCCGAACGAACCCGTGCGCCGGTCGCGCGAGTTTGCCGGGACCCCGCCGTCATTCAGAGCGGAAAGCTTAGTGTCTCCCGAGATGTACACGCTCGACGGCTTCGCCACGACCGCCAGGTTGACAGCCGCACCAGCGTCGACCCACGGCGCTGCAGCCAACGGCCTTGCAGACGCGACCACCGCGGCGCCGGCCGCACTGGCGAGAAACGTGCGCCGGCTCATCTGCGGCCGAATGCCGCTCTCGGACCAAAAGTCGTCAGGTTGCGAGTGGTTCTGCTCGGATGGCGAGTCGGAGACGAAGATAGGATCGAGACGGGAATTATCGTCGGACATGGGGACCTGCCCTCTAAGAGTTGTTTGCTACGAATGTTGCCGGTGGTTTCTGACGTGCTGTTTGAGCCGAGTGTAGCACCGGGAGGCGGCGGCGCAGCAGCCCAGGCGGGCTTTCACTTGCGACTCACCAATCGTAATTCTTGCTTCTAGGCGCTGACGGCGGCGGCGCGGGCTTCGATCTGGTCGCAGACGGTCTGATTGGTCAGAATTTCGTAGAAGCGCATGGCTGTCCACTGTTTCAGGACGTGGGAAGTCGCGTCGACCTGCGCCACCGGCACCTCGCGCACGTGGATCTTGTGGAAGGTCCCCTTTGCCATCGGCACCAGCCCGCTGTAGAACTTCACCTTTTCCTTGCCCCACAGCATGGGGAACTCCATCTCGCTGACTTCCAGCGAGATTTCCTTCTGCAGCTTGTCGAACGCCGGCTGGTTCAACGTGATGCCGCCCACGTTGTAGCGGATGAGGAACTCGTCGAGACTGCTGCCCATCACGCTCTCTTCGACGGTCTGGAATTCGAAGACGTTGAACGGAGTCTTGGTGGTGACGAATTTCTTGGCGCCCTTGGTGCAGCCCGACAGGCGATCGCTGACGTTGATGGCGTCGGAGATCATGATCTTCGTGTTGCCGTCCATCAGGTACATTGGCGCGGAATCCTGGAACGCGATGCCGATGCCGAGTTCCAGTTGCGGCAGGCCATCGGCCCGCGAACGCTCGTTGTAGGCGTGCACCACCTGGATCATGTCGCGCGCCATCACGCACGTGCGCGAGACACAAAAGCCCGGCTCGCCTTCGCGGTCGAAGAGCGCCAGGATGATCGCGTCGCCTTCGATGAACACCTTGGTCGCTGCGTGGTTCGCGATCAGCTTGTTCACCGGGTCATAGACGTTCAGGCTGAAGTACGAAGCTGGGTTGAGGCCGCGCTCCAGCATGGTGCGGGTGAGTCCGGTCGAATCGCGGATGTCGGACTTCAGGATAGCGTGGCAGGTGACTTTCTCTTCGCCCGTCTTGGTCTCGTCGGACAGCAGGAACTCGTAGAGCGTGTTGTTGATCGACGAGAGTTCGCGCAGCTTGTCCGAGGTGATGACGTTGACCTTGTCGCAGGCCCCAACCACCGCTTCCATGCGCCGCATGTCGCGGCGATAGCGCGTGAAGTCGAGCAGGAACCGCCCGGAGAGCTTTGCGCGATCCTGCGGCTTGTATCCCTGCAGGCGCTTGATCGCCTGGTTCAGCGGGTCGGGCGACAGCTTTCCGTGTTCTTCCAGCAGCGCGATTACGCGCTGGTATTGGTCCTTGATCAGCAGCGCATGCTTCAGTTGCTGCGCGTGGACGTGCGGCCAGTACGTGACCAGCAGAGGCACTACTTCGTACGACGCGCCGATCGGCTCGATCACGCCTTCCTTCTCTAGCGTCTCGGTCCAGGCCTGGAGGATGGCTTTTTGCGCCTTGCCCTTGGCGGAGTTCTCGTCCGGAGCGCCGCCTGCCATCAACTCCTGGGCATTTTCCGGAGAGCTGAGGATCGCGTCGTAGGTCGCGTATTCACCGGCAACCGCCAGAGCGTCGATCGACTCCAGGAACTGCGACGCGATGTTGATGATCCGCGCCACGCGGTCGGCATCGCGTTCGTAATTGCCCACCATCACGTAGTGCTCGGCGTTCAGGTAGTCGTCTTTGCCGTCCTCGGTGAACAACAGGCGGTTGAGAAACAGCTCGTAAGTCGCTGCCGAGTCGTCGCCCACAAGCGAGCGGCGCATGCGCCCCAGGGTTTCCTTTTCCGCCTCGCGCAAGGTCTCGAACAACTCCTGCCCAGTCTTGCGCAGGACGTGCTTCTTGTTGACCTGGAAGCGCGCCACGCGTTCGCGCGCCTCGATCGCCTTACCCTGGTTTCCCGACCGGAGCCCTTCAAAGCTCTGGGCTTTGGCCCGGCACCGCTCGAGTACGTGGTTGAACTGCGTCAACAGCTCCGCGCGCAGGAACTTGATCACCGCCACGCGGGCCAGCAGGTCGATATTGATGTTCCCTTCGCCCTTGGCGCGGTTCAGCGCCGTCGTCAGGAGGTCGGCCATTTGCGCCTTGAAGTCGGCTTCCGGTTTGGCCGGTTGTTGCGGCTTCGGGGCCTGCTGGGCGCTGAAAATCGAGGGCGGACGAAACGACGTGGTCGTGTCGTTGGGGCTGGCGGCGACGGCGAGGTCCTCGACCTGCCCGTACTTGGCGTGCATGTGCGCGATGTGCGAGCGCGCCTTGTCACAGAAACGCTTGCTGAGCACCACATCGTGCCGCACGTTGTCGACGCCCGGCGACAGGCGCTCCAGCGTAAACGACGGCACATACTGAACGAGCTTCAGTTGGCGCGTCAGTTCCGCGAGATTCGTACGCTGGAGGAATTGGAATGCCATAGCTCACGCCCGCCGAATCGGCAATGGGCCACCTGTCCGCCACGCCTTGCTGGGCGGGGAGTCTGGACGCTCACCCGCGTCCGGCCTTCTTGGTACTAAGCAGAAACACTGGGACTCTACCACGGAAATCCGCCATAGGCACGCGCTGGAATGCGCTTCCAGCGCCCGGTTACCTTGGTCATCTCGCCGATTGGAAGGCCCCGGGTTTACACTCCCTTACTTTTGCCCACCCGCGGATTGACTCCTCTTGCGCGCCGCCTCGAACTCATCCCCGGCCTTCCAACCGACCTCGCCGGGCTGGTTCGCCGCCCGCCATCCCAACGCAAACCCGAACTTCGCAATCAGCGCATCGCCGCGAAAATCCATGTCCGGCGTGTACTCGTCGGAAGGCTGGTGATATCGCTTGGCGGTGTACTCGGCCTTTTGCTCCTCGCCCCACTTGGCGTCGTGACCGGCGAATTTCGTGCCCTCTTGGACAGAAAACGCCGGAACGCCGACTCGCGCCAGGCTGAAGTGGTCGGAACGGTAGTAATGGCCGGCCTCGGGCTTGTCGTCCGGCCGGATCGCCAGGTGGAATTCGCGGGCCGTCTGCTCCACCACCGGGTAGAAGCTCGTCCGCTCGGCGCCTGAAACCTCTATGTCCTCCGGCACGCCGTAGGGCGTCACGTTGTCGTAGTTCAGGTCCAGGCTGATGCGTGCCGCGGGGATCGGCGGATGCTCACCGAGGTAGCGCGACCCAAGCAAGCCCTGTTCTTCGCCCGTGACGGCAGCAAAGAAGATGCTGCGCTTCGGCTTCTGCGGCGACGCTGCCCAAGCCCGGGCGCTGTCGAGCAGCATGGCGGTACCGGTCGCGTTGTCGGCCGCGCCGTGATATATGTTCTGCCCATTCACCATCGGCCCGATACCGAAATGATCCCAGTGTGCGGAGTAGAGAATCGCCTGGTCCTTCAGTACGGGATCGCTGCCCGGCAGTTCCGCAACCACGTTGGCAGAATCGAACGTCCGAACCTTGCTCACGATGTGCGCCTTCAGCCGCAGCGGCAACGGCACCGGCCGGAAGTCGCGCGACTTGGCTTTTTCCATCAACT
>Ga0157369_10000734_pt1 | contig 42304 bp, 40 predicted proteins | sample C25metaG_FD_113461 | JGI IMG/M metagenome (GOLD analysis project Ga0157369, IMG submission 113461) | Corn rhizosphere microbial communities from Kellogg Biological Station, Michigan, USA - C2-5 metaG | ecosystem: Host-associated > Plants > Roots > Rhizosphere > Soil | place: USA: Michigan... | reverse complement strand
GAGGCCGCCGCGCGTCGCGCGCAGGAGCACGGCATGCGCAAGGTCGACGTGTTCGTGAAGGGTCCCGGCTCCGGCCGCGAGACCGCGATCCGCTCGTTGCAGGCAGTCGGCCTCGAGGTCGGCACCATCAGCGACGTGACTCCTGTTCCGCACAACGGGTGCCGCCCCCCCAAGCGGCGGAGGGTTTGACCAGACATGGCTAGGTACACAGGCGCGGACTGCCGTCGCTGCCGTCGCGAGAAGATGAAGCTGTTCCTCAAGGGCAGCAAGTGCGAATCGCCGAAGTGCCCGATCGAGGTCCGGCCCTACCCGCCGGGCGAGCACGGCCGCGGCCGCACCAAGGACTCCGAGTACCTCCTGCAGAAGCGGGAGAAGCAGAAGTGCGCCCGCATCTACGGCGTGCTCGAAAAGCAGTTCCGCCGTTACTACGAGGAAGCCAACCGGCGCCCCGGCAAGACCGGTGAAAACCTGCTGCAGCTGCTCGAGCGGCGACTCGACAACGTCGTCTACCGGGCCGGCTTCGCGCACAGCCGCGACATGGCCCGCCAGCTCGTGAAGCACGGCCACTTCCTGGTCAACGGCAGCAAGGTCGACATCCCCTCGTTCCTCGTCAGCGAGAGCGACATCATCGAGGTCCGGCCGAAGAGCCTGGAGATGACGCCGTTCGTCATCGCCCGCGCCGAGGCCGGCTCGCGGCCGGTGCCCGCGTGGATCGAGGTCATCTCCAACCGGATGCGCATCCTCGTCCACTCGATGCCGGCCCGCCAGGTCATCGACACCCCGGTCCAAGAGCAGCTCATCGTCGAGCTCTACAGCAAGTAGCACGACCCACACCCGCGGGCGTCAAATAGCGGTCGCCCACGACAGGAAGGCAACACCTTGCTCATCGCACAACGCCCCACTCTGGTCGAAGAGCCGATCAACGACACCCGCTCGCGCTTCGTCATCGAGCCGCTCGAGCCGGGCTTCGGCTACACGCTCGGCAACTCGCTTCGCCGTACGCTGCTGTCCTCGATCCCCGGCGCGAGCGTGACGTCGATCCGCATCGCGGACGTGCTGCACGAGTTCTCGACCGTGGCCGGTGTGAAGGAAGACGTCACTGACCTCATCCTCAACATCAAGAACCTCGTCGTCTCCAGCGAGCACGACGAGCCGGTCGTCATGTACCTGCGCAAGCAGGGCCCGGGCGAGGTCACCGCGGCCGACATCGCGCCGCCGGCGGGCGTCGAGATCCACAACCCGGAGCTCAAGCTCGCGACCCTCAACGCCAAGGGCAAGCTCGAGATCGAGTTCACCGTCGAGCGCGGGCGCGGCTACGTCTCCGCCGTACAGAACAAGCAGCCGGGCCAGCCGATCGGCGTCGTTCCGATCGACTCGATCTACTCGCCGGTGCTGAAGGTGACCTACAAGGTCGAGGCGACGCGTGTCGAGCAGCGGACCGACTTCGACCGCCTCGTGGTCGATGTCGAGACCAAGCCGTCGATGACGCCGCGGGTTGCGCTCGCGTCCGCCGGGCACACGCTGGTCGAGCTGTTCGGCCTCGCCCGCGAGCTGGACGAGAGCGCCGAGGGCATCGAGATCGGCCCGTCGCCGACCGACGCGCAGCTGATGGCCGACCTCGCGCTGCCGATCGAGGAGCTCGACCTCACCGTCCGCTCCTACAACTGCCTCAAGCGCGAGGGCATCCACTCCGTCGGCGAGCTGGTCTCGCGCAGCGAGGCCGACCTCATGGACATCCGCAACTTCGGCGCGAAGTCCATCGACGAGGTCAAGGGCAAGCTGCACGGGATGGGCCTTCAGCTCAAGGACAGCCCGCCCGGGTTCGACCCGTCGACCGTCATCGGCAACTACGACGACAACTTCGACGAGGGCGACACCGGCTTCGCCGAGACCGAGCAGTACTAAGTCATCAACTAGGAGCACGACATGCCTACGCCGACTAAGGGTCCCCGGCTTGGTGGTGGCCCGGCGCACGAGCGGCTGATGCTCGCCAACCTGGCGACATCGCTGTTCGAGCACGGCCGGATCACCACGACCGAGGCGAAGGCGAAGCGGCTGCGCCCGCTCGCCGAGCGGCTGATCACCTTCGCCAAGCGCGGCGACATCCACGCGCGCCGCCGGGTGCTCACCGTCGTGCGGGACAAGTCGGTCGTGCACACGCTGTTCGCGGAGATCGGTCCGCAGTACGCCGAACGTGCCGGCGGCTACACCCGGATCACGAAGATCGGTCCGCGCAAGGGTGACAACGCGCCGATGGCCGTCATCGAGCTGGTCGAGGGCCTGACGGTGGCGCAGGAGGCCGTGCAGGAGGCGGACCGGGCGCGCAGCACCCGCTTCGCTCGCCGCCGTCGCCCGACCGGTGCGGTCGCCGAGGCCGCGGCCGAGCTGGCCGGCGAGAGCGAGACCGCGGCTGCGGTCGCCGCCGACGCCGAGGCCGCCGACGAAGCGGACGCGACCGAGAGTGCCGCGGTCGCACCCGAGGTCGAGGAGGGGGAGACCGCGACGTCGACGGAGACCGCCGCGGTCGACGCTGAGGTAGTGGCCGACGAATCCGCGACGTCGACGGAGACCGCCGAGGTCGTAGCCGACGTTGCGGCCGACGAGGCCGCGGAAGGCGACAAGCCGGCCGAGTGACCGCCGAATCCGAGCACGTCGAGCCCGCCTCTCCCCTCGGGGAAGGCGGGCTCGTTCGTCTGCGCCTCGACCTCGCCTACGACGGGACCGAGTTCTCCGGCTGGGCCCGCCAGCCCGGGATGCGGACGGTCGAGGAGACCGTTGCCCGCGCCATCGGGACCGCGCTGCGGCTGCCCGAGCCCCCGGCCCTGACCGTCGCCGGCCGGACCGATGCAGGCGTCCACGCCACCGGCCAGGTCGCTCACGTCGACGTACCCGAACCGGCAGACCTCGACCGGCTCCCGCGCAAGCTCGCCGGCCTGCTCCCGGCGGACATCGTCGTACGCCGTGTCACCGTGGCAGCGCCCGGGTTCGACGCGAGGTTCAGTGCGACCGGGCGGCGCTACCGCTACCGGGTGACCGACCTGCCGCCCGACCCGCTACGACGGCGCGACACGGTGTCGTGGCCGCGGCCCCTGGACGCGCCGGCGATGGACGAGGCCGCGGCCGGCCTGATCGGCGAGCACGACTTCGCGGCGTACTGCCGGCCGCGCGAAGGAGCCACGACGGTGCGCACGCTGCGCCGGCTGCGGGTCGAGCGGGAGCCGGACGGTGTGGTGGCCGCGACGGTCGAGGCGGACGCGTTCTGCCACAACCAGGTGCGGGCGATGATGGGGGCGCTGCTCGCCGTCGGCGAGGGCCGGCGCCCGACGCCGTGGCCGGGCGAGGTGCTGGCGGCGGGCGTACGCGACAGCGCGGTCACCGTGGCGCCGCCGCACGGGCTGACGCTGGCGCACGTCGACTACCCGCCGGCCGACCAGCTCGCGGCGCAAGCGGAGCGCACCCGGCAGCTCCGGCAGGCGCCGGGCACGCAACGACCCGCCGGCGGATCTTGACGTTGGCGGCGGAATGCGTCTAGAACGCGGCGAATGTCGAAGTCGACGCGTTGCGGCTGCGATGATGAGCCGGTGGTGAGAGGTCGGTCTCAGTTCGGTGGGCTGATCGCGCTTGTGTGCGCGATGGCGGCCGCATGTGGTGGTGGCGGCAGCCATCCGGTGAGTCACCGAACCAACCCCGCGGTGTCGCCGTATCCGCCTGCCGGCACCTACGTCACGGCGCGCGCGACGGCGGCGGAGAAACTGGTGCTGCTCGACTACAACGGCACCACGGTCGCCGGCACGCTGGTCGTCCGGACGCCGGGAAACAGCGCGACGACGAACCTCGCCTTCCTCGGCAAGATCGTCGCGGGAAAGCCGGTGCTCTCCTTCGCGAGCGGCAACGCGGACTTCGCGCTCACGCCCAACGGGTTCACCGTCGCCCAGTGCGAGCGATGGATTCCGGGCGCTTCGACCGCGGCGGACTGCACCTTCGTCCGGACCGGCACGGTCAAGTAAAGGCTCACATCACGCGGATGTGCGCGGTCCACGAGTCCGACGAGGTGTCGAAGAGCCGCAGCCGCATGGTCACGCGCCATTGCATGAGTTGTGACTTCTCGAAGCTTGCCTGGTCGGTCACGAGCTCCCGATATCCACCGAGCAGCCAGAAGTAGTCCGTGTCGGTGTCGGAGATCGCATGCCATCCGCCGGTCTTGCCGCGCCAAGCCTCCTCGAAGTACCAGGTGTTGTTCGGAGAGCCGGGCAAGTACATTCCGTGGTTCACATTGAGGTCGAACTGAAACGCGGTCTTGTGTCGCTTCGCCGTACGCCAGGAGGAGTACCAAACCGCGGTGACGTCGGTTTTCGTGCCGGTCACCGCGTAACCCGACAGCGAGAGTGTCGAGTCGCGCCCGGCGGACTTCGTCTTCCAGGCTCCGGATATCGGTGAGACCGGGAGTCGCTGCCCGCCGACTGACGTAGCGATCGTCAGGGTCGGATCCGGCACTCGCGCGGTCGCGGCGTTGGCCTGCGGAGCGAGCAGCGCGACGGCGATGCAAGCGACGGTCACACCCGCGCGAATTTTCGATCGTCGCACGTCGACACCCCTCCCCTCGTGCCTGACCTTTCAACGATCCTTCGACGTCCTGGGTGCGGTTTCCTGCCGGTGAAAAAAAGGTTCCAACCTCCCTTGCACCGTCGTCCGGGTAGGTGTCACCTTCGTCATTGGGCCCTAACGGCGCCCATCACACATTCTGTCTTGGGGGGATGAAGCTTGCTTTGCCGTGTCCGAAAACTCATGGGCGCGTCGGTAGTCGCATTGATCGTCGCAGGGGCCCTGACGCCCGCTGCGCCTGCGAGTGCCGACGTGCGGTCACACTGTGACGTCATTCCGTGCGGCGTACCCGATCAGGTGCCGCCGTCGAAGAAGGTAATCCCGCCGAATATCGACCTCGTCTACGGCCAGTACTCCAATCTCTACTCCTGGAGTGGCGGCATGCAGGTCGAGGTCACGTACGAGAAGGACGAGTGCTCGGACGCCCCGCCAGCGTGCTGGTCGGACTATTTCACGTTGGCCTGGGCGTCCACCAACAAGGTCATCGGCCAGCGCACTCAGGCGATCGTCTACGACCCGGTGGACAACACGACCCGCTTCATCGGGCCCGACCACGTTCACCTCTACGCCGATGAATTCGCGCTGTGGCAGACCAGTACCGAACAGCCACCGTTCCAGGTGACGACCATCGACGAAGACCACCACTGGGAAAGCCAGGACGACAAGCCGACGATGGAACACGGAGTCTTCACGGGCACAAACGCCGGGCAGGTTCAGTGCCAGTCGGGTGGCGATTGCTACACCTCGTCGTCCGGTTGCCTGACCAGCGGAATCTGCGCTTGGACGCAAGACCCGCAGACCGAGGACTTCATCGATCCGGCTGTCACCGGTCACGGCGGAATGGTGCCTGAGTTCCTGTCGAACGGCGGCGACATCGAGTCGACGCCTTGGTACAACGCCACCGACGTCGAAGGCATTCAGACGTGGCCTGTCATGGGCAGGTGCGTCGACTGTGTCTAAGGAGATTCGTATGCATCGCAAGACCACGCTCGCAGCGATCGCGCTTGCGCTTCTCGGTATCGGCGGCGGCTTCGCTGTCGCCGAGTCCGTGAACGGCGGCTCGATGCAGCAGGCCGCTGACCACTCCGGTACCGGCGTAGACTTCGCCCGAGTTGTGCAGCAGTCCGGCGCGACTCAGGCCGAGATAGACCGGGTCGACCGGTTGGTACAGCCGGTCCGGCTCGTCGTCGACGGTCACCGGATTCCCAACTACGGCATCGCCATGGGGATCCTGATGAAGCGGCGGTACTTCGATCTCGACACCGACGCAGGAGTCCGGTCAGCGATGATCGGGACGATGAGCGGTTTGGCGCTCGACTCGGCGCTGTACCACTCGGCGCAGGTCGACGGGATCACTGGGCCGAGCGGCGCCGAGGTGAAGAAGGCCGCAGACGACCAGACCGCACTCGCGGTCCGGGCCAAGCACAGCCCGTTCGCCAACCAGAAGGCGGCCGATCAGTACTACCACTCGGCCAACTTCGCCCGCGCTTACGTCCGGGACGTCATCATCAAGCTCGAACGCGAGAAGATCACCCATACCGGCGACTTCTTGACGCAGGCGCAGAGCTTGCGGGCGCACGGAGTGATGCTGGCGTGGGCTCTGAAGGTGTTTCCTACGCGCGTGACTGTTTCCGGTGCCATGGGCATCAGCGCGCATGATCTCGCGACGGTGGTGAGCTGATGATGCGCAAACTGTGCACGGCGCTGGTCTTGCTCTGCGTCGTCGTCGTCGGAATGCCGGGTGTCGCGCTTGCCGACCCGACGGTCGATCCGGTCTGGACGTCAGTCTCGGTAGGGGACGCTAACGACCCGCCGACGTCCGCCGAACTCCTCGACATGGAGACCGCGGCGGCGACCAGCAAGACCTGCGCCGTCGGCACCTGGAGGCGAGGGTACGACTCCATGTACTACGCGATCGATGCCGACGGTGGCCTCGTTCCGGTGGTCGAGATCTCGCACCTCGTCAAGTGGACCGGAAACTGCGCGGCGGTGCTCAGCGTGACCCAAACCGAGTCGTACACCTTCTTCGTACCGGGCTTCCAATGGGAGGGCTGGGACCCGATGCAGGTCGTTCCGACGGTGGGTAAGACGTCGCACGTGACCGCAACCATTTCGGGCAGCTACGCGTCGTGTCCCGAGGGACTGACCTGTGTGGACAACCACCACCCGTTCTCTTCGGTGGTGTTGTACGCGAACGGTCGATCCACCGAAACGCACGGCGACACCGGTGCCGCGACCGGGGTGGGCGTCTCGACCGACGTACTCCCGGAGATCGTGCCGAACGTCGGCTAGCCAGCAACGGCAGCAACGGGCGGCCTCTGGAGGATTCTCCGGCGCCGCCCGTTGCTTATGCTCTTATTGCTCCGTAGTCCGGTAGGTTCTCCAGTTACGTCGAGTGAGTAAGCCGGGTACGCCGTACGCGGTGCTTCGAGGGCATCGCGGCCGACACTTGGTAGCGATGTATGACAGGCGGGACAACGGCGTCCGATGGCAACGTGGCGATCAGGGCACCCTGAGGCCGCACTCTCAGGTTCGGCGGCTAATCGCCGACATAATGGATATGTGCGAGCGCGGGCTACGCGGGCTTGGCCGCCGTCTTCCGGCGCCGGCCGGCGATGACGAACGCCGTGCCCGCACCGAGTGTGCCCAGGCCGACAATGCTCATGCCGACGACCTCCGCACCGGTGAACGGCAGCGAGGTGCTGTTGCCCTCGACCGACGGGTGGCGCACGATCTTCGTGCCTTCGACGTGGGTGCACTTGTGGCTGTAGGCGTCGCACGCCGCGGGGGCGCCGTAGGCCGCCGCGGTGGGAGCAAGGACGCCCGTCGTCGCGAGCACGAGTGTCGCCAAGGCTTGCTTAGTGGTCATGCTCGCCATCCCCGCCATCCTCGATCGAGCGTGGGCGCCCGGTCGTCTCTCCCAATATGGTTGCACGCTGTCACGATGAGCGCAACCGACTGTTACCACTATAGCCATTCTGAGTATGGACGAAACCGCCCGAATCCGGGCGTTGATCTTGCTTCTCTCGTCACTATCCGCCACTCTGTGTACTCAGACTGTGAGCAAATGGGCGGGATTGGTCACACAAAGTGACGATTGATGCAACACGGGCGCAAGAGCGCACGGAGGGCGGAGGCCGCCCCCCGCTGTTCGCCATTGACGTCACGCCGCCACGGCCCGGCCTGTTCACCCGAATGGCGCGCGGCACGCTGCTGCGTTTCGGCATCTCGCCGTACCTCCTGCTCGCCGACGTCGTCGCCCAGATCGCCGGTGTCGCCGCCGTCGGTGGCCTCACCGGCCGGCTGCTCGTCCTCGCGCTGACCACGCTGGGGCTCTACGCGACCGCCGGGCTCTACCGCTCGCGGCTCAACCTCTCGGTGCTTGACCAGGTGCCGGAACTGTGCGTCCGCTCGCTGGCCGCGGTCGCGGTCGCGTCGCTCATCGACGTCGCCGTCACCAGCGGCCGCCACCTCACTCTCGCCGTCGCCGGCGGCGTCGCCCTGGTGACCACGATGGTGACCCGGACGATCGTCGTGGCGGCCGTCCGGTCGGCCCGGCGGCATCGCCTGATCGAGCATCCGACGCTGGTGCTCGGCGCCGGGCAGGTCGGCCGGCAGATCGCCACCGCGATCGTGGAGCACCCGGAGTACGGCCTCAAGGTGCTCGGGTTCGTCGACTCCGACCCGCTCGTGCCCGACGAGGAGCGGCCCGCGCCGCTGCTCGGCCGTACCGACGAGCTCGCCCGCGTCATCGTCGAGACCGGCGCGCGGCACGTCGTCATCGGCTTCGCCGCGCTGCCGAGCTCGGCGATGGTCGACATCGTCCGGACGTGCGACCGGCTCGAGTGCGAGCTGTTCATCGTGCCGCGGCTGTTCGAGCTGCACCACCGCTCCGGCAACGACGTCGAGGTCGTGTGGGGCATGCCGTTGCTGCGGCTGCGGCGCGCGCCGTTCCGCCGGGTGAGCTGGCGGGTTAAGCGGGTCATCGACGTCGTCGTCGCGGCCGCGACCCTCGTCGTCGCGTCGCCGCTGCTGGCCGCGATCGCCTTCGCCGTACGGCGGGAGGGCGGCCCTGGTGTCATCTTCCGGCAGGAGCGGGTGGGCGTCGACGGCCGCTCGTTCACGCTGCTGAAGTTCCGTTCGATGCGGCCGGCCGACAGCACCGAGTCGGCGACCCGCTGGAACATCGCCGACGACGACCGGATCGGCCCGATCGGCGCGTTCCTGCGGCGCTCGTCGCTCGACGAGCTGCCGCAGTTGTGGAACGTCGTCCGTGGCGACATGAGCCTCGTCGGGCCGCGGCCCGAGCGCCCGCACTTCGTGGACCAGTTCGCGGTGACGTTGCCCCGGTACCTCGCTCGGCACCGGGTGCCGTGCGGCATGACCGGGTGGTCGCAGGTGCACGGGTTGCGCGGCGACACGTCGCTGGTCGACCGCGCGCGGTTCGACAACTACTACATCGAGAACTGGTCGCTGTGGCTCGACCTGAAGATCGTGCTGCGGACGTTCGGCGTCGTCCTCGGCCGCGAAGGCCGCTGACGCGCGAAGGGCGCTGACGCGTCAGACCTTGTGCGTCCAGAAGCGGGCGAACGAGTGCCACCACGACTTCGGTCCCGTGTACGGATGCACCGGGACGGTCAGGAAGGCGGCGCTGTCCCACGGTCCGGTGCGGTCGATGACGCCGTCGACCGGCTGGTTGACGCCGGTCACCACACCGAGGTCGGCGTCGACGGCACGGATGTGCAGGTGCAACGTCGCCGCGGCCGCGAGCGGTTGCGGCAGCAACGCGAGCCGGTAGCGGCCGTGGCGCACCGGCACCTGATACGTCACGCGGTACGTCGTCGAGGCGCCGCGCGCGAGTGACAGCTCGGTCGTCAGCCGCAGCCCGCCGTCGGCGAAGGTGCGACCGACCGCTGCGTCGACACCGTCGCGGGTGAACGACGTCAACGTGGCCGTCGCCGCGACCTGCATCGAGACGAGCTCCTCGAGGTCGCCCGGATGCTTCACGCCGGCGACGTACGGACCGAGCCCCGCCGGCGCCGCGTTCCGCAACGTCAGCGTCTGCGTCACGTAAGCAACGGTCGCGTGCAGCCGTATGTCGACCGACATCGACCGGTGCACGTAGTAGTCGAGCTTGTTGCCGGTCGAGGGGCTGTCGCCGAGGTTGTTCGCGACGGCCATCGCGATGTCGGAGCCCGCGGCCTGCGTCGTACCGGCGATGCCCGCCGTGACGAGGCCGCGCTCCTCGTCGGGCCGCGCCGACCACACCGCGAGGTGCCGGCCGTCGACGGCGCGCACCAGCGCCTTGAGCAACGCGGGCGTCGCGCTGGCGTCCTGCTTGATCCGCTTGAACGCCTCCGTCGCCGCCGCGTCGAGGGCCTTGCGCCGCGCGATCTGCTTGTCCTGCGACAGGCTGCCGTCGCCGTACGCGTCGACCATCAGCCGCCGGGTGAGCTCCTCGCCGTTCACCGGCTCGCCGTTGATCGTCACCGGGCCCGTGGCGGAGATGACGTCGGCGGCCGCAGGCACGTCGCAGAGGACGACGACATCCGGGTGCACCTTCAGTGACACGGCGGACACTTCTGCCAGCACCTGCGCGGTCTGGGGGTCGTCCGCGGCCATCGTGGTGTTCTTCCAGAGCGTCGTGTCGGCGAGGAACGGCCCGTAGGCGTCGTGGTACGGCGCGGGGGCGGGCACTCGCTTGGCCGTCGCCGGCGGCTGCGCGACCGTGTTGACGTCCTCGAACGGCGTGAGCGACAGCGCGCCGTTGTCGACGGTGCCGGTCGCGTACGCCGACGGCAGGCCCCCCGCGCCGCGCAGCTCGGCGTTGTTCATCAGCACGACCGTGATGGTGCGTTTGCCGGAGCCGCCGAGCACACCGACGAGGGCGTGCAGCCCGGCCGCCGCGCGGTTGACCTCGGGGCCGAGCTCGAGCAACTGGTTGCGCGCCTGCCGGACTCCGGTCCCGACCGGCGGCAGCGTCCAGCCGACCGGTTGCTCACGAAGCTCGCGCAGGGCGGGGCGCAACGACACCGCGGTCGCGTCGAGTGCCGCCGCGGCCGCGCGCACGCGGTCGAGGTCGACACCGCCGTGGCCGGTCGAGAGCCCTTTGGTGACGCGGCTGAGAGTCAGTCCGGCCTTGATGGCCTGCACCGACGCGTCGGCGACCGTGCGTTCGGCGGTGATGTTGCGGCCGAGGATCGGCACCCAACCGAACACCGTCGGGCCGACCCCGTTCGTCAACGACCGCGCCGATTCCGCCGTGTGCAAATCGCGCGTCAACGCACGTTCGAGCGTCGTACGGTCCGGTGCCGGGCCGGTCGTCAGCCGGTGTACGTCCGCGCGCACCGCGCGCAGATCCGACGCGGCCTTGAGCGCCGCGATGACCGTCCAGGTCACGACGACGACGGCGAAGACGGCGAATGTCAGCAGCAGCGCCCTGCGTACCCGGGTGCGGGTCAGGACGGCACGCATGCCGCGAAGGCTAGCCCGCGCGGCGCGCTATGCGGCGGAGTAGTGCGCGCCGACGCGCGTGGGGCTCAACGCGCTGGCGTAGATGGCGACCTCGTCGAGGTAGTCGTTGCCGAAGCGGTCGCCGCGCCCGAGCTTCAACTGGTCGGTGCCCGCGTTCGTCGGGAACGTGACCGCGCGCGACGAGACCGCCTGCCCGTCGACGTACCAGCGCACCGTCGCCCCGTCGTACGAGACCGCGTAGTCGTGCCACGCGGTGGTGTTGAACACGCCGGCCGGCGTCGCGATGTCGACGTTGTTGCGCTTGAAGTGCAGCGCGCCGTTCGAGGTGTACCAGACGAGGTAGCCGTTGGCGGTTCCCGACGCACCCTTGATCATGAGACCCGGGTAGGTGTTCATGAACGTCTTGAGCTTCGCCCAGAACTCGATCGTGAACGCGCCGTTGAGCCGCAGCGCGGACGAGTCCGCGACCGTCACCGCGGAGGTCGCGCCGTCGAACAGCGCCGCGGTGTCGGAGTCGTGCGGCAGCGCGCCGGGGATGCCGAGGGTGACCGCGTTGTAGGTGCCCGACGTGTGGCCGCTGGCGTCCGCCGCGGTCGTGCCGCTCGTCTCGCCGAGGCGGAAGTACGCGATCGGGCTGTCGCTCAGCACGGTCGAGGCGTACGACGTCGGCTGCGGCGCCACCGGGGTGACCGCGTTCGACGGCGCCGAACTCGCGCCGCTGCCGACCGCGTTGGTCGCGGTGACGGTGAACGTGTACGCGATGCCGTTGGTGAGGCCGGTGAACGTCGCCGACAGCGTCGTACCGCCGACCGTCATCGTCGTGCCGTCGTTGGCCCGCACGACGTACGACGTGATCGCGCTGCCGCCGTTGGACGACGGCGCGGCCCAGGTGACCGTCGCGGTCGCGTTGCCCGCGGTCGCGGCGACCGAGGTCGGCGCACCGGGGACCGAGGCCGGGGTGACCGCGTTCGACGGCGCCGACGGCAGGCTGTTGCCGGCCGCGTTGGCGGCGGTGACGGTGAACGTGTAGGCCGTGCCGTTGGTCAGGCCGGTGACCGTGGTCGACAACGTCAAGCCGTCGACAGTGGCGGTCTGGCCGGCGTTGGAGCGGACCGTGTACGACGTGATCGCGCTGCCGCCGCTCGATGCCGGCGCGGTCCAGCTGACCGTCGCGGACGCGTTGCCGCGCACGGCCGTGACACCCGTCGGCGCGTCCGGCACCGCGAGCGGCGTGACCGCGTTCGAGGCGGCCGACGCCGGGCCGGTGCCGACCGCGTTGGTCGCGGTGACGGTGAACGTGTAGGTCGTGCCGTTCGTCAGGCCGGTCACGGTCGCGCTGGTCGCCGACGCCGACGCTGACGTCGTCCCGCCTCCACTTGAGGTGATCGTGTAGCCGGTGACCGCGCTGCCGCCGTTGGACGCGGGTGCGGCCCAGGTGACCGTCGCCGAGGCATTGCCCGCGGTCGCGCTCACCGACGTCGGAGCGCCGGGCACGGTCGCGGGTGTCACGGCACTCGACGGCGCCGACGCCGGGCTGTCGCCCGCACTGTTGGTCGCGGTCACGGTGAACGTGTAGGCCGTGCCGTTGGTCAGGCCGGTGACCGTGGTCGACAGCGTCGAACCGTCGACCGTCACGACCTGGCCGGCGTTGGAGCGGACGGTGTACGACGTGATCGCGCTGCCGCCGTTGGACGCCGGCGCGGTCCAGCTGACCGTCGCGGACGCGTTGCCCCGGGCGGCCGTTACGCCGGTGGGTGCGCTCGGCACCGCGAGCGGCGTGACGGCATTCGAGGCAGCCGACGCCGGGCCGGTGCCGACCGCGTTGGTCGCACTGACCGTGAACGTGTAGGACGTGCCGTTGGTCAGGCCGGTCACGGTCGCGCTGGTCGCCGCGGCGCCTGCGGTCGCCGTCCCGCCGCCGCTGGAGGTGATCGTGTAGCCGGTGATCGCACTGCCGCCGTTGGAGGCCGGCGGCGACCACGTGACCGTCGCCGACGCATTGCCCGCGGTCGCGCTCACCGACGTCGGTGCGCCCGGCACCGTTGCGGGTGCCGACGCGACCACCTGCGCGGCGCTGACGTGCGCGGCGATCCGGGCGCCCGTCAGCGCCTTGTTGTAGACGGCGACGTCATCGAGCGCCTGCTTGCCGGCCTGGTCGCCCTGGCCGAGGATCAGCGGGTCGGTGCCGGCCGACAGCGACGCGGCGAGCTGGCCGCTGCTCACCGCAGTCCCGTTGACGTACCAGGTCGCGGTGGAGCCGTCGTCCACCAGCGCGAAGTGCTTGTACGCCGAGGTCGTCAGGGCACCCGCCGGCGTCGCGATGTCGAGGTTGCCGCGCTTGAAGTGCAGCGTGCCGTTGGAGGTGTACCAGACGACGTAGCCGTCCGCCGTCCCGGCCGCACCCTTGCGCAGCAGGCCGGGCCAGCTGTTCACAAACGACGTCATCTTCGCCCAGAACTCGATCGTGAACGGGCCGTTGAGCCGCAGCGGGCTCGCGTCGGCGACCGTCGTCGCCCCGGTCGATCCGTCGTACGCCGCAGCGGTCCCGCCCGCGGTCGCGCCGGCCTGCCCGACGGTCACGCCGCCGGAGTAGGTACCGGTGCGGCCGTTGCCGGAGGCGTCGGCGGCGGGGGCCGTCGTCGCGCTCTCGTCCAGCCGCCAGTAGCCGGCCGGGGCGTCCTGGAGCACCTGGCTCGCATAGGTCCCGTCGGTCGGGGGCGCCGTCGGCGTGATCGGCCGGGACGGGTTCGACGGCAATGACGTGCCGGCGCTGTTGGTGGCGCTGACCACGAACGTGTAGGCGGTGCCGTTGGCGAGGCCCGGCACCACCGCGGTCGCCGCCGTGCCGGGCACCGTCACGGTCGCGCCGCCCGGGCTCGCGGTCACGGTGTACGACGAGACCTGGCCGGCGACCGGCGTCCAGGAAACCGTCACCTGGCCGTTGCCGGTCGTGCCGTCGACGCCGACCGGGGTGGCCGGGCCGGCCGCAGGCGGGGCGCCGTGGCAGTTGACCGTGCCCGAGTCGCTGAACGCTCCGGCCGCATCGACGAACTTGAAGTCGGTGCTGGTCGCATGCAGCGAGAGCTGGAGGACGCCGAACACGCCGTCGCGCAGCACGACGCTGTTGGGGGCCTGCGGCTCGACCGGCTCGAAGCCGTAGCCGCCGGTGCCGTCCACGAACTCGGTCACGCCGTAGGTGTTGTCGACCTGGCCCTGCGGGTTCTGCGGCGCGAACCGCTCGTACTCGTGCGCGTGCCCGTCGAGGATCACGTCGGCGCCGTACGCGTAGAGGTCCTGCCAGAACGGCAGCGTCACCGGGTTGTAGCCGTCCTCGCCGGAGCTGAACAGCGCGTGGTGCCAGTAGGCGAGGACGCAGCTGTTGGAGTGCGCGGCGAGGTCCTGGCGCAGCCAGGTCTCCTGCGGCGAGCCGGCCGCGCACCCGCCGGGGACGATCGTGCAGTTGCTGTTCAGCGCGATGAGGTGCCAGGCACCGACGTCGTAGCTGTAGTAGCCCTGGCCGGAGGTGCCGGCGTTGGCGCCGAAGTAGCCGTAGTAGCCGGCCGCGCCGGAGGTCAGGTAGTCGTGGTTGCCCGGCACCGGCCGGCTGACCGACTTCACCCGGCCCCACGTCGGGTCGTAGACCTGCTGGTACTTCGCCGCCGTGCCGTCGTCGTACTGGTTGTCGCCGAGCGGCAGCACCGCGGCGTACCCCTGGTTGACCAGCAGGTTCGACGTGGCCTGCTGCTCGCACGCCGACGAGGTGCCAGCGCCGTTGTTGTACGACGCGCTGGTGGGGTCGCAGGCGATGTCGCCGGCGGCGGCGATGACGGGGTCGGCCGTCGCGGCGCTCGCCGCGGGCAGCACGAGGCCGGACGTCAGACAGACCGCCGCGACCACCGCCGCCAACGCGCGCTTCACCGTGACTCCTCGCCTCTCCCCGTGAACGATCAACTGTGCCATCCCGAGAGGGGCTACGGCATCTCTCCTGGGCTAGATCCACCCATTCGGCCTATCAAGGACATCGCGCGTCTCGGGCCGCCGAGCCCCGCGATCCAGAGCGCTGCGACGACGGCCGCGGCGACGGCGATGTCGGCGATCGTGGGCAACGGAAGGGCCAGCAAAGCGCCGGCCATCACGCCGCCGGTCAGCACCGGCGCGAGCAGCTCCCGCGACACCGCGATGCGTACCCCGGCGCGCGCGAGCCCGGCCAGCGCGACCGCGGCGAGGACGGCGTACGACGCCGTCGTGGCGAGCGCCGCGCCGGTGCCGGACATCCGCGGGATGAGCACCAGGTTGAGGGCGACGTTGACGGCGAGGGCGACGAGCGAGCTGGCGAGGATGAGCGGCCGGCGTCGCACCGCCTGCAGCGCCGACGTGCACAGCGACCCGGCGAGATAACACAGCGGCGCGCCCGCGAGCCATCGCAGCGCGCCGCTCGACGCCTGCGGGTAGTGCCCGCCGTACAGCAGCCGCAGCACCCCCTCGGCGTCGACGAGGCAGGCGGCGAGAAACGCGGCGTACACGCTGCCCGCGATCGCGAAGCCGCGCGACACCTGCCGGCCGATGAAGCCGGGGTCGCGGCTCGCGGCCATCGCGGCGAACGTCGCGCCCTGCACCGAGAACGTGAGGAACAGCGTCGACTCGAACAGCCGGTACGCGACGCCGTAGTTGGCGACGGCGACGTTGCCCTTGATCACGCCGAGCAGGACGGCGTCGAGCCGGAACAGCGCAACCATGACGACGACCGTGATGCCGAGGACGGCGCAGTCGAGGAACGTCTGCCAGAGCGCGCGGATCGAGAGGGTCGCGCGATCGAGCTGGAGCCGTACGCCGAGGCTGCGCAGGGCGTGGACGTGGCTCGCGATCCCGATTGCCGAGCCGGCGAGGAAGGCGCTGCACAGGCCGAGCAGGCCGCCGCCGGCAACGAGAACGCCGATGGCGATCGCCGCAGTGGTGCCGCGCTGGATCACGAGCGCCCGCGCGGTCGGCAGCTGGTTGCGTACGGCGACCCCGACGGTCCGCGCGGTGTCGGTCCAGAGGTCGAACAGCACCGCGACGCAGACGAGCACGACGGCGATCCGGTCCTGCGGGCTCGACGGCGAGATCGCCGCGGCGATCGCGGCAACTGCGAACGCCGGCAGTGCGATGACGGTCTGCGCGGCCTGCGCGCGGGTGTACGCCGGCCGGACGACGGAGCGGTCGTGCGCGACGTCCTCGACCAGCACGGGGTCGAAGCCCCACTCGGAGACCGCGGACGCGAGCCCGGCGAGCGCGTAGGAATAGAAGAAAAGGCCGAAGGCGGAGGCGGAGAGTTCGCGCGCGGCGACGAGGGTCCAGGCGAGGGTCGCGGCCTTGCCGACGAGCTGGCCCGCGATCGAGACGGCGACGTTGACGCCAGTGCGACGCGTCCGGCCGTCGTTTGACATGCGCTCCCTTGCGGTCGCAGGCCGCTACTCTGACGCTGCTGTGAGCGATGAGCCGGTGACCTTCTCCGTGGTGATCGCAACCTTAGGACGCCCGGACCGGCTCCGCCGGGCACTCGCCGACGCGGCCGCGATGGTGCCGCCGCCGCTCGAGATCGTGGTGGTCGACGGCGACTCCGAACGTTCCGCCCAGCCGGTGGCGGAGGCCGCGTCCGGCGCCGTACCGGTCGTCTACATCGCGGCGGAGCGCGGGTCGAGCAGCCAGCGCAACGTCGGGATGGACGCCGCTTCCGGTGACGTCGCGGTGTTCCTGGACGACGACGCGGCGCTCGAGCCGCACGTCTTCTCGGTCCTCGCCGAGGTGTACGCCGACCCCACCGTGGTCGCGGCGACCGGCCCGGTCGAGGAGCCGTCGAGCAACCGCGTCGGTGGCCAGCGCTCGCCGCTGCGCCGGCTGTTCGGCGGCACCGAGGGCACGTTCATGCGCTGCGGCTACCCGCGCCGCATCGTCGACAACGCGACCGCTCGCGACGTCGAGTTCATGCCGGGCTGTTTCATGTCCGCGCGGATGGCCGACGCGCGCGTCGTCCGGTTCGACGAGACGCTGCCCGGCTACGCGCTCGCCGAGGACGAGGACTTCTCCTACCGGCTGTCGCGGCGCGGTCGCATTCGCTTCGACCCGCGCGCGGTCGTGCATCACGACAACTCCGGCTTCGCCGGCCGCGACCGGCGGGCGTTCGGGCGGCTTGTCGTCGTGCACCGGCACTACCTGTTCCGGAAGAACTTCGCGCCGTCGCCGCTGGCGCGGCTGCAGTTCGCCGGCCTGCTCGCCGTACTCGTCGTGCACCGCCTGCTCAACGCCGACGTGCTCGGCGCGCGCGGGATCCTCGACGGCGCGGTCGCGGTGCTGCGCGGCGAGCAGCCGTCGTGACCGACCCGCCGCGGGTCCTCTTCGTCAGCTCGCACGCCCAGCGCGGCGGTGCCGAAAGCTATGTGCTGCGGCTGATCGCCGGCCTTGGCGACCGGATCCGGCCGAGTGCCGTCGCGCTGGAGGACGGCCCGATGTGCGCCGACCTCGGCGCCGCCGGAGTCGAGTGCGCGGTCGTGCCCACCGGCCGGCGGATCGGCATCGCCGTCGGCGCCCGTGGCCTGCGCCGGGTAGTGCGCCAAGAACGGCCGGACGTCGTGCACGCGAACGGCGTCAAGGCGGCGGCGGTCGCCGGCCTGGCCCTGCTCGGCCGGCCGGAGCCGGTCGTGTGGGTCAAGCACGACCACAGCTGGGACGGGCCGTGGGGCCGGCTGGTCGCGCGGATGGTCGACCTCGTCGTCGGCGTGAGCGAGTCGGCGGTGCGGTCGCTGCGGCCTGGCCCCTCGGTACGCGTCGTTCCGCAGGGCGTCGAGGTCGAGCCGGTGGACCGGTCGGCGGCCCGGCGTGCCCTGCGCGACGAGCTAGGCCTCCCCGTGCACGCCCCGGTGCTGATCTGCGTCGGGCGGCTCGATCCGGCGAAGGGCTTCGATGACGCGGTCTCGGTGCTCGCGGACGTCGTACGGCGGCACCCCGAGGCGCGCCTCGTCGTGGCCGGCGGCGCCGACCCGAAGCACCCCGAGGCAGCGGCCGCGGTCGACGCCCGCGCGGCCGCGCTCGGCGTGGTGGACCGGGTGCACCGGCTGGGCTGGCGCGCCGACGTGCAGGCGCTCATCGCGGCGGCGGACGTGCTGCTGGTGACGAGCCGCGCGATCGACCATCGCGGTACCGGGCACGAGGGGTTCGGCCTCGTCGCCGCCGAGGCCGTCATGCACGGCGTGCCGGTCGCGGGCTTCGCGAGCGGCGCGACCCCTGAGGTCGTCGGCGAGGCAGGCGTGCTCGTCCCGGCCGGTGACGTCGCCGCGCTGGCCGCCGCCGTCGACCGGATCCTGTCCGACGCCGACCTGCGCTCCGAGCTGGCGGCGGCCGCCGCCGCCCGGGCCCGGTCGTACGACGTGCCGCGCTGGCTCGACGCGATGGCCGGGATCTACGCCGAGCTCGCCACCCGGCCGAGGGGCACGGTGTAGGCGAGCCGCCAGCGGCCGCGCCGGGGTACCAGCACCGCCAGTTGCGCCGCGGTCGCCGTGATCGGCAGCAGCGCCTCCAGTCGCGCGCGGGCCTCCGCGTCGACCGGCGACCCGGCGCGGACGGTGACGTGCGGGATCACGTCCTCGAATTCGCCGCCGTACGGCTGCAGGTGGGGCCACCGGGCGACGACGGCGCGGGTGAGCGCGACGAACCGCTCGGCCGGCTCGGGCGCCAGGTACGTGACGCCGCCGGGAAACTCGCGCACCGCCGTCAGCCGGAACTCGAACGGGTCGTGCTCGGCCGCGATCCGGGCCAGCGCGGCGGTGTCCCGGCCGCGCACCCGGCGCACGAACGGCCACAGGACGGTCACGTGCGGCGGCATCCCCGGGTCGTCGTACCCGGCGACATCGGCGGCCGGCTCCGCGGCCGGTACGGCGACCACGATGCAGGCCGCGGGCGGTCGCAGCAGCCGCCGGAGCGCCCGGGCGATCACGGCGCCACGGGGTCGTCTGAGCCGTCGAGGCCGTCGAGGATGGCCAGGTCGGCGAGGTCGACCGGTCGGGTCTCGTAGCCGGTGCGCAGTGCCCGCTGCGTACTCGCGGACACGCAGCGGACCGGCGTCTCCGCGATGCGGCCGGTCGCGAACGCCTCGGCGCGGTCGAACGGCGGCCGGCTCCGGTCGACCGGCAGCACCTCCACCGTGACTCCGGCACCGTCGGAGAAGACCCAGACCGTCGGCATGGGCTGGATCGAGGTCTCGATCGCGACCAATCGCAACCCGCGTCCGGCGAGGGCCGCCTCGACCGCCGCCGGGGAGTCGTGAGCGGCCGCGTCAATGACGACGTCGAGGTCATGGTGCGGCCGGGTCTGGTGCCCGGCGAGCGCATCGACACCCCAACCGCCGCAGACCCAGTGCTCGATGCCCGCCGCGTCGAGCAGCCCGACGATCTCGCCGACGAGGGGAGCGGTCACCTGCCGGCCCGCGCGCAGTTTCAATCCGCGGACGGTCTCGGACTGCATCAGCCGTCCCAGCCCCACCCGCGCGGCCATCCGGGCGAGCTGGCGGAGGACCCGCAGCCGCCACGCTTTCGCGCTCACGACGCCCGCCGCCGTACGGCGTTGGCCTTCAGCCCGAGCTGCAGCCACAGCAGCCGCAGGTGCAGCCGGCCCCGGTTGAGCTCGGCGCGGCGGAGCACGTGCCGGGGCAGCGGCGCGCGCATCCCGCGGACGTCGCCGCGCCGGGTCCACGCCTCGCCGATCCCGCGGGCCCAGTCGCGCGTCACACCGTGCCAGGCGCACTCGACCAGGTCGAACAGGAGGTAGGCGACGATCCGCCGTACGGCGAGGCCGGGCGGGAACCGCAGCGCGAAGTACCAGATCTGGTTGCGCACCCGGAGCCGGCGGGACAGACCGCCGCCGACCCGGCCCGACGACGCCTTCATGTGGTCGAACTCGGCGGCCGGCTGGTAGCGGACGTCCCAGCCCGCGGCGACCAGCCGGGTCGTGAGGTCCACCTCCGCGTTGCCGAAGTAGTAGGGCTCGAAGTAGCCGCCGACCTCAAGGAACGCGTCGCGGCGCGCGATGCAGCCGCCCTCGGGGAAGAAGAAGGCCGGCCAGCCGTCGGCCGGGGCCGGGCCGGGCCGACGCCCGCCGCGCAGCCACCAGTCGAACGTGCCCGGCTGGTCCTGCCGGATGACGCCGCCGTCGGGGTCGACATCGCGGACGAGGCCGCCGGCCACCGCGACCCGCGGGTCGCGCTCGCAGACCGCCACGAGCGTCTCGATGGCGCCGGGCAGCGGGTAGGAGTCGTCGTCGAGCATGAGCAGGTAGTCGCCGATGGCTGCTCGCGCGCCGATGTTGCGACCGGCGATCGCGACGTTGCCGCCGGGGTCGATCAGCCGGATGCCGTCGCCGCGGGCGCGGATGGCATCAGCGGTGCCGTCGGTCGAGCCGCTGTCCACGACCACGATCTCGTCCACCGGAAGGCCGGCGAGCCGGTCGAGCACCTTTCCCACGGTTTCGCGCCGGTTGTGGGTCAGAATCACCGCGGAGACGCGGGGGCGCCGCCTATCCTCGACCCGGCCGGACACGGTCGGCATCGTACGCAGGTTCCGCCGGCGCAAGGAGACTTCTGGTGTCGCTGGGGCGCAGCGTCGCGCTGGCCTACCACGGCGTCGACACCGTGAGCCCCGATGCCGATCCGGAGCGCCTCATCACGTCTCCCGGCCACCTGCGCGCGCACATCCGGCTGCTCCGCCGGTTCGGCTACCGCTTCGTCACCACGCGCGAGATCGGCGCGGCGAGCAGGCCACGCGGCCGGGTCGCGCTGCTCACGTTCGACGACGGGTTCGCCGACTGGGTCACCGAGGCGCTCCCGATCCTGGAGCAGGAGCGCGCGGTCGCCAGCTTTTACGTCTGCCCCGGCTGGTGGGAGGACCAGCACCCGCTCGTGCGCGGGGCGGCGGGCCGGCTGCTCGCCGCGCGCGACGTCCGCCGGCTCGTGGACGCGGGCATGGCCGTCGGGTCGCACGGCTGGGACCACACCGACCTGCGCACCCACGACGACGAGACCCTCGCCCGCCAGCTCACCGACTCGCGCGCCGCCGTCGCCGAGGTCACGGGCGAGCCATGCGGCGCGGTCGCCTACCCGTACGGCCTGTCCGACGCGCGCGTGCAGCGGGCCGCCGAGGCCGCCGGCTACGAGCTCGCCTGGGGCTGGCAGCCGGGGCAGTGGCGGCCGTACGACGCGCCCCGGCTGCCCGCCCCGCCGCGGCACGGCGCCCTCCGGCTGGGCCTGAAGCTGCTCGGCGTACGGCGGTTCTGGTCCCGATGAGGCTCTCGGTCGCGCCGCCGCGGGCGCTCGTGACGGCGGCCGCAGCCGCGGGCATCGCCGTGGCCGGGCTCCTGGTCGGCGTACTCGTCGGGATGATCGGCGGCAAGCTCGGCGTCGCCGCGATGATCGCGCTCCCGGTCGCCGCGCTGCTGATCGGCCTCACCCTGTCGAAGCCGACCGTTGGCGTCGCGCTCGTACTGATCGTCATCCCGTTCGGGCTGAAGACCTTGCCGGTCGGGTTCGTGGTGGTCCAGGGCGTCGCGATGGGCGCGATCGGCGCGATGATCCTCGTCCGGCTGGCCCGCAGCCAGTCGCCGTTGCCGTGGGCGGCGCCGCTCGTGTGGGGCCTGGTCGTGTTCGGCCTGGGCCTCGCCGCGACGCCGCGGGCGATCGATACGACGCTCGCGACGAAGCAGGACATCGACATCGCGCTCGGGCTGCTGCTGGTGCTGACGGCGTACGCCGCGGCGCAGTCGCTGGACGCGATCCGCCGCCTCGGGCACGTGCTGCTCGCCGTCGGCCTGGTCGTCGCGGTCATGAGCCTCGGGCACGCCTCGGCGCTGCACGCCGTGGCGGGCGCCCAGCACGTCGACCACCGGCTGCGCGGGACGTTCACCGAGCCGAACCAGTTCGGCGGGTTCAGTGCGATCGTGCTCGTCGTCGCCATCGGCCTGGCGCTCGGTGCCCGGAGCCGCCGCGAGCGCTGGTGGGCCGGCGGTGTCGCGGCGATCGACGGCCTCGCGATGCTGCTCGCGCTGTCCCGCGGCGCCTGGATCGGCATGCTTCTCGCCGGGACGCTGATGCTCGTTCTGGTCCCGCGGGCGCGCCGCGCGCTCGCGCTCACCGTCGCGGTCTTCGCCGCCGCCGTGCCCTTGCTCGGGCTGTTCACGCCTGACCTGCCCCAGGTCACCGTGGTCCGCCAGCGCGTCTCGACGCTGCACCTGCCGGCCAACTCGCCGTACGACAGCCGGCCGGCGATCTGGGCCGAGGCGGTGCGCGAGATCGGCACCTCGCCGCTGCTCGGGCACGGCCCGGGGCAGTTCCCGATCGTGTCCCGGACCGCCGATTCCGGGGCCGCCACGGTGTACGCCGACCACGCCCACGACGTCCTGCTCACGACCGCGGCCGAGGTCGGCATCCCGGCCGCCATCGCGGTCGTCGGGTTCACCCTGACCATGCTGGTCGTGCTCGTGCGGGCGGTCCGCCGGCTGGCCGGCACCCCGGAGGCCGCCGTCGTCGCGGGCATCGGCTCGTCGCTGGCCGTCGTCGTCGGCCAGGGCATCGTCGACTTCACCCTGCGCAACGCGGACATCTTCCTGCTGCTCGCGGTGCTCGTCGGCATGACCTTGGCCGCCGCGCGCCTCGCCGACGCCCGCGAGCCGTGACCCGCATCCTGCACGTGGCGCAGCCGGTCGACGGCGGCGTCGGCCGGTTCGTCGCCGACCTCGTCCGGGCGCAGGCGGCCGCGGGGCTGGCGGTCGCGGTCGCGTCGCCGCCGGGGCAGCTCGCCGACGACGCCGGGCCCGCGTGGATCCCGTGGGCCGCCGTGCGCTCGCCGGGGTTGTCGGCCGCCGGCGAGACCCGCCGGCTCGCCCGCGTCGTACGGGAATTTCGCCCCGATGTGGTGCATCTGCACTCGTCCAAGGCCGGGCTCGACGGGCGGTTGCTGCTGCGCGGGCGGCTGCCGACCGTGTTCCAGCCGCACGGGTGGTCCTGGCAAGCCGGTGGCGGCGCGGTGGGGGCCGCGTCGGTGGCCTGGGAGCGCCTCGGCGCGCGGTGGGCCGACGTGACCGTATGCGTGAGCGCCGACGAGCGCCGGGCCGGTGAGGAGCGCGGCGTGGTCACGCCCCGGCATCGCGCCGAGGTCGTCCCGAACGGGGTCGACCTCGACCGTTTCCGGCCGTTGACGCCCGACGAGCGGGAGGCCGCACGCCGGGAGCTGGGGCTCGACCCGGCCGCTCCGGTCGCGGTCTGTGTAGGGCGCATCGACCCGCAGAAGGGTCAGACCGTGCTGGTCCGGGCCTGGGAGCAGGTCCGGCGGGCCTGTCCGGACGCGGTGCTCCTGCTCGTGGGCGACGGCCCGGGCCGGGCGGACGTAGCGGCGCTGGCCGGCGGCCTCGGCCTCGGTGACGGAGTCCGGCTGCTGGGGGAGCGCCCGGACGCGCCGCGCTTCTATGGCCTCGCCGACGTCGTCGCGTTCACGTCCCAGTGGGGCGAGGCGATGGCCCTCACGCCGCTCGAGGGGATGGCCTGCGGCCGGCCGGTCGTGGCGACCGATGTCGCCGGGATCCGCGAATCGGTCGGGGACGGCTGCGGGGCGATCGTGCCGCCCGCGGACGTGGATGCGCTGGCGTCAAGCCTGGCGGACCGGCTGCGCGATCCGGCGCTGGCCGACCGGGAGGGCCGGGCCGCCCGTGCTCACGTCGAGGCTCACCACGACCTGCGGGCGACGCACGCCCGGCTGACCGACCTCGCGGTCGGCCTGGCCAGACGACCGTGACTCAGACGACCGTGAGGCGCTGGGTGGCAGAGATGCTGCGGCCGAGGGTGCCGCGGGCGGCGACCACGACCCGGTAGGCGAACCGGCCGGCGGCGGTCGGGACGACCTTGAACGTGTAGCGCCCGTCGAGGCCGGTCCGCGTCGACGCGACGATCCGCCACGCGCCGTGCGAGTAGACCTCGCGGTAGACGAGGAACTTGCGCCAGCCCGGCGTCACCTGCCCGCTGAGGCGGACGGTGAGGCCGCGCCGGACGGTGCGGGCGTTGAGGTGCGAGCTGACCCGCGAGGTCACCGCGATCGGGCGGCTGCCAACAGCCGCGTAGGCGACGTCCGAGCCCGCGAACGTGAACCGGACCGCGCCGCCCGCGGTCGGCCGTACGACGACGCGGACCACGCCGTTGGCGTCGCTGACCGGGCTGCCCACGGCCCGCGGCGCAGCCGCCGTCGTACCGGTGATCGTCGTCGCGGACACCGCCACCGGCTCGCCGGCGACCGGGCTGCCGTCATCGGCGGTCAGCTTCGCGGTGACCGTCACGGTTTGCCCGTAGAGGACCTTGTTCGGAGCCGAGATGGACAGGCGCACCTTGTGCTTCGCCGGCGGCGTCGTCGGCGAGGTCGTGGGCGAGGTCGTGGGCGAGGTCGTGGGCGCGGGGGTGGGCGAGGTCGTCGGCGTCGGCGTCGGGCTCGGGCTCGGCGAGGTGGTCGCCGTCGGGTCCGGCGTCGTCGTGGTCGTGGTCTGCGCGGCCGTGAGGTAGGCCTGGACCGCGGTGTAGGCGGCCTTCGGCGCGAACGACGAGGTCAGCAGGCCGTAGTTGTCGATGTTGGCCGTCGTACCGGTGTTCTGGTCGCTGGCCTCGTACCAGAAGGCGTTCGTCACGTACGGGTACGACGCCTTGAGCAGCTTGAGCGTGCGGACCAGGTAGTCGCCCTGGGTGGCCTGGCTGACGCCGAGTTCCCAGTTGGCCATGCCCGAGGTGTTCGCGTGCGAGCTCCAGCCGAACTCGGTGAACCAGATCGGCTTGTCGCCGTCGCCGTTCTGCGTCATGAGGTTGTGCACCGCGGCGACGTGGGCGAGCTTGTAGATCGTGCCGTCGTCCGGGGTCTCCGGGGCGGCGTCGGACGGGCCCATGTACGGGTGGGTGGACATGACGTCGAAGCTGCCGTGGATGCCGGCGGCGTACGCCTTGGCGATCCAGGGGGCGTCGTTCTCGGACGGCCCGCCGAAGACGACCTGGGCGGTCGGGTCGCCGGCGTGGACGGCGGGGTAGGCGGCGCGCAGCAGCGCGGCGTACTGGACCGGGTCGGCGCCGGCCATCGAGTAGGTGGTGTTCGGCTCGTTCCAGACCTCCCAGGCGTTGACCTTGCCGGCGTAGCGGGCCGCGGCCCACTGGATCGCGTTGGCGTAGTCGCTGGGGTGGGTCGGCAGGGTGGTCTCGCCGGCGCCGCCGTTGGCCCACGACGGGGTCAGCCAGAACGTCACCAGCAGGTGGAAGCCGTCGGCGTTGATCTCGTTGATGACGCTGTCCGTGAACGGCACGCCCCAGCCGGTGTCGAACGAGCCCGGTCCGGTCGGCTGGAGCATCGCCCAGCTGAGGTCGAGGCGGATCCACTGCGTGCCGGCCGCCTTGAGCTTCGTGAGCACGTCGGTGCGCTGCGCGGCCGAGTATTTCGACCACATTCCGTGAAACTGGACGCCGAATGAGGGCCCGCTGGCAGAATCCGTGGCAGCCTCTGCCTGAGCGGCGAACGAGGCGACCGACAAGGAGCAGGCAACGGCGACGGCGAGGGCGGCGACCCGGCGGAGGGGGCGGAGGAATGGCACCCTCTGAGGCTCGGTCGCTTTCCGTAACTAGTTGAGCACGGAGAGTAATCACTCACCCGAATGATGTAGTGCGGGACCCGCCACCCAGCGGAGCGCAGGGCCCGGCAGGCGACCCAGTAGGCGACCGAGAGCGAACCGGACATTGACTGACACCACGAGGGTCGGCCCCGCCGAGATCCTCGACGCGCTGCGGCTGCGCTGGCGCCTGGCCGCACTGGTCCTCGTGACCGTCCTCGCCGGCGTCGTGGCGTACGCCTACACGCTGCCCAACGAGTACACCGCCAAGGTCATCGTCGCGATCACGCCGCAGCCCAATGTCGGCGTCGCCGCGAGCGACGTGGCCCAGCTCGGCCAGCAGTACGTCGCCTACGTCACCGCGCCGTCCACGATCGCCCGGGTCGCCCGTAATGTCGGCGTCGACCGGACCACGCTCGGCGACGGGACCAACGCCGACATCGCCACCGGCTCGGTGAACCTGACGATCAAGGTCCAGCTGCGGACTCCCCGCACGACCGCGGTCGCGGCCAACGCGCTCGCCGACGAAGTCGTGAGCTTCGCCGCCGGCGACAAGCTGGTCACCGCGCAGGTCGTCTCGCCGGCCGTCGTACCGACCTCGCCGTCGAAGCCGCGGCGCAAGCTGCTCGCCGGGGCCGGCGGCCTTATCGCGGTCATCCTCGCGACCGCGGTGGCCCTGCTGGTCGAGCGCGGCCGCCCGAGGGTGCGCTCCTCGGTCGAGATCGCGACCGTCACCGGGCACGACGTGCTCGGCCGGGTGCCGCTGTCGCGGTCGGTACGGCGGGGGGTCGCCGCGGCGCTCGAGGACCCGCTCGTCGGCGGCGCGATCCGCTCGCTGCGGACCGTGCTCGACCACCAGGCCCGCGAGAGCGCCGTACGCACGCTGGCGGTGACCTCCAGCGTGCCGGGCGAGGGCAAGAGCACCGTCGCCGCGTCGCTGGCGTGGTCGATCGCGCATCTCGACGCGCGGGTGCTGCTGATCGACGCGGACCTGCGCCACCCGAGCCTCGCCCGCGTCCTCGGCCTGCCGCCGAAGCCGGGCCTGGTCGAGGTACTGCGCGGGAACGTGACGCTGGCGAAGGCGGTCACCTCCGAGGCCGGCCCGCCGGGCCTGTCGGTTCTCCCGACGTCCGGGGTGGCCGAGACCGGCGACCTGCTCGCCCGCAACCTCGCCCCGCTGCTGACCGAGGCGGTGGGGGCGTACGACGTGGTGATCATCGACACGCCGCCGCTGCTGGCCGGCGACGACTCCACCACGATCGCGACGATGTGCGACGCGGTCCTGATGGTTGTCACGAGCGGCCAGCAGATCCGCCGGCTCTCCGACGCCGCGCGGGCGCTGTCCGCCGTCCAGGCCCGCGTCCTCGGGGTGCTGCTCAACCGCACCGACGTGCCCTCGTACGGGTACACCTACCGGACGCTGTCAAGATCGGTTGACGACTCAGAACCCGAGCCGCGGCCGGCGCCGACCGAGGCGGGCGGCCCGCCCCCGCCGCCGGTGCAGCCGTCGAACGTCGTCGTACCGGCGATGCCCCCCTCGGTGCAGCGGCCCGCGGCGGACCGTCCCGTGGGTGGCGGCGATGCGGAGGCCGAGCCGGTGCCCGGGATGTCGGTTCTTGATCGGCCGAACGAGTGAACTTCCCTGCCATTGCTGGGATTTCGCTTGTATGACCGCGTGGTGACACCCACTCTGGCGGCGTAAGGGACGCGTTGATCCGGGCGGTTCCCCTTGGGACAGGGGCCGCGGTCGCCAGTTGACCGCCCGGGGAGCGAATGGCGAGACCGACCCACCGACGACAGATGGGGGTCTCGAATGAGCATCCACAAGGAACAAGACCCGCCTCGCACGTGGCGGACCGCGCTGGCCGTTGTCCCGGTGGCGACCGTCGCCTGGCTGGGCATCGGCACCGGAGCGGCGCTCGCCGCACCGAACGGCAACGCCGCGCCCGCCGCGGCCCCGGCCGCCAATGGCAACGCCAACGCCAATGGCAACGGTGGAGTGGGCAACGGGAACGGAAACGGCAACGACAAGCACCAGGACCCGGCGCCGGTGACCGACCCGGGCGCCGCGACCGGTACGCCGGATGCGACCGCCCCGGCGGCCGCCTCTGCGACGACGAGCGGCGGTACGGCGGGAACCTCCGGCTCGGTGGACCAGCCGCAGCCGATCTCGAAGGCCGACGCGAACAGCGGCGGCGCGAACGGCCAGTGCACGGGCGGCGCGTACTGCTCGACCCGCAACGGCTCGCCGTCAGGCAACGGCAACGGCAACGGCAACGGCAAGGCGGTCGGCAAGCCGTGTGCGGGCTGTGTCGGCAAGGCCGACAACAAGAACCCGAAGGGCCAGATGCCCGGCGGCAGCGACCACAACAAGGGGTACGAGTGCGACGGCAACAACGGCATCGGCAAGACCAACCCGGCCCACACCGGGTGCACCCCGCCGGCCCCGCCGTCGTGTGACCCGCCGAAGGTGCTGGTCAACGGCGTCTGCACGACGACCACCACGGACGGCTGCCCGGCCGGCGAGCACCTGAGCAACGGCTCCTGCGTGCCGGACCCGGACTGCGTGCCCACCACGGCGAACCACAACTGCCAGCCGACGACGCCGTGCGTCGCGCCCGCTCACGCCGGACCCAACGGGACCTGCGTGCTCGGGGAGAAGAAGACCCGCAAGCCGTCCGGGACACCGTCGAAGACGCCGACCTCTGTCCTCGGCGAGAAGGTGACCCGGCTGCCGTTCACCGGCGTCGAGGCGGCATGGCTCGCCGAAGGCGGATTGGGCGCGGTCGCGCTCGGCACGCTGCTGGTCGTGACGGGCGGCCGGCGGAGGCGCCGGCAGGCCTGAAGCTCGTCGTACCACCCGTGGCCCGTCGCGCGGCTTTGACCGTCGCGACGGGCCCTGGGTATTCTCATTGGTCGGTCGCGCGGCACCGCTTGCGTGCGATAGTTCTCCCGCTCTCACGAAGGCTTTCACGTGCGCACGTACCAACCGAAGCCCGGCGACGTCCGGCGCGAGTGGCATGTCATCGACGCCACCGACGTCGTGCTCGGCCGTCTCGCCACCCATGCGGCTCGCCTGCTGCGCGGCAAGCACAAGGCGATCTACGCGCCCCACATCGACACCGGTGACTTCGTCATCATCGTCAACGCCTCGAAGGTGGCGCTGACCGGCGCGAAGCGGGACCAGAAGATCGCCTACCGCCACTCGGGCTACCCGGGCGGCCTCAAGCGCGTCCCCTACTCCGAGCTGCTCGACAAGCGCCCCGAGCGGGCGGTCGAGAAGGCGATCAAGGGCATGCTCCCGCACACCACGCTCGGCCGCGCGATGGCGGGCAAGCTGAAGGTGTACGCCGGCCCGGAGCACCCGCACCAGGCCCAGCAGCCCGTCCCGTTCGAGATCACCCAGGTGAGCCAGGTATGACCGAGACCGACGACTACACCCTCCCCGCCGACGCGGACGAGGAGCTGGAGACCACGGCCGAGGTCGAGGAGGCTCCTGCCCCCGTTGCCCGCGCACCGCGCCCGGTCATCGGCGGCCCGGTCGGCGCGACCGGCCGGCGCAAGGAAGCGATCGCGCGCGTTCGCCTCGTGCCCGGCACCGGCGAGTGGAAGATCAACGGGCGCTCGCTCGAGGACTACTTCCCGAACAAGGTGCACCAGCAGATCGTCAACGAGCCGCTGAAGACCCTCGACGTCGCCGACCGCTACGACATCCTCGTGCGCGTGCAGGGCGGCGGCGTGTCCGGCCAGGCCGGCGCGGTTCGCCTCGGCATCGCCCGGGCGCTCACGCAGACCGATGGCGACGCCCGCCCGCCGCTCAAGCGCGCCGGTTTCCTCACTCGCGACGCGCGGGTCAAGGAGCGGAAGAAGTACGGCCTGAAGAAGGCCCGCAAGGCTCCGCAGTACAGCAAGCGCTAGATCGCACGCTGGACTGCGTTCTCGTCGCCTTGCGGCCGTCAGGCCGCGGCGGCTCCTGCGGCCTTGCCAGCGCACGATCTACCGCTCGCTGTCTTCCGTTGCGTTCTTGGGGCGTTGAGTGAGCCGACTCTTTGGCACTGACGGGGTTCGGGGCGTTGCGAACGAGTTCCTGACGCCTGAGCTGGCCGTCTCGCTCGCCGCTGCCGCCGTCGCCGAGCTCGGCTCGGGTGAGGTTTCCGGGCGGCCGCTGGTCTACGTCGGGCGCGACCCGCGGCCCTCCGGCGAGCTGCTCGAGGCCGCGGTCGTGGCCGGAGTCCTCGCCGCCGGTGGCGACGTCGTACGGCTCGGGGTCATCCCCACGCCTGCGGTCGCGCTCGCGGTCGCCCGCGGCGCCGACGCCGAGCCCGCCGCCGCGCTCGGCATCATGATCTCCGCCAGCCACAACCCGATGCCCGACAACGGGATCAAGCTGTTCGGCCCGGGCGGGGGCAAGGTTCCGGACGACGTCGAGGACCGGATCGAGGCACGGCTCGGCGCCGCGTCCGCTGCGGCGCGGCCGACCGGGGGCGCGGTCGGGCGGTTGCGCGCCGATTTGAGCGGGCGGACCCAGTGGTACGTCGACGCGCTGACCGCGACGGTCGACGTAGACCTCGGCGGGCTGCGGGTCGTCGTGGACTGCGCGAACGGCGCGGCCGCACAGGTGGGGCCGGCGGCGTACCGGGCGGCCGGGGCCGACGTGACGGTCCTCAACGACGCCCTTGACGGCTACCGGATCAACGACGGCTGCGGCGCGACGCACCTCGAGGGCCTGCAGGCGGCGGTCGTCGGGGCCGGGGCGGACGTCGGGCTCGCGCACGACGGCGACGCGGATCGCTGCCTCGCCGTCGACGCGACCGGGGCCGTGGTCGACGGCGACCAGATCCTCGCCGTACTCGCGCTTGGGCTGCGCGAGCGCGGCCGGCTCGCTCACGACACGGTCGCCGTGACCGTGATGAGCAATCTCGGCTTCCGGCAGGCCATGGCCGCACACGGCATCGCGGTCGAGGAGACCGCCGTCGGCGACCGGTATGTCCTGGAGCGGATGATCGCGCGCGGGTTGTCGCTCGGCGGCGAGCAGTCCGGCCACACCATCCTGCGCGACCTCGCGCCGACCGGCGACGGCGTGCTCACCGGGCTGCAGCTGCTGGCCCGGATGGCGGCGACCGGGCGCCCGCTGGCGGACCTCGCCGCGGTCATGACCCGGCTGCCGCAGGCCCTTGTCAACGTGCGGGTGGCCGACAAGCAGGCGGCGGTCGAGACCTCGCGAGAGTTGGCCGCGGTCGTGGAGGCCGAGCTGGCCGGGCAGGGCCGGGTGCTGGTGCGGCCAAGCGGTACCGAGCCGCTGCTGCGCGTGATGGTCGAGGCGCCGACGCAAGAGGCCGCGACCGCGGCCGCCGAGCGCATCGCCGCCGCCGTCCGCGCCTAGACCAGCCCCCGCCCGCCGGTGATCATGGCGTTTGCCCGCTGCGACCGCCATGATCACGGCGAAAATCGCTGCGAACGCCATGATCACGGGTTCGGGGTGGGGCACGGTTAGGCTGGTCGGCGTGTGCGGAATCGTCGGGTACGTCGGTGAACAGCCTGCTCTCGACGTCGTCATGCAGGGCTTGCGACGGCTGGAGTACCGCGGCTACGACAGCGCCGGCGTCGCGGTCCTTGGCCCCGACAGCGACCTGCGGGTGGCGCGCAAGGCCGGCAAGCTCGCCAACCTCGACGCCGAGCTCGCCGAGACCGAGCTTCCCGGCAGCCTCGGCATCGGCCACACCCGCTGGGCCACCCACGGCGCGCCGACTGACCGCAACGCCCACCCGCACCGCGACTGCTCCGGCGCGGTCGCCGTCGTACACAACGGCACGCTGGAGAACTTCGCCGAGCTCCGCGAGGGCCTGACCGAGCGCGGCCACCACCTCGCCAGCGACACCGACACCGAGGCCGTCGCGCACCTCATCGAGGAGCGGTACGACGGTGACCTCGCCGCCGCCGTACGGGCAGTGGCGAAGGAGCTCGACGGGTCGTTCGTGCTCGTCGTCGCGCACCGGGACGAGCCGGACGTCGTCATCGGCGCCCGCCGCAACCTCCCGCTCGTCATCGGCCTCGGCGAGGGCGAGAACTTCCTCGCCAGCGACGTCACCGCGTTCATCGCCTACACCCGCGAGGCCCGCGCGATCGACCAGGACCAGGTCGTGGAGCTGCGCCGCGACGGCGTCCGGGTCACCGACCTCGACGGTCATGACGTGGACGGCGACACCTACCACGTCGACTGGGACACCGCGGCCGCCGAGAAGGCCGGCTACGAGTACTTCATGCTCAAGGAGATCGAGGAGCAGCCCGAGGCGGTCGCGGAGACGATCGGCGGCCGGCTCGGCCCCGACGGCCGGCTGCGGTTGGACGAGCTCGCCATCAGCGACGAGGACATCCGCGGCTTCCGCCAGGTCGTGATCGTCGCGTGCGGTTCGTCGTACCACTCGGGTCTCGTCGGCAAGTACGCGATCGAGCGGTGGACCCGGCTGCCAACCCAGGTCGAGATCGCGAGCGAGTTCCGCTACCGCGACCCGGTGGTCGACCGCGACACGCTGGTCATCGCGATCAGCCAGAGCGGCGAGACGGCCGACACGCTCGAAGCGCTGCGGCACGCGCGCCAGCAGGGCGCCTGGGTGATGGCGGTGACCAACACGGTCGGGTCGTCCATCGCGCGCGAGAGCGACGCGGTGTTCTACACGCGCAGCGGGCCGGAGATCGCGGTCGCGTCGACCAAGGCCGTGATGACGCAACTCGCCGCCGTCTACCTCGTCGGTCTGCACCTGGCGCAGGTCCGCGGCACCCGCGACGGCGACGAGGTGCGGTCGCACTACGCCGACCTCGCCGCGATCCCCGATCTGATCCAGGAGACGCTCGCGCGGATGGACCCGGTACGCAAGGTCGCGCGCGAGATCAGCGCGGCCGAGCGGGTGCTGTTCCTCGGCCGCCACGTCGGCTACCCGATGGCGCTCGAGGGCGCGCTGAAGCTCAAGGAACTGGCCTACGTCTCGGCGGAGGGCCTGCCGGCCGGCGAGATCAAGCACGGCCCGATCGCGCTGATCGAGCAGGGCACGCCGGTCGTCGTACTCGCCACCCGGCACGCGCTCGCGGCGAAGCTCGTCACCAACGTGCAGGAGATCAAGGCGCGCGGCGCGCGCACGATCGTCATCGCGACCGACGGCGACGAATCCGCCGCGCCGTACGCCGACCACCTCATCCGGGTTCCCGACACGAAGTCGCTGCTGTCGCCGCTGCTCACGCTGGTGCCGATGCAGGTGTTCTCGGCCGAGTTCGCGATGGCGCGCGGTCTCGACGTCGACCAGCCGCGCAACCTGGCGAAGTCCGTCACCGTCGAGTGACGTGATCGCCGAGTGACGTGATCGTCGGAGTCGGGGTCGATCTGGTCGACCTCGCGCGCTTCAAGGCCGCGTTGGATCGCACTCCCGGCCTGGTTGATCGGCTCTTCACCGCCGCCGAACGCCAGCTCGAGGTCGCGAGCCTTGCCGCGAACTTCGCCGCGAAGGAAGCGGTCGCGAAAGCGCTGGGTGCGCCGCGCGAGCTGCAGTGGCACGACGTCGAGGTGACACGGTCGGAGTCCGGCCGACCGGCGCTCGCGGTGTCCGGCTCGGTCGCGACGGCCGCCGACGGCCTCGGTGTGATGCGGTGGCACGTCTCGCTGTCGCACGACGCGGGCATGGCGGTCGCGATGGTGGTGGCGGAGTCGTGAGGCCGGCGTACGACGTCGCGGAGATCCGCGCGGCCGAGCAACCCCTGCTCGACACACTGCCCGCCGGCACGTTGATGGCGCGCGCGGCGACGGCGCTGGCCGCGCGCTGCGCCGCGTTGCTCGGCGGCTCGTACGGCGGCACGTACGGCGCGCGCGTCGTCCTCTTGGTGGGCACCGGCAACAACGGCGGTGATGCGTTGCTGGCCGGTCAGCAGCTCGCGCGTCGCGGCGCGCGCGTCGACGTCGTACGCGTCTCGGACGAGACGTACGACGAAGAACTGCTGCGGTCGGCCGATCTCGTCGTGGACGGAATGGTGGGCATCGGCGCGCAGGGTCCGCTCCGTCCCGCGGCGGCGCGCCTTGCCGAAATTGTCAATGATGGCAACGGAATCGTCGTCGCCGTCGACGTACCGAGCGGAGTCGACGCGTCGACCGGCGAGGTCTCCGGTGTCGCGGTACGCGCGGACGTGACGGTGACGTTCGGCGCGATGAAGCCGGGCCTGCTCGTGTCGCCGGGGTCGGATCACGCCGGCATTGTCGACGTCGTCGACATCGGGCTCGCGCTGCCGGCGGCGCAGGTCGCGGCGCTCGACGCCGATGACGTCGCGGCGCTGGTGCCGTGGCCGGAGACGGACAGCGACAAGTACAGCCGCGGGGTCGTCGGCGTCGTCGCGGGGAGCGAGCGTTACACCGGCGCCGCGGTGCTGTGCGTCGGCGGCGCGCTGCACGCGGGCGCCGGGATGGTGCGTTACGCCGGGGTCGAGGCCGCGGCGGGCGAGGTACGGCGGCACTGGCCCGAAGCGCTGGTCACCGCGACCGACGACGTGCTCGGCGTCGGCCGGGTGCAGGCCTGGGTCATCGGCTCGGGCCTCGGCACCGGCGCCGCGGCGACCGCCGTCGTGTCCGCGGTGCTCGGCACGGACGTGCCGGTCGTCGTCGACGCGGATGCGCTGGCCGTCGTCGCCGGAAACCCTTCGCTGGTCACCGAACGCGGCGCGCCGACGTTGCTGACGCCACACGCCGGTGAGTTCGCCCGGCTGGTCGGCGGCGATCGCGCCGGCGTCGAGGCGCGGCGGCTGCGGTCGGCGCAGGAGGCCGCCCGCCGGTTCAACGCGACGGTGCTGCTCAAGGGCTCCACGACCGTGATCGCCGACCCGTCGGGGCAGACGAGGGTGAACACCGCGCAGACGCCGTACCTCGCAACCGCGGGCAGCGGCGACGTATTGGCCGGGGTGTGCGGGACGTTGCTCGCGGCCGGGCTGCCTGCGATCGACGCCGGCGCGGCTGCGGCGTTCCTGCACGGGCTGGCCGCGGTGCTCGCGGCCGGCGAGCCGGCTGCACCGGTCACGCCGCGCGAGGTGGCAGCCGCGCTGCCCGCGGCGATTCGCGCAATCCGGCGGTGACGCAGGACTAGTTCAAGTGGGCCATCGGGAAATCCGACGTCTTGATGCGTGACGATGACGATCCTGCCCGGCCACCCGATCGCCCCGCCCGACGTACCGCCGCCCGCCGAGCCGCCGCGCGCACCGCGCGAGCCCCGCGGCCCGCGCCACGGCGTCGGCAGCCGGGCCCTCGTCATCGCGATGGCCGGCGTCGTCGCGCTGGCAGGTGCCGGCAGCTGGTACGCCATCCACTCGTCCGGCAGCGGTGGGTCCGCGCCGGCCGCGTCGAGCGCACCGGTCGTGCATCGCCACGCGCCCGCGCTCAAGCCCGGCACATTCGCCGCCCCGCACGCCCGGGCCGGCGCGATGCAGGTCGCGACCAAGGTCTTCGCCGTACTTCCGGCGCAGCTTCCGGGCTGGCGGGTCGAGGGCGCGACGGCGTTCGACGGCGGTGACGCCACGGGCGCGGATCCGGTCAGCCGGGCGACCGCGAAGTGCGTCGCCGGCGTGAGCAGCCCCGGGCTCGCGGTCGACTCGCCCGACGTGTACCAGCGGACCGCGACCCCGACGTACATGAGCGTCTCCGCCCAGCTCGGCTTCGTCCGGACGCCGGCCCGTGCCGCCGCCGACCTCGCCGTCATCAGCCGGGCGTCGGTCCGTCAATGTGTCGCGCGCGGGCTGGTCGGCCGGACCGTGTCGATGGGCGCCGGCTCGTCGCTGAAGTTCACCGCCATGAAGCCGCTGCGGGTGCCCGCTCACAGCGTCGGGCTGGAGTTCGACGGCGTCATCACGTCGAACATCGTCGGCGACCAGGCGGTCCGGGTCGTGATGCTGTTCGCGGTCGACCGCGCCACCGAGGTCGTCGTGACCTCGACGGGTCTCGGCGCCGCGCTGCCGCTGTCGACGGACCTCCGCGTGCTGCACGCGATCACCACGCAGACCCATCGCGTCATCGCCTGACGGGTTCGCGGGGCGCGGCGGGCGCGCGGCGGGCGCGCGGCGGGCGCCTGAAAGACTGTCGGGGTGAGCCGGTTCGCCGCGGAGATCGACCTCGACGCGATCAGCGCCAACGTCGCGCGCCTCGACGCCGTCTCCGGCGACGCCGCGGTCATGGCCGTGGTCAAGGCCGACGGCTACGGCCACGGCATGGTCCCGAGCGCGCGCGCGGCGATCGCCGGTGGCGCGACCTGGCTCGGCGTCGCGTTCGCCGAGGAGGCGCTCTCGCTGCGCGCGGCCGGCATCGACGTACCGATCCTTGCGTGGCTCCTGGCCGAGGGCGACGACGTCGAGCCGCTCGTGCGCGCCGACGTCGACATCAGCGTCAGCGCGCTGTGGGCGCTCGACAACGCGATCGCGGCGGCGGAGCGGGCCGGTCGGCCCGCGCACGTCCACCTCAAGGCCGACACCGGCCTCGGCCGGGCCGGCGCGACCCGCGCCGACTGGCCCGACCTCGTCACCGCCGCGGCCAAAGCGGTCGCCGACGGCACCGTCGAGGTCACCGGCATCTGGTCGCACCTCGCGTACGCCGACGCGCCGACCCACCCGACGATCGCCGCGCAGGTCGCGGCGTACGGCGAGGCGCTCGACGTCGCCGACCGCGCCGGCGTGCGGCCGCGGGTGCGCCACCTCGCCAACAGCGCCGCGACCCTCGCGCTGCCGGCGACGCATTACGACGTCGTCCGGCCCGGCATCGCCGTCTATGGCCTGTCGCCCGGGCCCGCGGTTGGTGCGACCAAGGACCTCGGGCTGCGGCCCGCGATGACGTTGCGGGCCGAGGTCGCGCTGGTGAAGCGGGTCCCCGCCGGTCAAGGCGTCTCCTACGCGCACCGCTACACGACGCAGCGCGAGACGACGTTGGCGCTGGTGCCGCTCGGGTACGCCGACGGGGTGCCGCGCCACGCCACGAACGTCGCTCCGCTGTCGATCGCGGGCCGTCGCTACCGGATCAGCGGCACCGTCTGCATGGACCAATTCGTGGTCGATGTCGGTGACGACCCGGTCGAGGTCGGCGATGGCGCCGTGCTGTTCGGTCCCGGCGACGGGGACGAGCCGACGGCGGACGACTGGGCCGAGGCCGTCGGCACCATCAACTACGAGATCGTCACGCGCATCGGGTCGCGGGTGCCGCGGACGTACGTCGGAGGTACCTCGTGAATCGGCGCCGGGCCGGCATCGCGGCCGGAGTGGCGGCGCTCGCCGCGGCCGGGGTCGCCGGTGGGGTTGCGGCGCAACGTCGCGTGGTCGGCCGCGCTCGCAACGCGCCGGATCCGTACGTGGAGGAGGCGTTCGGCGGCCGGCACACGCCCGGGCGCACCGTCATCGCGGACGACGGCGTGCCACTGCACGTCGAGATCGACGGCGACCCGCACGCCGAGCTGACCGTCGTGTTCGTGCACGGCTTCACGCTGTCGATGGACTGCTGGCACTTCCAGCGCCGCGATCTCGCCGACCTCGGCCGCTGCGTGTTCTACGACCAGCGCAGCCACGGCTCGTCCGGTCGCGGGCCGCGCCACAACGCGACCATCGATCAGCTCGGCCGCGACCTGTACGCCGTGCTCCACGCGGTGGCACCGACCGGCCCGTTGCTGCTCGTCGGCCACTCGATGGGCGGCATGACACTGCTCGCTCTCGCCGACCAGCATCCCGAGCTGTTCGCGAGCCGCGTCGCCGGCGTCGCGCTGATCGGCACGGCTGCGGGCGCGTTCGCGGAGACCATCTTCGGCATCCCGGGTGTCGTAGGGCGCGCGTTGCGGCCGGTCGCGCCCGGTGTCATCCGCACCGCCAACCGCCGTGCTGCCTTGCTCGAACAAGGACGCCGGGCCGGCACCGACGTCGCGTTCATGCTCACCCGCCGGCTGTCGTACGGCGACGCCGACGTGCCGCCGTCGCTGGTCGCGTTCATGGAGCGCATGATCGCGGCGACGCCGATCGAGGTGATGACCGAGTTCTTCGACACGTTCCTCTCGCACGACAAGCTGAAAGCGTTGGAAGTGTTGAGAAATGTGCCGACGCTGATCCTCTGCGGCGACCGGGACCGGCTGACCCCGGTGCACAACAGCCACGCGATGGCGGACGCGCTGCCGGACGCCGAGCTGGTCGTCGTACCCGGAGCCGGTCACATGGTGATGCTCGAACGGCCCGCTGTGGTCAACGGTGCGCTGCGCCGCCTCGCCGAGCGGGCGCAGCCCGCCGCCGACGCGGCGACCGCCTGACGTGCGCGCGTCGGATCCCGCGGTCGGCGTCATCGCGGCTACTGCGTCTGCCTGCGCATCGCTCGACGCGCTCGCCGGCGTCGTGCACGGGTGCGTCGCGTGCCCCGAGCTTGCCGCGTTGCGTACGTCGGTCGTCGTCGGCGATTTCCCTTACGGCGCAAGGCTTTTGCTTGTCGGCGAAGGACCGGGCGCGACCGAGGACGAGGTGGGCCGGCCGTTCGTCGGCAAAGGCGGTCAGCTGCTCGACGCATTGCTCGCCGAGGCCGGCCTCGACCGGGCGCAGGTCGCGGTCGCGAACGTCGTGAAGTGCCGGCCGCCGGGGAACCGTACGCCGACGCCGGCCGAGGCGCGGCGCTGCACCACGTGGCTCGACCGGCAGCTCGCGCTGGCCGCGCCGTCGCTGGTCGTGACCCTCGGGCTCACGGCACTGCGCTGGGCATCGGGGTCGGGCGTGCGGCTGCGCGATGCGCGCGGCGTCGTACGCGCGTGGCGCGGGACGCGGCTGCTGTCGACGTACCACCCGTCCGCTGCACTGCGGTTCGGTCCGGCCGGTGAGCCGATGGCCATGTTGCGCGCGGATTTGCTCACGGCTGCCGGAGCACTGTCGTGACGATCGACGTGCGTGACGCCGACGGCATGCGCCGGCTCGGTCGTGCGATCGCGGACGTCGCGCGGCCCGGCGATCTGATCGTGCTGACCGGCGAGCTCGGGGCCGGCAAGACGACGCTGACGCAGGGCATCGGCGCCGGTCTCGGCGTCAGCGGTGACGTGCTCTCGCCGACGTTCGTCATCGCACGCGTGCATCGCGGCGGCCGCGTCCCGCTCGTGCACGCGGACGCCTACCGGCTCGGCTCGGTCGAGGAGATCGACGACCTCGATCTCGACGCGTCGCTGGAGGAATCGGTGACGGTCGTCGAGTGGGGCGCCGGGTTGGTCGAGCGGCTCGCGGGTGACCTGCTGGAGGTGCGCATCGTGCGCGCCGCGGACGACGGTGACGAGACGCGTTTCGTCACGCTGCACCCGGTCGGCGAGTCGTGGGCGGAGCGGGTCGAAGATGTAGCTCATGGATGAGCCGTACGTCGAGACGTCGTTCGCCGGTGACGTCGCAACGCTGACGATGAACCGTCCGCAGCGGCGCAACGCGCTGTCGCACGACATGCTGCGCGCGCTGGTCAAGGCGTTCGCCGACGTCGCGGGCAGCGAGGCGCGCGGCGTGGTGCTGGCCGGCCGCGGCCCGGTGTTCTCCGCCGGACACGACTTCGCCGATCTCGCCGGTGCCGACGAGTCGCAGGCCCGCGCGATGCTCGAGACCTGCCGCGAGCTGATGGATCTGATGCAGCGGATCCCGCAGCCCGTCGTCGCGCGCGTGCACGGGCTCGCGACCGCGGCCGGTTGCCAGCTCGTCGCCAACGCCGACCTCGCGGTCGCCGCGGAGAGCGCCGGGTTCGCCGCGCCCGGCGGCAAGGGCGGCTGGTTCTGCCATACGCCGATGGTCGCGATCGCACGCAATGTCGGGCGGAAGCGGGCGATGGAGCTCGCGCTCTCCGGCGACGTCATCGACGCGCGCACCGCGCTCGACTGGGGCCTGGTCAACGCCGTCGTGCCCGACGACCAGCTCGACAGCGCCGTCGCGGATCTCATGGCCCGCGTGACGCGCGGCAGCCGGGCGAGCAAGGCCATCGGCAAGCGCACGCTGTACGAGCAGATGAGCCTCGGCGAACCGGCGGCGTACGACCTCGCGGTCGACGTGATGGCGGCGACGAGCCAGTACGACGACGCGCAGGAGGGCATGCGCGCGTTCCTCGAGAAGCGGCCGCCGCACTGGTCCGACGCGCCTCATTAGCCTGGATCGGGTGCTCCTCCTCGCGCTCGACAGCTCGACGCCGTGGGTGACCGTCGCGCTCGCGGAGGTCGGCCCGGACGGGTCGGCACGTGTCGTGGCCGAGCACGCCGACGACGCCGGCAATAGGCACGGTGAGCTGCTCGCGCCGGCCATCGCGCGGGTGCTTGTGAGCGCCGGTGCTGCGCCGGCCGATCTCGGTGCGGTGGCGTGCGGTCTCGGACCCGGCCCGTTCACCGGGTTGCGCGTCGGCATCGTCACCGCCGCCTCGATGGCCGACGGCCTCGGTATTCCGTCGTACGGCGTCTGCTCGCTCGACGCGCTCGCACTCGCGCACCGCGGGAAGAACGGCGCGCTGCTCACTGTCACCGACGCGCGGCGCAAGCAGGTCTACTGGGCCCGGTACGACGCGGACGGGCGGCGCATCGAGGGTCCGGAGGTCTCCGCGCCGGCCGATGTTTCCGGTGCGATACAAGGAGAAACCGTCGTCGGCGCCGGTGCGTTGCAGTGGGCCGATGCCTTCGCGCCGCACCGTGTCGACGGCACCGATCCGTGGCCGCAGGCGAGCATGGTCGCGGCACTCGCGGCCGAGCGCGCGGCGGCGCGCGCGCCGGGCGAGCAGCTCGCACCGATGTACCTGCGCCGGCCCGACGCCCGGCCGCCGACGTCGCTGAAGGCGGTCACACCGCGATGACCGTGGAGTTGCGGCCGATGCAGTGGGACGACATCGACGCGGTGATGCGGATGGAGACCGAGTTGTTCGCCGACGAGTCGTGGACGGAGACGATGTTCTGGAGCGAGCTGTCGCAACGCGACACCCGGCATTACGTCGTCGCGGTCGACACCGATGACGATCAGGTCATCGGTTACGCCGGTCTCTGCGCATACGCACCGCACGAGGCCTACGTCCAGACCATCGGCGTCACGAAGCAACGGCAGGGCGAAGGCATCGGCACCCGCATGCTGTTCGACCTCATCGAGGAGGCGGGCAAGCGCGGCTGCCCGCGGCTCGACCTCGAGGTGCGCGCCGACAACGCGACCGCGATCGCGCTTTACGAACGCCATGGCTTTCACCGGATCGGCCTGCGCCGCGGCTACTACCAACCGAGCGGCACCGACGCGGTCGTGATGCGGCGCGAACGGACGGCGTCATGACCGCACCGCTCATCCTCGGGATCGAGACGTCGTGCGACGAGACCGGAGTCGGTCTGGTCCGCGGCTCCGAGCTGCTCGCCGACGCGCTCGCCTCCAGCGTCGAGGAGCACGCGCGTTTCGGCGGCGTCGTCCCCGAGGTCGCCAGCCGCGCGCACCTCGAAGCGATGCAACCGACCGTGCACCGCGCACTCAGCGACGCCGGAGTGACATGGGCCGACGTCGATGCGATCGCCGTCACCGCCGGCCCCGGGCTCGCCGGCGCGTTGCTTGTCGGTGTCGCCGCGGCCAAGGCGTACGCGGTCGCGCTCGGCAAGCCGTTGTACGGCGTCAACCATCTCGCCGCGCACGTCGCCGTCGACCGGCTGGCGAACGGCGACTTGCCCGAGCCGTGCGTCGCGTTGCTCGTCTCAGGAGGTCACTCGTCGCTGCTCGTCGTACCCGACGTCACCGGCACCGTCGAGCCGCTCGGGCAGACGGTCGACGACGCGGCGGGTGAGGCGTTCGACAAGGTGGCGCGCGTGCTCGGCCTGCCGTTCCCGGGCGGTCCCTACATCGACCGGGCGGCTAAGGAGGGCGACAAGGACGCGATCGACTTCCCGCGCGGTGTCGTGCGCGATGCGCCGTACTCCTTCACGTTCAGCGGGTTGAAGACCGCGGTCGCGCGCTGGGTCGAAGCGAGGAATCGCAACGGCGAGAACGTCCCGGTGAACGATGTGGCCGCGTCTTTCCAGGAGGCGGTTGCCGACGTGCTGACCAAACGCGCCGTCGCCGCGTGCCGCGACCGTGGCATCGACCATCTCGTCATCGGGGGCGGTGTCGCCGCCAACTCGCGGCTGCGCGCGCTCGCGGCGGAGCGATGCAACGCCGCGGGCATCGTGCTGCGGACGCCGCCGCCGCGGCTGTGCACCGACAACGGCGCGATGGTCGCGGCACTCGGGGCGCTGATGGTCGAGCGCGGCATCGAGCCGTCACCGCTCGACCTGCCCGCCGACCCCGCGCTCGCCCTCGCCTGATCCGCGCGGGCAGGATGGGCCGCATGTACGACGCGACACTTGCCGAGACCGTCTACTTCCGTGCCGGCAACGGCGACGAGATCGAGGGCTACTCAGCCCGCCCGCTCGACGGCGCGAGCCGCGGCGGTGTCGTCGTCATCCATCACCTGCCGGGCTACGACCGGGAGACGAAGGAGTTCGTCCGGCGGTTCGCGGTCATGGGGTTCAACGCGGTCTGCCCGAACCTCTACACGCGACTCGCGCCCGGCGCCAGCCCCGACGACGCCGCCGCGCTGGCG
>Ga0157369_10000733_pt1 | contig 42321 bp, 42 predicted proteins | sample C25metaG_FD_113461 | JGI IMG/M metagenome (GOLD analysis project Ga0157369, IMG submission 113461) | Corn rhizosphere microbial communities from Kellogg Biological Station, Michigan, USA - C2-5 metaG | ecosystem: Host-associated > Plants > Roots > Rhizosphere > Soil | place: USA: Michigan... | reverse complement strand
GAGGTGAGCTCGTCGTCCAAGCGCATCTCGGACATCATCGGCGTGATCGACGGCATCTCGTTCCAGACCAACATCCTCGCGCTCAACGCCGCCGTCGAGGCCGCGCGCGCGGGCGAGCAGGGCCGCGGCTTCGCGGTGGTGGCCTCCGAGGTGAGGAGCCTCGCGCAGCGCTCGGCCGCCTCGGCGAAGGAGATCCGCGGCCTGATCGAGAACTCCGTGGGCCGCATCGAGGCGGGTGCCAAGCTCGTCGAGCAGGCGGGCTCCACGATGGAGGAGCTGGTCTCCTCCGTGCGCAAGGTCGCGCAGATCATGACGGAGATCGCCGCGGCGAGCCACGAGCAGAGCTCCGGCATCGAGCAGATCAACAAGGCCATCACGCAGATGGACACGGTCGTGCAGATGAACGCGTCGCTGGTCGAGGAAGCCACCGCCGCCGCGACCAGCATGGCGAACCAGGCCACGTCGCTCGCGCGCTCCGTGGCGCAGTTCCAGGTGCGTGAGGAAGCCGCGTCGCGCGAGCCGGCGCCGCAGCCGGCCGCGGCGATGATGCCCCCGCTCGCGCGCCCCGTCGAGACCGCGCGCCGCGTCGCCTCGACGGCGGGCTCGGCGAAGCCCGCGCCGCGCGAGCCCGCGCTCGCCGCCACGGACCTCGACGAGTGGAAGGAATTCTGAGGAGCCGGCCGCGATGGCGCAGGGAGCGAGAGTCGTCGTGAGCCTCGAGGGGCAGATCCTCTCGGAGGCCCAGCTCACCAAGCCGGTGACGGTGGTGGGACGCCATCCGGCGTGCGACATCGTGATCGAAGCGCCGCACGTCTCCGCCCGCCACATGCTCTTCCGCGTCGTGAACACCACCGTGTACGTCGAGGACCTGGCGAGCACCAACGGCACGGTCGTGAACGGCATCCCGGCGAGCCACCAGGTCGTGCATCACCTCGACCTGATCGAGGTCGGCAAGCACAAGCTGCATTTCTTCGACGAGTCGATGCTCTCCGCCGCGGTGAGCAACCTGGAGAGCACCGTCATCACCGAGTACGAGCGCACGATGCTCGCCGCGCATGCCGCGGTCGCCGAAGCGGCGCCCGCGCCGGCGAAGGCCATGGCGGCGACGGCCGACGACGACCTCGATCGCACGCGCATGATCCGCACGCCCTTCGCCGAGGGGGCGCTCGAGCAGTCGCGCCCGGGTGTGAAGGCGCCGCCCCTCGCGCTCTACGTATTGAAGGGCGAGGAGCGCGGGCGCGTGATCGCGCTCGACAAGCCCAACACGATGATCGGGACGGCCGGTGCCGACACGGCGCTCGTGGTGAAGCGCGGCGGCAAGCTCCTCATCGCGCGCCTCGGCGGCCAGCGCGGCCTCAAGCTCAACCGGCGCGAGCTCGGTCCGGGAGCCCATCCCATCCAGGAACGCGACGTGATCGACGTGGGAACCACGACCTTCGAGGTCGTGATGGCGGCCACGTAGGGCCGTCGAAAACAGAACAGAACAGAACAGAACGAGAAACCAGGGAGAGCCACCGATGTCCGCACAACAAGCCGGGGCCGAAAGCGCGCACGACGCGGCCCGCGCGACCGACCTGCTGGTCACCGTCGCCGCCTCGCTGAACGATCGCCTCGCGGTCACCGCGCGCGAGCTCGAGCGCAGCCAGGACCTGCTGCGGGAAGCCTCCGAGGAGCTGCTCACCGCATTCCGCGGCGCCGCCGACCGCATCGTCGCCGCCCAGAAGTCGGCACCCGCCGCCGACACCGGAAACGCCGACCTCGAGGTCGTGCTCTCGCACCTCTACCGCGCCGTGCAGCACATCCAGTCGCACGACCTGGTGAACCAGCTGATCGACGCGCAGAAGCTGCGCGTGCGCAAGATGCGCGAGAAGTTCGAGCAGGCGCTCGCGCTCGCCGAGCCTCCCGTGGCGAATCCCGCGGCGCCCCAGTTCTGGCTCGAGCGCTCCCGCGCGATGCTCGATTGCATCGTCGCCGGCATCGCGCAGATCGACGACGAAGCGCGCGGCCCGCGCAGCGACCGCAAGCACGCCGGCAGCGTGGACCTCTTCTAGAAGGACGACAACGATGAAAACGATCCTGGCCGTCGACGATTCCGCCACCATGCGCGAGATGGTCGCCTTCGTGCTCGAGAGCGCGGGCTACCGCGTGATCGAGGCCGAGGACGGCGCGCAGGGCCTCGACCGGGCGACCGCGACCCCGGTGGACCTGGTCATCACCGACCAGAACATGCCGAACATGGACGGGCTGACCCTGGTGCGCAGCCTGCGCGAGCTGCGCGACTACAAGAGCACGCCCATCCTGCTGCTCACCACCGAGTCCTCGGACAGCATGAAGCAGCAGGGGCGGGCGGCGGGCGCGACCGGCTGGCTGGTCAAGCCGTTCGACCCGGCGACCCTCCTCGAAGTGGTGGGCAAGGTGCTGCGCTAGGAGCGCCGAATGGCCATCGACCTCAACCGCTTCATCGCCACCTTCTTCGACGAGGCGCAGGAGCACCTCGAGTCGATCGAGGAGAAGGCGATGTCGCTCGCCTCCGGCCGGCACGACCCGGAGCTCCTCAACTCGATCTTCCGCGCCGCCCACTCGATCAAGGGCGGCAGCGGCACGTTCGGCTTCACGCAGCTCTCCGAAGCCACCCACGAGATGGAGACGCTGTTCGACCAGCTGCGCAAGGGGCAACGCCTCGCGGACGCCTCGACCGTGCGCCTGCTGCTCGACGCGTGCGACGTCTTCAAGGGCCACGTGGCCCGGCTCAAGCGCGGCGAACGCGGGCCCGACGGCTCCATGGACGCGGTGCGCGAGCGCATCGCCCAATACCGCGAGAAGGCCGGCTCCCCCATGGCGTCGCCATCCACCCCCACGGCTGCGGCGGCTGCCGTCGCGGCGAGCGAGTCGTTCTTCTCTTCCCAGGCCGAGGGCGAAAGCTTCGGCCTCTTCGACGAGGGCGTGCTCGGGCCCGAGCGCGCGAGCGCGCCGGCACCGGCACCGGCACCGGCGCCGGCGTCCGCGCCGGCACCGGCGGCGCCCGAGAAGTTCGGCTTCTTCGAGCCGGTCGGCGATTCGAAAGCCGCGGCCTCCGGCAGCGGCCGCGACGCGGCCCGCGCGCGCGGCGCCGAGCAATGGTCCATCCGCGTCAGCACCGAGAAGATCGACCGGATCGTGAACCTCGTGGGCGAGCTCGTCATCGCGCAGGCCATGATGCAGCAGGCCGCGGGTCGCTTTGCGAGCCAGCAGGACGAGCACCTGAACCACAGCCTCGCGGCCCTCGACCGCCACACGCGCGACCTGCAGCAGGCCGTGATGTCGATCCGCATGATGCCGATGGAGTTCGTGTTCAGCCGCTTCCCGCGCCTGGTCTACGACGTCTCCACCCGGCTCGACAAGAAGGTGCAGCTGCGCACGCAGGGCCACGAGACCGAGCTCGACAAGGAGATGATCGAGCTGCTGATCGACCCGCTCACCCACGTGGTGCGCAACGCGATCGACCACGGCATCGAGACCTCCGAGGATCGCGTCGCCGCCGGCAAGAGCGAGAGCGGCACCGTGAGCATGCGCGCGACGCACCGCGGCGGCAGCGTCATCATCGAGGTGAGCGACGACGGCCGCGGGCTCGACCGCCAGCGCCTGCTCGCCAAGGCGCGCGAGCTGGGCATGCCGTGCGACGACGCGTGGAGCGACGCCGAGGTGTTCGCGCTCATCTTCGAGGCCGGCTTCTCGACCGCCAAGGAAGTGACCGACCTCTCCGGGCGCGGCGTGGGCATGGACGTCGTGCGGCGCAACATCGCCTCGCTCGGCGGGAGCGTCGCGATTCATTCGAGCGCCGGCTACGGCACGACCATCACGATCCAGCTGCCTCTCACCCTCGCGGTGCTCGAGGGCATGGTGGTGAGCGTGGGCGACGAGCAGTACATCGTGCCGCTCGAGTTCGTGGCCGAGGCGATCAAGCCCTCCGCGAAGGACGTGAAGATGGTGGCGAACCACGCGTCGCTCGTGCAGGTGCGTGGCGAGTATCTGCCGCTCATCCGGCTCTCGGACGTCGTGGAGGCAGGGGACGCGGATCCCTCGAAGGCGGAGCTCTGCCTCGTGGTCGAGGTCGACAACCGGCGCGCCGCGCTCCTGATCGAGGGGCTCCTCGGCCAGCAGCAGCTCGTGGTGAAGTCGCTCGACGCCCACCTGCATGCCGTTCCCGGCGTGGCCGGGGCGACCATCCTCGGCGACGGCCGCGTCGCCCTCATCCTCGACGTGAGCTCGATCGTGCGCGCCAACGCGGCCCGCGCGCGGATCGCCGCATGACGATCATGGAAGACCTTCAGTCCAGCGCGCGCGAGTTCCCGTTCAACGCGGAGCATTTCCGCGTGATCAGCGCGCGCGTCTACGAGTTCTCGGGCATTCGCCTGCCGGAGGCGAAGCGCGAGATGGTGTATGCGCGCCTCGCGCGCCGGCTGCGGTCGCTGCGGCTGCAATCGTTCGACGACTACCTGCGCTTCCTCGAGCTCGAGCCCGCCGAGTGGGAGCACTGCACCAACGCGCTCACGACCAACGTCACGTCCTTCTTCCGCGAGGCGCACCACTTCGAGGTGCTGGCGTCGCACGTGCGCTCGACGGCGGGCGACGTGGAGCCTTTCCGCGTGTGGAGCGCGGGGTGCTCCTCGGGCGAGGAGCCGTACACGATCGCGATGACGCTCGCCGAATCGATGCCCGACGGCAACTTCGAGGTGCACGCGACCGACATCGACACGCAGGTGCTCGCCCATGCGCACGACGCCGTCTATCCGCTCGGCGCCGTCGCTTCCCTCTCGCCCGGGCGGCAGAAGCGCTTCTTCCTGCGCGGGACGGGGCGCTACGAGGGGCGGGCGCGCGTGCGCCCCGAGCTCGCGGCGAAGGTCTCGTTCGGGCGGCTGAACCTCATGGACCGGGACTGGCCGATCGAGGGCCGCTTCGACGCGATCTTCTGCAGGAACGTGATGATCTACTTCGACAAGCCGACCCAGAGGCGCCTCATCGAGCGGTTCCGGGAGCGGCTCAAGCCCGCGGGGCTCTTCTTCGCCGGGCACGCCGAGAGCCTGCTCGACAACGGGCGGCATTTCCGCCTGCGCGGCCAGACGGTCTACGTGCGCGTGGATGGAGGGCCGGCGGCATGATCCGCGACGACGACGTCCTGCGCGACGAGATCCCGAACCGGTACTTCGATCCCCATTTCCAGATCGAGACGGCCAAGATCGTGCCGGGCGAGTACTACGCCACCAACAAGGACATGGCGCTCGTGACGGTGCTGGGCTCGTGCGTGTCGGCGTGCCTGCGCGACCGCGACAGCGGCATCGGCGGCATGAACCACTTCATGCTGCCCGACGAGGGCAAGCTCGTCGGCACCCACGGCAACATCAGCGCGGGCGGGCGCTACGGCGTGCACGCGATGGAGCTGCTCATCAACCAGATCCTCAAGCTCGGCGGGAGGCGCGACCGCCTCGAGGCCAAGGTCTTCGGCGGCGGCAACGTGCTGCAGGGCTTCATGCTCTCCAACGTGGGCGAGCAGAACGCGGCCTTCATCGTCGAGTACCTCAACATCGAGCGCATCCCCATCGTCGCGCGCGACCTGCTCGACGTGTGGCCGCGCAAGATCTATTTCTTCCCGCGCAGCGGCAAGGTGATGGTGAAGCGCCTGCGCAAGATCAACAACGACACGATCGTGCTGCGGGAGCGCGACTACGGCGCGCGGCTCTTCCACAGCCAGGTCGAGGGCGCGGCGGAGCTGTTCAAATGAAGGGGACCATTGAATGATCCGCGTACTCATCGTGGACGACTCGAAGCTCATCCGGGACGTCCTCACCGACATCCTCAAGGAGCAGCCCGACATCCAGGTGGTGGGCACCGCCGCCGACGCCTTCGAGGCGCGCGATCGCATCAAGGAGCTCGACCCCGACGTCATCACGCTGGACGTCGAGATGCCGAAGATGAACGGCCTCGAGTTCCTCGACAAGCTGATGCGCGTGAAGCCGCTCCCGGTGGTGATGATCTCGTCGTTCACCGAGACCGGAAGCGAGATCACCTTCCGCGCGCTCGAGCTGGGCGCGGTGGACTTCGTGCTGAAGCCCAGGCTCAACGAGCAGACGCCCGACGACTACGGGCGCGTGATCGCCGACAAGATCCGCGCGGCGAAGAGCGCGCGCCTGCGCCCGCCGCGCCGCGTCGACCCCAACGAGACCGTCACGATGCCCGCGGTCGTCGCGAAGAAGCCGGTGCCGCGCGGCGTGAAGACGACCGAGCGCCTCATCTGCGTCGGCGCCTCCACCGGCGGGACCGAGGCGATCCGCGAGTTCCTCGTCGGCATGCCCACCGACTGCCCCGGGATCGTGGTGGTGCAGCACATGCCCGAGAACTTCACCCGGATGTTCGCCGAGCGGCTGGACGGCCTCTGCCAGATCACGGTGAAGGAGGCCGAGCACAACGATCCGATCCTGCCGGGCCATGCGTACATCGCGCCGGGCGGCAAGCACCTGTGGGTGAAGCGCGACGAGGGCCAGCTCCTCGCCAAGCTCTCGACCGAGCCGCCGATGAACCTGCACCGGCCGTCGGTCGATTTCCTCTTCATGTCCGCGGCGAAGTTCGTCGGTCCCGACGCCATCGGCGTGATCATGACCGGCATGGGGCGCGACGGCGCCAAGGGCATGCTCGAGATGAAGGCGAAGGGCGCCTGGAACATCGCGCAGGACGAGGCGACCTCGGTGATCTTCGGCATGCCGCGCGAGGCGATCGAGGCCGGCGCGGTGCACGAGGTGGCGCCCCTCGGGCGGTTGCGCGAGCGGGCGCTCGCCCGTGTGGCGAAGGAGGCGGTGAAATGAGCGATCTCATGAGTGCGGGCGCGGCCGCCGGCGACGAGCGCCCGCGGCGCGAGTTCCTCACGTGCCGCCTCGGCGTCGAGACCTACGGCATCGACATCCTCAAGGTGCAGGAGATCCGCGAGCTCGAGCGCGTCACGCGCGTGCCGCACGTGTCGCCCTTCGTGCGCGGCGTGATCAACCTGCGCGGGGCCATCGTCCCGGTGGTGGACCTGGGCCTCATGTTCGGCTTCCCGCGCCCGCTCGGCCTCGAGGATGCGAGCGCGATCGTGCTCAACGTCGAACGGCGCATGGTCGGCCTCGTCGTGGACGGCGTGTCCGACGTCGTGGCGCTCGCCGACGACGAGATCGGACCGGCGCCGGACCTGGGCGAGCGCGCGGTGGGCCGTGCGCTGCAGGGCATCGGCACGCGCGCCGACGCGCCCGGCGGGGGCGGCGAGGGCGAGGAGAGCATCCTGCTCCTGGACGTGGACCACCTCATGCGGCGCATCCGCGAGGAGCGCGCATGAGCATCAAGGGCGCCCAGGCCCTGGCGATGCCGGACGGCGAGATCCCGTCGCGCATCGGGCCCTACGAAATCATGGGCGTCCTCGGCCGCGGCCAGTCCGCGACCATCTACCTCGGGCGCGAGCTCTTTCCCGCGCGCGACGTCGCGATCAAGGTCTACGACGCGCAGCTGCTCGCCTCCGAGGAGAGGAGCGTCTTCCGCTCGCTCTTCCTCAAGGAGACGCTGCTCGCGAAGAAGCTCACGCACCCCAACATCACGCAGGTGTACGACGCGGCGGCCGACGACGAGCGCGCCTACATCGTGATGGAGTACATGCAGTCGGGCAGCCTCGACCGCTTCTGCACGCCGGAGGGGCTGCTCCCGCCGCAACGCGTGGCCTCGCTCCTCGAGAAGGTTTGCGACGCGCTTTCGTACGCGCAGGTGCACGGGATCATCCACCGCGACTTGAAGCCCGCGAACGTGCTGATGGGCGCGGATGGCGAGGCGAAGGTGGCCGACTTCGGCGTCGCGCACACCGCGTTCGCGTTCGATCCCACGCGCGGCCTCATGGTGGGCTCGCCGGCGTACATGGCGCCCGAGCAGCTCGAGCGCAAGCCCGCCTCGGCCCAGACCGACATCTATTCGCTCGGCATCATGATGTACAAGATGCTCACGGGCGCGCTGCCTTTCCCGCCCGACACCGCGGCGGCGCTCACCGCGCGCATCCTGCTCGGCAGCCTGCCCAAGCCCGGCAACGCGCGCGCGGGACTGCCGCCGCTCTTCGACCACATCTTCGCGCGCGCCACCGCGCGCGATCCCGCGCAGCGCTATCGCAGCTGGGAGGAGTTCGCGGCGGACCTGCGCCTCGCCGCCGAGACCGACGACGACCGGGATCCCACCGAGGAGCGCCTCGCGACCCTGCGCACGATGCCGTTCTTCCGCGAGTTCCCGGAAGCGGCGCTGCGCGAGGTGGTGCCCATGGGCCGCTGGTTCGACGTGCGCGCCGGCGGCACGCTCATCGCCGAGGACGATCCGGGCTACTCGTTCTTCGTGCTGGTGCGCGGCCAGATGCGGGTCACGCGCCGCGGCACGCTCCTCGGCATCCGCGGTGCGGGCCATTGCCTGGCGGAGACCGCCTTCCTGCGCCGCACCGGGGCGCGCCGCTTCAGCACCGTGACCGCCGTCACCGATTGCACGGTGGTGGAGTTCGCCCCCGACGTGCTGTGGCTCGCCTCCGAGGAGTGCACGCGCAGCTTCCACCAGGCCTTCCTCACGACGCTCGCCGACAAGCTCGAGAACGCCGAGGGCGCGCTCGCCGAGCTCCTCGCCGCCAACAAGAACGTGACGCTCTTCTAGATCCCATGAAAACCTTCAGCCTGCAGTTCAAGGTGCTCCTGATCGCGACGGTCGCCCTCGCGGTGGCCCTCGGCGCGTCGCTCGTCACGCTGAGCTCGGTCTACAACTCGATCCAGGAGCTCGACCGGGTGACGCACGAGGAATTCGCCTCGCAGCGCACGGTGCTGCAGGCGACCGTCGCCTTCAAGCAGCGCGTCGAGGAGTGGAAGAACGTCCTCCTCCAGGGGGCAGATCCTGCTTCCGCTGAAAAACAATGGTCACGCTTCCTCGCCGAGGAGAAGCGCGTGCACGACCTGGTGGAGGAAGCGCGCGCCGCCAACAAGAATGCCGACGTGCTCGCCCTCCTGGACAAGTTCTCCGAGGCCGAAAAGGACGCGGGCGAGCGCTACCGCAAGGCCTTCGAGGTCTTCAAGGCGGGAGCGTACCAGCCGCGCGTGGGCGACGGCGCGGTCGAGCGCACGCGCGCCAACCCGGCCTCGATCCTGATCGACGCGGCCCACCTTGCCGAGGACCACGGCTCCCGCGCGACCGCGGAGGCCGTCTCGCACGCGCGCACCGGCTACTACCTCGCCATCGCGGCCACCGCCGTGTCCATGCTGGGCGCGCTGGCGGCGCTCTGGCTCTTCGTGCGGCACGCCGTGCTGCGGCCGATCGGGCGCGCGGTCCAGCACGCGGAGCTCATCGCGCAGGGCGACCTCACCGCGCGCATCCAGTCGGGCGCGCGCGACGAGGCGGGGCAGCTGCTCGCCGCCCTCGGCCGCATGAGCGACGGCCTCGCCAACGTGGTGACCGAGGTGCGCCGCGCCTCCGAGGCCGTGGTGAGCGCCTCGGACCAGGTCGCGGCGGGCACCACGGATCTCTCGCAACGCACGGAGGAGCAGGCCTCCAGCCTCGAGGAGACCGCGGCGAGCATGGAGGAGCTGGCGAGCACGGTGCGGCAGAACGCCGAGAACGCGCACCAGGCCGACGAGCTCGCGCGCAACGCCTCGCGCCGCGCGGAGCAGGGCGGCGCGGAGGTCGTGCGCGTGGTGGAGCGCATGAACGAGATCAGCGCCAGCGCCGCGCGCATCGCCGACATCATCTCGGTGATCGACGGCATCGCATTCCAGACCAACATCCTCGCGCTCAACGCCGCCGTCGAGGCCGCGCGCGCGGGCGACCAGGGTCGCGGCTTCGCCGTCGTGGCCGCCGAGGTGCGCTCGCTCGCCCAGCGCAGCGCCGACGCGGCGAAGGAAATCAAGGCGCTCATCGGCGATTCCGTCGACAAGGCGCGCGAGGGCACGGTGCTCGTGGAAAAGGCGGGCGACACCATCCAGGCCCTCGTGATCGACGTGAAGCGCGTGAGCGAGTACATGGCCTCGATCGCGGAGGCGTCGGCCGAGCAGAGCCGCGGCGTGCAGCAGGTCAACAAGACGGTGACGGAGATGGATCGCGTGGTGCAGCAGAACGCATCCGCGGTGCAGCAATCGGCCTCCGCCGCCGAGTCGATGAAGCAGGAAGCCGAAGCCCTGGTGCGCGCGGTGAGCGCGTTCCGGGTCGACCATGCGAGCGCGGTGCAGGCACCGGACCGCCGCCCCGTGCAGGCCGCGAGCGCGGATGCGCGGGCCGTGGGCGCGCGTGCCCATCCCCCAGCGGCGCCGCGCGAGGCCGCGCCGCTGCCGGCGCTCGCCGGCGGCGACGAAGACTGGCAGGAGTTCTGACATGCACACACCGAACCGTACCGCCGCACGCGACGCCACGCGCGAGGTCCTCGTCTTCGTCCTGGGCGGCGACGAGTATGGCGTCGACATCCTGAAGGTCCAGGAGATCCGCGGATACGACAAGGTGAGGCCGATTCCGGCCGCGCCCGACTACGTGAAGGGCGTGATCAACCTGCGCGGCGCCATCGTTCCCGTGATCGACCTGCGCGTGAAGTTCCGCCTGGGCGAGGCGAAGTACGACCAGTTCACGGTCGTCGTGATCCTGCGCTTCGCCACGCGCGTGTTCGGCCTCGTGGTCGACGGCGTCTCCGACGTGATCGCGCTCACCGCCGCGGAAGTGCGGCCCGCGCCGCAACTGGGCACCGTGGTCGACGCGTCGTTCATCTCGGGCGTCGCGACCCAGGGCGAGCGCATGGTGCTGCTGCTCGACATCGAGCGGCTGCTCTCCACGGGCGAGCTCAACGTGCTGGCCCACGCCGCCGAGGGCGCGGGCGCCTGACCGTGCGCTACCTCGCGTTCGCCTGGCGGCATCCGTACCTGCTGGCGGCGCTGGTGGTGCTGCTCTTCCTGCCCTGGCTCTGGATGGTGTTCCTGGTGCCGCAGATTCCGCACTGGGCGATCTTCACCGCGATCGGCCTCGCGCCCGTGGCCGCGATGGTCGCCATCGCGCTCGTCATGCGGGACGTCAATGCCGAGGACGAGGGCCCGGTCGACACCGACGCGCCGTTCCTCAAGTGGCGCAAGCGCACCCGCCTCTTCCAGCAGGTCGTGGTCGGCTTCGACACGATGCTCGAGCGCTGGGACGCCACGTCGGTGTCGGGGCGCAAGAAGCTCGAGGCGGCGGCGCAGTCGTTCGACGAGGTGATCGGCCTCACCGAGAGCGCCGTGGCCGACATCAGCAAGAGCTTCCGCATCGTGGTGGCCAAGGCGAGCGAGCAGAGGGAAGCGGCCACGGCGCTCCTCATCAACGACGTGAAGGGCAAGGGCGTGCTGTCGCTCCCCGAGTTCATCCAGGCGTACGACTCGCAGCTGGTGAACGTGACCTTGCACATGACGAGCTTCTCGCAGGCCGCGGACGAGCTCGCCAACATCCAGAAGCGCGTGAGCGAGCATGCGCGCGTGATGGAGGAGACGATCGACGGGCTGCGCAACATGGCGTCCCAGATCGCCCGCATCGCGCTCGACGGCTCGGTGGCGATGACCTCGCAGAACCTGAGCGCGCGCGACTTCGTCGAGATGACCGACCGCATCCGGGCGATCAGCGCGGAGGCGCACGAGCTCACGCGCAAGACCCGCTCGGGCCTCGATGCCATCGGCGAGGAGGTCCGCCAGGGCAACAAGCGCACGATGCAGGTCGCCGACGCGGCGCGGCGCGCGGTGGAGACCGCCCGCACGGAGATCTCGACCCTGAATGCCGCGACCATCGAGCAGACGCGCCAGATCGAGGGCACGCTCAAGCACGTGAACGAGCTCTCGGTCGAGATCCAGAAGGACATCAACAAGATCATCCTGGCGATGCAGTTCCAGGACATCACGCGCCAGAAGCTCGAGCGCTACCGGCCGGCGCTCGGGCAGACCGCGGAGGCGCTCGCGGCGCTGTCGCACGAGACGCAGGCGCTGCGCCAGCGCGACCTCTACCGCGCGGTGATCGCCTACGCTCGCAGCGCCATCAAGCCCACGCGCGAGGGGCTCGAGACCACCGGGCGCAGCCTGGACTTCGCCGTCGCCGAGGTTGCGCCCGCGCAGCCCGCGGTGCCGGACGCGGACAAGAAGGTGGAGCTTTTCTAGGAGCTCACATGAAATTCCTTTTCGCGCCGGTGCGCTCCCTCATGCACGGCCGGCAGAAGACCAAGCACCTGCTCGTGGGCTTCTTCTTCGCCGTCCCGGCGCTCATCGCCGTGGCGGCGAGCCCGCCCGGCTGGACCCTGGCCGGCGCGGCGGTGATCGCGACCTTCGCCTTCGCCCTCTATTTCCTGCTCGCGCTGCACTTCTCCATCGACGCCTCGTGGGAGGAGATCCACGGCGTCGCCGGGCTGTTGGTCGAGCACGACCTGCGCGAGAGCGCGCTGCCGCGCGAGGACCGGCTCACGGCCCAGAATCGCAAGGGGAGCGGGCAGATGGGCAGGCATTTCCAGCGCCTCGTGCGGGCACATGCAACGATGCGCGACGTCGTGGGCCGCGTGCGCGCGAGCGCGGAGATCACTCGCAGCACCGCGGCCGAGCTCGCGAGTGCCAGCGAGAACCTCGCCGCGCGCAGCGAGCAGCAGTCCTCGACGCTCCAGGAGACGGCCTCGGGCATGGACCAGCTCGAATCGACGGTGAAGCGCACCGCGGAGAACTGCCGCCGCGCGCGCGAGCTCGCCGACGGCGCCTCCAGCGTGGCGGGCAGCGGCTCCGAGCTCATGAAGAGCGCCGTGGAGACCATGCAGACGCTCGACGGAAGCTCCAAGCGCATCGTCGACATCATCGCGGTGATCGAGAGCATCGCGTTCCAGACCAACATCCTCGCGCTCAATGCCGCCGTCGAGGCCGCGCGCGCCGGGGAGCAGGGCCGCGGTTTCGCCGTGGTGGCCTCCGAGGTGCGCACGCTCGCGCAGCGCTCCGCGCAGGCGGCCAAGGAGATCAACGCGCTCATCCGCGACTCGGTGGGCCACGTGGGCGAAGGCGCGCGCCTGGTGCAGGAGGCCGGAGCCGCCATGGAGAGCCTCGCGAGCGGCGTGGCCGACGTGAACGTGCTCATCCGCGAGATCGCGCAAGCCTCAGCCGAGCAGAGCCGCGGCGTCGAGGAGATGAACAAGGCGCTGATCCGCCTCGAGGCCGTGACCGAGCACAACGTGACGCTGGTGCAGCAGGCGAACGGCTCCGCGGTGCAGCTCTCGCGCGAGTCGGCCGAGCTCGCGCGCCTCGTGGGCGGTTTTCGCACCGACGACGCCCCCGCGGCGCAGCCCGCGCCGGCCGTGGCGCCCGCCGTGCGGCGTCCGGCGCTGCCCTCGGGAGCGCGCGTCGCGGCGTAGAATCACGGGATCCGTTTCGAGGGACTTCCCCGTGAAGAAGATCGACCTGCGCAGCGACACCGTCACGCAACCCACGCCCGCCATGCGCGAGGCGATGGCAGGCGCGGAGGTGGGCGACGACGTATTCGCCGACGATCCGACCGTGAACCGCCTGCAGGCCGAATGCGCGGCGCGCTTCGGCATGGAAGCGGGCCTCTTCTTCCCGTCCGGGACGCAGTCGAACCTCGCGGCGCTCATGAGCCACTGCGCGCGCGGCGAGGAGGTGATCGTCGGCCAGGAGGCGCACACGTATCGCTTCGAAGGGGGCGGCATGGCCGTGCTGGGCTCGATCCAGCCGCAGCCGATCCAGAACAGGCCCGACGGCACGCTCGACCTCGCGGAGGTCGAGGCCGCGATCAAGCCCGACGACGCGCACTTCGCGATCACGCGGCTCATCGCGCTCGAGAACACGATCTCGGGCAAGGTGCTTTCGCGCGCCTACATGGCCGACGCAGTGGCGCTCGCGCGCCGGCGCAAGCTCTCCGCCCACCTCGACGGGGCCCGCGTCTTCAACGCGTCGGTGAAGCTCGGGCTCGACGTGAAGGATCTCTGCGCGGGCTTCGACACCGTCTCGGTGTGCCTCTCCAAGGGGCTGGGCGCCCCGGCCGGCACCGTCCTCGTCGGGCGCAAGGAGCTCCTCGCGCGCGCGCATCGCATCCGCAAGATGCTGGGCGGCGGCATGCGCCAGGCCGGCATCCTCGCGGCCGCGGGCCTCTACGCGCTCGACCACAACGTGGAGCGCCTCGCCGAGGACCATGCGAACGCGGAGCGCCTGGCGAAGGGGCTCGCGGGCGCCGGCCTCAAGGTCGACCCGGTGCAGACGAACATGGTGTTCGCATCGGTGCCGAAGGAGTCGGTGGCCGCGCTCGCGTCGCACCTCGAGTCCCAGGGCATCGTCGCGCTCGTGGGGCCGCGCATGCGCATGGTGACGCACCTCGACGTCGATGCGGCGGGCATCGATCGTGCCGTCGCCGCGTTCGCGAGCTTCTTCCGCACCGAGAAGGCGCACGCGGCGGACTGAGCCCCGCGTGCCGCCGCGTCGCTACGCGGGCCGGGGGCGCCCGTGCCAGTCGCGAGCGAGCAGCCCGTACATCGCCGAGTCGGCGGGGCGGCCCTTCTCGATCCAGCGCTCGCGCCGCACGCCTTCCATCTCGAAGCCGAGGCGCATGAGCAGCGCGTGCGACGCGGTGTTGACCGGGTTCACGCTCGCCTCCAGCCGGCGCAGCGCCATCGGCCCGAACGCGTGGCCGATGAGGCCTTCCAGCGCCTCGCGCATCCAGCCGCCGCGCCAGTGGTCGCGCGCGAGCACGTATCCCAGCTCCGCGCGCGCGCTTCCCGCGTCGTAGTTGAAAAGGAGGCACGTGCCCACGACGCGTGCATCGTCCGCGCGCGCCGCGACGAGCTGGAGCGCCGCTCCGGCCGCCTCGAGCTTGCGCATGCGCTCGAGCCACGCGTGGCCCGCGGCCGCGTCCTTCCAGGTCTCGTACGGCAGGAAGCGCGTGACTTCCGGATCGCCGTTGATCGCGAAGAGGTCGTCGAGGTCGGGCGCGGCCACGGCGCGGATCACGAGCCGTGGCGTGGCGATTTGCGGCGGGAAGGTCAGGGGCATCGGCTCACGGGGAATTCACTCCGCGAGCACTTTACCCGTTCCGCCCATCTCCGCGGGCATGTCGCTCATCTTCGGCAGCCCATCGCGCATGCGCAGCTTCGTTTCCGCGTAGTTGACGTGCAGCGCGGGCTTGAAGTCGAGCGACGGGATCGTCGCGGCGTACACGTCGACCACGCCCCAGAGCGGATGGTCGGTGAAGAGGTGGCCGCCGCAGACGCGGCACGACTTGCGCTCGCTCTTCGGCGTCTTGCGGTACGCGAGGACGTTCTCCCCGCCGCGGGTGACCTCCACCTGCTCCGGCTTCCAGAGCGTGAACGCGTTCACGGGCGCCCCCGACCAGCTGCGGCACGATTCGCAGTGGCAGTAGCCCATGGCGGCGGGCTCGCCGCGGACGCGCACGTGCACGGCGCCGCAGAAGCATTGCCCTTCGTGGACGGGCGTGGCGTGGGTTGCATGTGACGCGGATGGCGTGGACTCTTTGACGCCCATGGCGCATTCCTTTGCGGGAGGAGAAGGAACGGGAGTATCGTGGCCGTCCCCCGCCGTGGCCATGACCGCCACGCCGCCATTCTTGACCGGTGCTCCATGGATGCGCTCTCGGATGTGCTGAAATCGGTGCGCCTCGAAGGCGCCGTGTACCTCGCGGCGGAATTCAGCGCGCCGTGGTGCGTCACGGCGCGGCACGGGCTGTCGACGGTCCAGGACCGCCTCGGTGCTGCCGATCACGTCGTGTTCTTCCACTATGTCGACGACGGCGAGATCCGCGTGCGCGACATGCGCGGCAGGGCCGAGGTGGTCGCGGTGGCGGGCGACCTCATCGTGTGCGCGCACGGCGGCGGACAGACGCTGGCGAGCGACCTCGCGCTCGATCCGGTCGATGCCGATACGCTGCCCACGCTCGGCCCGCCGGGAGATCCGCTCACGCGCCTGCGGCACGGAGGCGGCGGCGTGGTGACCCGTGTCGTGTGCGGCTATCTCTCGTGCACCCGAAGCGCATGCCGCCCCGTGCTCGACGCTTTGCCCCCGGTCGCGTGCATTCCGACGCGCGACGGCGTCGCCGCCGCGCTCGTGCGCGAGCTGCTGGAGATCGCGGTGTCGGAATCGGCGCAGTCGCGCCCGGGCGCGCAGTCGCTGCTCGCGAAGCTCTCTGAGCTGCTCTTCGTCGAAGCGTTGCGGCGCTACGCCGACGGATTGCCGGCCGGCGGCACCGGATGGCTCGCGGGATTGCGCGATCCCCACGTGGGCCGCGCCCTGGGGCTCATGCACGCGGAGCCCGCGAAGACCTGGACCGTGGACGACCTCGCGACGCGCGTGGCGCTGTCACGCTCGGCGCTGGCGGAGCGCTTCACGTCGCTCGTGGGCGAGCCGCCGATGCAATACCTCTCGCGCTGGCGGCTGGCCCTCGCGGCGCAGCAGCTGCGAGCCGGCTCCGAGCCCATCGCCCGCATCGCCGAGCGCAGCGGCTACGAATCCGACGCGGCCTTCAGCCGCGCCTTCAAGCGCGAGTTCGGCGTGCCGCCGGCGGCGTGGCGCCGGCGCTAGAGGATCTCCGCCGCGTGGTCCGCCAGGCGCGAGCGCTCGCCGCGCATGAGCGTCACGTGCCCCGAGTGGGACCAGCCCTTGAAGCGATCGACGACGTACGTGAGGCCCGATGAGCCTTCGGTGAGGTAGGGCGTGTCGATCTGCGCGATGTTGCCGAGGCACACCACCTTGGTCCCAGGGCCGGCGCGCGTGATGAGCGTCTTCATCTGCTTGGGCGTGAGGTTCTGCGCCTCGTCGATGATGAGGTACTTGTTGATGAAGGTGCGCCCGCGCATGAAGTTGAGGCTCTTCACCTTGATGCGGTTGCGGATCAGGTCCGCCGTCGCCGCGCGCCCCCAGTCGCCCGCCTCGTCGTCGGTGCGCATGAGGACGTCGAGGTTGTCCTCGAGCGCCCCCATCCAGGGCGTCATCTTCTCTTCCTCGGTGCCGGGCAGGAAGCCGATGTCCTCGCCCACGGGGACCGTCACGCGCGTCATGATGATCTCGCTGTAGACCTTGAAGTCGAGGGTCTGCATCAAGCCGGCCGCGAGCGTGAGGAGGGTCTTGCCGGTGCCCGCCTGGCCCAGCAAGGTGACAAAGTCGATCTCCGGATCCATCAGCAGGTTCAGCGCGAAGTTCTGCTCGCGGTTCCTCGCGGTGATGCCCCAGACGTTGTTCTTGTGGTGCGAGAAGTCCTTCAACGTCTGCAGCGTGGCGGTCTTGCCGCGCAGCTCCTTCACCGTCGCGAGGAACGGCTTGTCGCCCTCGTGATAGACGAACATGTTCACCATCATCGCGGGCACGAGCGGGCCCTTGATGCGGTAGAGGGTGCGGCCGTGCTCGGTCCAGCTCTCGACGTCCTTGCCGTGCCTGTCCCAGAAGTCGGGCGGCAGCTCGAGGATGCCGGAGTAGAGGAGGTCGGTGTCCTCGAGGACCTTGTCGTTGAAGTAGTCCTCGGCGGGCAGGCTCACCGCATGCGCCTTGATGCGCATGTTGATGTCCTTGGACACCAGGACGACTTCGCGCTTCGGGAACCTCTCGCGCAGCGCGAGCGCCACGCCGAGGATCACGTTGTCGGCCTTGTTCGAGGCGACCGACTCGGGGATTTCGACGGTATACGCGTGCGTCTGCAGGAAGAGGCGGCCGTCGGCTTCGCTGCCCGTGGTCTTGGCCCGCAGCGGAAAGCCCTTTTCGATCTCGCCCCCCTGGGAGACGATCTCGTCGAGGAAGCGGCTCGCCTGGCGCGCGTTCCTCGAGACCTCGCTCATGCCCTTCTTGTGGTTGTCCAGCTCCTCCAGCACCACCATCGGGATGAAGACGTCGTGCTCCTCGAAGCGGAAGAGGCTCGTCGGGTCGTGCATCAGCACGTTCGTGTCGAGCACGAACAGCTTGGTCACCGCCGTCTTGTGCGACTTCGTGCCCGAGGGCTCGCGTTCGCGCCTGCGCTGCTGCATGGAAGCCCCCGAAGTGTAGGTGGGCGACGAGTCCTCGGCATCGTGCTGCCGCGGTGCATCTCTCAACGGATCGTTCGGCATCGAGTGGGACGGGGTGGTGGCAAAAGGAGTTCAGGATCCGCGCGGCGCGAGCCGGGGATCCCGTCGAATCGGGGATGGAGCGCTCGGCCGTCGGGGGCCGATGGGGGGATGCGCGGATTGCCGGTGGCGGGAAGCTCGAAATCGGACAGTGCCGAGGTTTCGGTCATCCGGTTACACCCATGAGACGGTGTGATGCATGGCCACAACCCATCGTGAACAACTTCCTTGAAAAACGCAAGCTATTGCGATGATTCCTCTGCCAGAAAGGGCGGACCCTGGGTGGCGAGGGTGCCGGAGCGGCCCGCGATCGCCCCTTCCACCACGCTGCAGAGCGGCAGTTTCGCGAGGTCCGTCCGATCCACGACGTCGCGCAGCGCCACGAGCTCGTAGCCCTGCGCGGCCCATCCTTCCAGCAGCTTCTCGAAGATGGGCGCGAGCTTCATCCCCTCGAGCTCGGCATGCAGCGTATAGACATGGTCGCGCCGATCCTGCCCCGTGATCGCGAGCAGTTTGTCCGCGACGTTGGATTCATCCACGCCGTCCACGCCGATCATCTCGTCCAGCGTCGGCAGCGTGGTCGGGAACTGCGGGCAGAGCACGATCTCGCCGCGGATCACCGGCATGAACGGATAGGCGCCACGCCCATCGGACGCATAACGGAAGCCGAGCTGCTGCAGGGCACGGTACGCGTGCGCGTTCATTTGCCAGCCGGCCGCGCCATGCACCTTCGCGTCGGTGCCGAAGATCTCGCGGAAGCGCGCGGCGGCGAGGGACATCTGCCAGAGCGTCCACGGCGCTCCCGCGTGCGCGACGCCGTCCTGCCATTTGACGTGGTCCCAGGTGTGGATGCCGACCTCGAAACCCGCGTCGCGGACCTGCCGCAGCAGCGCCGCGCAGCGCCGCCCGATGTCCGGTCCGGGCAGCACCGTCCCGTAGAGCAGGGTCCGGATGCCATAGTGGGAAACGACGGACGTGCGCCCCACCTTCTCCATGAACCCGGGGCGCAGCGCCCGCTTGATGGCGCGCCCGGTGTGATCGGGGCCGAGGCTGAAGAGGAACGTCGCACCCGACGCGCGACGCTTCAGAATATCGAGGAGGATGGGGACGCCTTCGCGCGTGCCGCGGAAGGTGTCCACGTCGATCTTGAGAGCCAGTTGCATGAAAACGGAGGGACTCGAGTTGCAGCCTGAGGAATCGAATTCTCCCACGCCCTACCAGCTGATCGGCGGGGAAGCGAAGGTGCGGGAGCTGGTCGACCGGTTCTACGACCTGATGGACTACGAGCCGGCGTTCCGCGAGCTGCGGGCCGCGCACGGCTCCACGCTCGAGAGCGCGCGCGAGAAGCTCTACCTGTTCCTTTCGGGATGGCTCGGCGGCCCCAGCCTCTACACGGACCGCTACGGGCATCCGATGCTGCGCGCGCGCCACCTGCCGTTCTCCATCGGCGTGGTCGAGCGCGACCAGTGGATGGCCTGCATGATGCAGGCGATGGAGGAGACGCACGTGCCGGTGGAGCTGCGCAAGCCGCTCGAGGATGCGCTGTACAAGACGGCCGACTGGATGAGGAACAGGGCGGATTGACCCTCTTCCGGCGCCCGGCCTGAAGCATGCCGGGGTGGCGCCTTCTTCCCAAGGAAGACCTAGCCGCCTCCACGCCGCGTGTATTGCTCGAGCCGCGCGAGGAAGCGCAGGCGGTCCTGCGCCGAATAGCCCTCCAGGCGGATCACGAGCTCGGTCACCTCGAGCTCGAGCAACCCGATGCGCAGCGGCGCGGCGGCGACGAATCGGAGCTCCCACGAGCCGTGGAGCGACGAGCCGCGGATCCCGCCATCGTCGATGCGCGATCCCGCGGCGAGCTCGGGCGGGAGCACGCGCACGATCTCCGCGCGCGTCGCGGTCATCGTCCAGCGCACGACGCTCTCAGCCTCCGGCAACGGGCGGCCAGATCGCGAGGTGGTCGCCTTCCGCGAGGCGCTTCTGCGCGCGCAGCGGGGGCGCCACGTACACGCCGTTCACCAGCACGAGATGGCACGCGCGGCGCGGCAGGTGGAAGCGCTCGATCATGGCGTCGACCGTCGTCTCCGCGGGCACGTCGACGTCGATCGCATGGCGCTGGTCCCGGCCCTGCGCGGGGAGGTAGTCGGTGAGGGAGGCGTAGAGCTTGAGCACCACCCTCACGCCGCGGCCTGCGATGTGGCGAGGTAGGCCTTCATGACATCCATCGGGTTCGCGCGCAGCCGCTCGGCCCAGGCGCCCAGCGGCCGGCAGCCGTCGATCAGGCCGCGCAGCGCGCCCACCTGCTCGGTCATGCCGAGCGTGGTCGCGCCGACGAGGCGTTTCTCGCCGTCGAATTGCAGGCAGATGTAGCGGTAGTTCGCGGCATCCACTTCCTCGATCCCGTCGCCGCCCGGGACTCCCTGCCACTGGCCGAACGAGGCGGCGATGAGGCCCAGCGTATCGAGCACGTTCAGCGTGAGCATGCCGCGCGACGCGGCGCAGCCTCCCGCCATGTTGGTGCCCGCGATGCGCGCTTCCTCGGCCGCGTTGGGCTGGATCGCGTTCACGATGAAGCGGCCGGTGTAGAGCTCCTCGGCCTGCGACACGTCGCCCGCGGCGAAGACCGCCGGATGGCTCGTGCGCATGGCACGGTCGACGCGCACGCCCACATCCGTCGTGAGGTTCATGGCGCGTGCGAGCTCGATTTTGGGGCGCACGCCCGCGGCGCTGATGACGAGGTCCGCCATGAGCGTCGAGCCGTCGGAGAGCCGCACGCGCAGCCGGCCGCCTTCGCCTCGTTCTATCGACTCCGCGCGCGTGGAGGTGTGCACCTTCACGCCCTTCGATTCGCACCAGCGCTTGATGAGGCCTCCCGCGACGGGCGTCATCATGCGCGGCACCATGCGGTCGCCCATCTCGACCACGGTGAGCTCGACGCCGCGCGCGGCGAGCGACTCCATGATGATGCAGCCGATGAAGCCGGCGCCCAGCTGCACGACGCGCGCGCCGGGACGGGCCAGCCGCTCGATGTTGCGTGCGTCCTCGAGGGTCCAGCACGGATGCACGCCGGGCAGGTCGATGCCCGGAATCGGCGGCCGCACGGGCGTCGAGCCCGTCGCGAGCAACATGCGGTCGAACGGCAGGCGCCGGCCGTCCTCGAGCCTCACCACGCCCTGCATCAGGTCCACCGACTGCGCCCGGCCCGTGAGGAGCTCGATGCGCAGGCGCTCGAAATGGCGCGGATCCTTGCGCAGCCACGTCCCCGCGGCGTCGATGCGGCCCATCAGCAGGTAGGGGATCGCCATGCGCGAATAGGGCGGCGAAGGCTCGTCGCCGAGCAGGCGCACGGACGCGGCCGGATCGCGCTTGCGGATCGTCTCCGCGGCGATGACCCCGGCCGGGCCGTTGCCGACGATGAAGTGGTTCACGGCGTCGTGAGCTTGAGCCGGTCGCGCGTCTCGCGGGTGGGCACCCCTTCCTTGTCCCAGCCGCGCAGCGAGTAGTACTCGGGGAGCATCTTGTCGAGCCCGTTGACGAGCCCCTTGGCGGGCCCGGTCTTGGCGGGCTCGGTCTTCAGCCGCGGCGGCAGGTCGTCGTCCTTCTTGGTGAGGCCGGCGGCGAGGTTGAACTGGCGCTCGAGGTTCCAGATGCGCTCGCCCACGACGTTCAGGTTCTCGACGGACCAGTCGCCGTCGCACGCAGCCTGGATCTGCGGCGCGATATCGTTCAGCGTCCATGCGAAGGACGTGAAGATGCACAGGCCGCTCGAGTCGAAGGCGGCGGTCGCGTCCTGGAACGCCTTCACGAGCGCGGGCTTGCCGTCGGTCACGAGCGGATCGGTCTTCACCGGGATGCCGAGCACCTCGGAGGCGACCGTGTAGCCGCGCAGGTGGCACGCTCCGCGGTTCGACGTCGCGTAGGCGAGACCCATGCCCTGGATGCCGCGCGAGTCGTACGCCGGAAATTCCTGGCCCTTCACGGTCATGGACAGCCCCGGATGGCCGTACCTGGCGCACAGCCGCTTCGAGCCGAGGGCCACCTCGCGGCCGAACCCTTCGCCCTTCGCGACCTGCTCGGCGAGGAATGTGAGCGCCTTGGCGGATCCGAACGGCGCCTCGATGCCGACCTGCTCCTTCTTGAGCACGCCCATCTCGTAGAGCTCCATCACCGCGCCCACGGTCGCCCCGAACGAGATCGGGTCGAAGCCGTCCTCGTTGCAGACGAAGTTGGCATAAGTGAGGGCCTCGAGATCATCGACCCCATTGGCGGCGCCCAACGCCCAGGCCGCTTCGTACTCGAGGCCGCCCGAGGCGCCCCAGTACTGCGGCTTGTTCACGACCGTGTAGTGCGTCTCGTCGACCTTCGAGATGCGCCCGCACGCGATCGTGCACGAGAAGCACGCCTGGTTCGTGACGAGGTTCGCCTTGCCGTCGGTGCGGCGCGGCTGGTGCATCGCCTCGGCGGAGATGTCCTTCGCGCCGTCGAACTGCACGTCGCGGTGGTTGCGCGTCGGCAACGCGCCGATCTCGTTGATCACGTTCATCAGCACCTGCGTGCCGTACTTCGGCAGGCCCTGGCCGGTGACGGCGTTGTCGGCGAGCACCTTCTTGCCCGCGCGCGTCGCGGCGAGGAATCCCTGCGGATCGCGAATGTTGCCCACGCCGATCGTGCCGCGCACGGCGACCGCCTTCAGGTTCTTGGAGCCCATGACCGCGCCCACGCCCGAGCGTCCCGCGGCGCGGTGCAGGTCGTTCACGATGCAGGCGAAGAGGCACCCGGTCTCTCCCGCGCGCCCGATGGAGGAGACGCGCGTCTGCGGATCGTGGCGCTTCTGCAGCAGCGGCTCGACCTCCCACGTGGTCCTGCCCCATAGGTCCGAGGCATCGCGCAGCTCCGCGCGGTCGTTCTCGATCCAGAGGTAGACGGGCTTCGCCGCCTTGCCCCCGAAGATGATCATGTCCCAGCCGGCCATCTTGAGCTCGGCGCCGAAATAGCCGCCCGAGTTGGAGCAGGCGATGGCGCCGGTGAGCGGGCCCTTGGTGATCACCGAGTAGCGCCCGCCGGTGGAGGCGATGGTGCCCGTGAGCGGGCCCGTCGCGTAGATCAGCTTGTTCGCCGGCGAGAGTGGATCCACCTTCGGGTCCACCTCGGCGGTGAAGTACTTCGTGGCGAGGCCGCGCTGTCCCAGGTACTGCGACGCCCATTCCATGTTGAGCGGCTCGGGCGTGCACGTGCCCTTCGTGAGATCGACCCTCAGGATCTTCCTGGCCCATGACATGGCGATTCCTCCGTCTAGTCCGCTTCGGCGGGAGTGGGCGTGTCGAGCTTCTCCGCCCAGCGGCGCATGCGCTCGAGCCCGCCCCAATCCGCGTCGCCATAGGTGATGGCTCCGGTCGGGCAGGCGGCCGCGCACTGCGGGTCGCCCGCGCACAGGTCGCACTTGGCGACCTTGCCGGTGTCCTGCACGTAGTTCACGGTGCCGAACGGGCAGGCGATGGTGCAGACCTTGCATCCCACGCAGACGTCGCCCAGGACCACCTTGGCCCCGGTCTTCGCGTCGACCTTGATCGCCTCGACCGGGCAGGCGTGCAGGCACCACGCCTCGTCGCACTGGGTGCAGGTGTAGGGCACCTTGCGCCCCGTGTGGTGGAAGTCGAAGACCTTGATGACGGACTTCGACGGATTGAAGACGCCGTAGTGCTGGTACGAGCAGGCCATCTCGCACTGCAGGCAGCCCGTGCACTTGCCGGCGTCGATGTGGAGGGATCTCAGCATCGCGCGGCCTCCCTGGGGGCGGACATGAACGGAATTCCGGTCCGAGATTACTCCGGCGTCTTCCAATTGCAACGGCCCCTTGGGGCGGACCCGGAAAATAGTTGATGCGGCGGCGCAACAAACCTGTCAAAATAACGAGTTAACCAAAGAGTCCCGGGCCTTCCCCTTCATGCGCCGACCGCTTCGCAACATCGCCATCATCGCCCACGTCGACCACGGCAAAACGACCCTCGTCGACAAGCTCCTGCAGCAGGCGGGCACCTTCGCCGCGCACCAGCACCTCGTCGAGCGCGTCATGGACTCGAACGACATCGAAAAGGAGCGCGGCATCACCATCCTCGCCAAGAACACGGCGGTGGACTACCGCGGCGTGCACATCAACATCGTCGACACGCCCGGCCACGCGGACTTCGGCGGCGAGGTGGAGCGCGTGCTGTCGATGGTGGACGGCGTGCTGCTGCTGGTCGACGCGGTGGAAGGCCCGATGCCCCAGACGCGCTTCGTCACGCGCAAGGCGCTCGCGCAGGGATTGAAGCCCATCGTCGTCGTGAACAAGGTGGACCGCGACTCGGCGCGCCCCGACTGGGTCGTGAGCCAGACCTTCGACCTCATGGACAAGCTGGGCGCCGACGAGGATCAGCTCGACTTCCCGGTGATCTACGCATCCGCCATCAACGGCTGGGCGAGCACGAAGGCGGGCGAGGTCGGCACCGACATGCGTCCGTTGTTCGATGCGGTGCTCGAGCACGTTCCGGCGCCCAAGGGCGATCCGGAGGCGCCGCTGCAGCTGCAGATCGCCGCGGTGGATTACTCCAACTTCCTCGGCCGCATCGCCATCGGGCGCATCCGCCGCGGCACCATCAGGAAGGCGCAGCAGGTCGCGATCCTCGCCGGTGACAAGCCCATGCGCACGGCGAAGATCGGCGTGATCCACACCTTCCAGGGCCTCGACAAGGTCGAGACCGAGGTCGCCTCCGCCGGCGAGATCGTCTCCGTCACCGGGATCGAGGACTTCATCATCGGCACCACGTTCGCCGATCCCGAGAAGCCTGAAGCGCTGCCGATGGTGGGCGTGGACGAGCCGACGCTCACGATGAACTTCATGGTGAACAAGTCGCCGCTCGCCGGGCAGGAAGGCAAGTACGTGACCAGCCGCCAGATCCGCGAGCGCCTCGAGCGCGAGCTGCTCGCCAACGTTGCACTGCGCGTCGAGGAGACCGGGGACGCGGACGTCTTCCGCGTGTCGGGCCGCGGCGAGCTGCACTTGACGATCCTCATCGAGAACATGCGCCGCGAGGGCTACGAGCTGGCGGTCGGCAAGCCGCGGGTCGTCGTGAAGGAAGTCGACGGCGTGAAGCTCGAGCCGTGGGAGCAGCTCACGGTGGACGTCGAGACCGAGCACCAGGGAAAGATCATGGAAGAGCTGGGACGTCGCGGCGGCGAGCTGCAGGACATGGTCCCGGATGGCAAGGGACGCGTGCGACTCGACTACAACATCCCGTCGCGCGGCCTCATCGGCTTCCAGATGGAGTTCATGACGCTCACGCGCGGCACGGGCATCAAGAGCCACGTGTTCGATACGTACGCCCCGGTGAAGGGCGAGATCCCGGCGCGCCGCAATGGCGTGCTGATCTCCTCGGAGCAGGGGGACGCGGTGGCGTTCGCGCTCTGGAACCTCGAGGATCGCGGCCGCATGTTCGTTTCGCCCGGCGAGCGCTTGTACGAAGGCATGGTGGTCGGCATCCACTCGCGCGACAACGACTTGATCGTGAACCCGATCAAGGGCAAGAAGCTCACCAACGTGCGCGCGGCGGGCAAGGACGAGGCGGTGAGCTTGACGCCCCCGATCCAGCTCACGCTCGAGAGCGCGATCGAGTTCATCGAGGACGACGAGCTGGTGGAAGTCACGCCCAAGTCGATCCGGCTGCGCAAGCGTTTCCTCTCCGAGCACGAGCGCAAGCGCGCCGCACGGGAAGAGAAGGCGGCCTAGCGGCCGCGCGCCCCGGCGGCGCGTCTTTCAGCCCGACGTCAACTGGCTGTCCACCACCGCCGTGCCCGCGGCTGCCTGGGCCGCGTCGCGTGCATAGCGCGCCTGCGCTTCGTCCTTCGCGTGCCCGGTGAGCCCCACGCGGTTCTTCTCCACGTTCACGTGCAGGTCCGCGCCCTGCAGCTGCGGGTTGTCGACGAGCGCCGTCATCACCTTGTCGAGCAGCGCCTGCTCCTGCGTGAGCGGCGCGCCCTGGGCGTCGCGGCTCGAGGTCGAGCCGGTGATGTGCTCGTTCGGCGTCTTCACGCCGACCGATTCCGAGAAGTACACGTTCGAACCGTGGGCATCGGGCTTCGCCCCGAGCGCGAGCGGGCACATGCCCGCGAAGGCGACCGCGGCGAGGGCCGGGATGGCCCGGCGCAGCAGGCGCAGGTATGTGCGTCTCATCGGGCCCTCCCTTCACGCGTTGCGGGCCGGCGGCGCCAGCGCCACCGGGCTCGCGTTGAGCGCCCAGATCGCGTCGATGAGCACGAGGATGCCCATCACCAGCGTGTTCACGGCGGCGCCGTGCTCCTTGCCCCAGAAGCCGAGGACGAACGGCGAGATGACGAGCCAGATGCCGATCGCGAGCTCGACCCATTCCTCCCACCGGTTCGCGGTGGCGAGCGCCGCCCACGCGAACCCGATCGCGAGGATGCCGAAGATGTATGCGTTGCCTGCGGCGAGGCTGCTGCTCGATGCGTAGCCCGACATCCAGAATGGCGAGACCAGGAGCCAGATGCCGAAGAGGAGCATCAGCCAGTCCTGCCAGCGTTTCGCTTTCATGATTGCCTCCATCGATTCCCATGCGAGGACCGCATGTCCAGTTTGGAAGGCGCGGCCGAAGGCCGAGTTCCGGCTCGGGCATTGCGCTTCGAAGGGCCGGCTTAAGGGCCCGTTAAGGCCTGCGCGGCATACTGGGATCGGGCGGCGCTTGACGCCACGCGCGGCGTACCCGAGACTTTCGCGGCCATGAAACTCTACTACTCCGCGACTTCCCCCTACGTTCGCAAGGTGATGGTGTGCGCCCATGAGCTGGGCCTCGCCGAGCGCCTCGAGCTCCTTCCCACCAAGGTCGTGCCGAGCGAGCCCAACCGCGATTACGCGCGCGTGGCGCCTCTCATCAAGGTGCCCGCGCTCGAGCGCGACGACGGCTCCGCGCTCTTCGACTCGATCGTGATCTGCGAGTACCTCGATGCGCTCGGCGGCGACAAGCTCTTTCCGGCGAAGGGCGAGGCGCGCTGGAAGGCGCTGCGCCTGAACGCGCTCGCCGACGGCATCCTCGATGCGGCGGTCCTCAATCGCTACGAGAACTTCGTGCGGCCGGAGAACCTGCGTTGGCAGGCCTGGAGCGAAGGCCAGATGCTCAAGGTCGACCAGGCCCTCGATTTCCTCGAGAAGAACGTGGGCGACCTCGAGGGCGCCAGCATCGGCGCCATCGCCGTGGGCTGCGCGCTCGGCTACATGGACTTCCGCTATGCCGACCGCGGCTGGCCCGCGCAGCATCCGAAGCTCGCCGCGTGGTGGAAGCGCATGGGCGCGCGGCCTTCGTTCGAGAAGACGGTGCCGAAGGGTTGATTGGGGTACGTCCCCAATTACAAATCGTCGATCGACTTCGGCCAGTCGTCCTTGAGCAGCCGGGAGAGGGAGCGGTCGGCGAGCAACCGGCCCTCGGTCTGGCAGCGCGCGCAATAGTTGGCCTCGTTCTCGGCATAGACGATCCGCTGCACGGGCGACTGGCACACGGGGCAGGGCTTGCCGAAGCGCCCGTGCACCGCCATGCCGTCGCGGAACGCCGTCACCTTTTCGGGAAAGCCGCCGCCCGCCTCGGCGCGCAGGATGTCCGTCCATGAGAGGAGCGTCTCGCGGGTCGCGCGGCGCAGCCGCTCGATCTCCTCGTCGCCGAGCGACTTCGTGAGCTTCATCGGCGACATGCGGGCGGCGTGCAGGATCTCGTCCGAATACGCATTGCCGATGCCGCTGAAGAGATGCGGATCGGTGAGGGCGCGCTTCACGGTGTGGTTCTCGCGCGTGAGCGCGTCGCGGAACTCCGGCGCCGAGGCGGTGAGGGGCTCGATCCCGCCGGGATCGAGGGCAGCGAGCGCGGCGTCTCCCCGCACGAGCGTCAACGAGGCGCGCTTGCGGCTGCCGGCTTCGGTAAAGAAGAGCACGCCGTTCTCGAAGTCGAAGGCGGCGATGGCGTTCTTGGTCGTCTTCGTGGCCTTGCCCGCCGGCTTCCAGACGAGGCGCCCGGCGATCATCAAGTGGATCACCGCGAAGAGGCCGTCCCCGAAGTCCAGCACGATGCGCTTGCCGATGCGCCGCAGCGACCGAACGGTGCGTCCCGCGACCGCGTCGAGCGGTGGATCGAAGCTGCGCAGCACGAAAGGCGTGAGCACGCGGATGCGGTCGAGGCGCTTGCCGGCCACGTGCCGCTCGAGGGCTTCGACGTAGACGGTGACGTCGGGCAGTTCCGGCATTTCCCCATCTTAACGTGCCAGAATGGACGCCATGGAAACGATCCTCATCGCGCTCGCCGCGGCGGCCGCCGGCTTCGGCATCGCCTGGCTCTGGAACCGGGGGCGCCCCAATCACGACACGCGCGTGGCCGAGCTCGAGGCGCAGCTCGTCGCGGCGCGCGACCAGGCCATCCGCTCGAGCGTCCAGGCCGCCGAGCTCGAGCGCGAAGCCGCGACGCTGCGCGAGCAGCTGCTCGAGGCGGTGCAGCGCAGCGCCGCGCTCGAGGAGCGCTCGCGCATGCTCGGGGATGCCAAGCTCACGCTGGAGAACGCGTTCAAGTCGATCTCGTCGGAAGCCCTGCGCCACAACAACCAGTCGTTCCTCGAGCTCGCGCGCGCGACCTTGTCCGAGTTCCAGCAGGGCGCCAAGGGCGACCTCGAGAAGCGCCAGATGGCGATCGACGCGCTGGTGGCCCCGGTGAAGGCGTCGCTCGAGAAGGTCGACGAGAAGATCCTGGCGCTGGAGCGCGCGCGCGAGCAGGCCTACGGCGAGATCCGCCAGCAGTTCACGCAGATGGCGCTTACCCAGGAGCAGCTGCGCGCGGAGACGGGAAACCTCGTGAAGGCCCTGCGCCAGCCGCACGTGCGCGGGCGCTGGGGCGAGGTGCAGTTGAAGCGCGTGGTCGAGATGGCCGGCATGCTCGAGCACGTGGATTTCGTCGAGCAGGAGTCGGCCGCGAACGACGAAGGCCGCGTCTTCCGTCCCGACCTCATCGTGAAGCTTCCGGGCGGGCGCCAGATCGTGGTGGACTCGAAGGCGCCGATCAACGCCTACCTCGATGCGCACGAGGCGCAGGACGAGGAGGTGCGCCGTGCCAAGATCCGCGAGCACGCGGTCGGCGTCCGCAACCACCTGGCCGCGCTCGCGAAGAAGAGCTACTGGGAGCAGTTCGAGCCGACCCCCGAGGTCGTCGTCATGTTCATTCCCGGCGAGGCCTTCTGCAGCGCGGCGCTCGAGAGCGACCCGGAGCTGCTCGACACCGGCTTCGGCCAGAACGTGATCATCGCCTCGCCCGCGTCGCTCATGGCGATCCTCAAGGCCGCCGCGTACGGCTGGCGCCAGGAGACGATCCAGCAGAACTACCGCGAGATCAGCGAGCTCGGACGCGAGCTGCACACGCGCCTCGGCACGATGGTCGAGCACTTCTCGAAGATCGGCGCGAGCCTCGAGCGCGCGACCGAAAGCTACAACGCGGCGATGGCGTCCTTCGAGACGCGCGTGCTCGTCTCCGCGCGCAAGTTCAAGGAGCAGGGCGCGACCTCGAAGGAGGCCGAGATCATCGAGCTGCGCCCCGTCGAGAGCACGCCACGCAAGCTGCAGGGCGGCGACAAGCCGATGCTGGGGGCGGTGGAGACCAACGAGGAGCCGAAGTCGTCGTGATCGGACCCCGGCCTTCGCCGGGGTGACGAGCATCAGATCGCCGCGACGATGGCCTTCGTGAACGTCGCCGTGCTGCCCTTTCCTCGGACGTCCCCCGTGCGGGCCTTGGGATCCGCCAACGCCATCCCGGTGGCGCGCGCCATGTCCTTCGCGGCGGCGACCGCCTCGGGACGTGCCCGATCGTTGCCCAGCCACTCGAGCAGCATGCGCGTCGACTCGATCATCGCGTAGGGATTGGCGATGCCCCGGCCCGCGATGTCCGGCGCGCTGCCGTGGGTCGCCTGCGCCATCGCGATGCGCCCCTCGCCGATGCAAAGGCCCGGGGCCATGCCGAGGCCGCCCACGAGGCCCGCCGCCTCGTCGGAGAGGATGTCGCCGAACATGTTGGTGGTGACCACGACGTCGAAGCTCTGCGGGTCGCGCACGAGGCGCATGGCGAAGGTGTCCACGATCACGTCGTCCACCTTCACGTCGGGGTACTCCGCGGCGGCGCGCCTGCACTCCTCGACGAACATGCCGCAGCCGAGCTTGAACACGGTGTCCTTGTGCACGAAGGTCATGTGCTTCCTGCGCTGTCGCGCGAGCTCGAGGGCGGCCTTCGCCACGCGATAGCTCGCCCGCCGCGTGATCACCCGCACCGAGCAGGTCACGTCCGGCGTGGGGCGGAACTCGCCCGAGCCCGCGAACATGTTGCGGTCCGGCTGGAAGCCCTCGTTGTTCTCGCGCACGATGATGAGGTCCACATCCTGGTGGATGCAGCCGATGTCCGGATAGGACCGCGTGGGCCTCACGTTGGCGAAGAGGTCGAACTGCTTCCTGAGGATCGGGTGCGGATTGATCGCCTCGGGCCCCTTGGGGTAGGCGCGGTGGCCGATGGGCCCGAGGATCCATCCGTCGAGGGTGGGCAGGGTATCCATCGTTTCCCGGGGCAGCGTCGAGCCATGGGTCGCGAGCGCGGCCGCGCCGATGGGGAGCGGCCGCCAATCGATCGCGAGACGATGCTTCGCGGCGGCGGCCTTGGCGACTTCCACCGCGGCGGGCACGATCTCGTGGCCGATGTCGTCGCCTTCGAGGATGCCGATCTTGAGGGGAGGGGAGCTCATGCGGGTTCCATTGCGCAAAAAAGATCGGAGGTTAACGCACATCTTCCCGCCCATGCGGGGCCCGCGCGAAATGCGACTTGCGGCGCGCGCCACGCGGAGCACGCGGATCCGTTGACGGCGGAGGCGCGCGGGTTTAGGTTTGCGTAAACGCGCTTTTCAAAACAGCGTTTCAATATATGAACCAACCCCCCACCTTGCTTCCCCAGACCTACCGGCAGGCGCTGCCGGCACCGCTCGCGACGACGCGCGGGCGCGGCTGGTCCTGCGCGCCGATCGACATCTATGCCGTCGGCAATGCGGTCTTCATGACGCCGCAGCGCGAGCATTTCGTGTGCGTGCAGCTCTCGGGCGAGTCGCGGGTCCGTACGGAATGCGACGGCGAGTGGCGCGAGCACCGCGCCCCGCCCGGACACGTGATGCTGGCCCCGGCCGGCCGCGCGGTCACGTGGCGGCGCAGCGGCGAGGGCTTCACGCTGATGGCGGCGATCGCGCCCGCGCAGCTCGCGGACGTCCTCGAGCGCGCGGAGGGACGCTCCGGCGCCACCGTACGGGTGCGCTCGGAATTCTCCGGCGACGATACGCGCATCGCCGAGCTCTCGCGGGTGCTGTGGCGCGAGCTCGCGCGCGAGCGCATCGGCGCGCGGCTCTACGTCGAGACCGCGGTCGGGCAGCTGGTCGTCCAGATCATCCGCGAGCATTGCGACATCGAGCCGGCGCGCGCCCCGGCGATCTCGATCTCGCCGCACAAGCTGCGGCTCGCCCAGGCCTTCATCCAGGAGAACCTCTCGGAGGATCTCTCGGTCGAGGGCATCGCGCGCGCGATCGGCATGAGCGCCTTCCACTTCGCGCATGCGTTCCGCGCGGCCGCCGGCGTGCCGCCGCATCGCTACGTCATGCAGCGGCGCATGGAGCGCGCGAAGGCGCTGCTGCGCGGCAGCGAGCTCACGCTCACCGAGATTGCGCAGCGCGTGGGCTACTCCAGCGCCAGCCACTTCAGCGTGGGATTTCGCAAGCTGACGCAGCTGGCCCCGAGCGATTACCGCAACTCCGCCTGAGCGCGCGCAGCTCGCGGCGCCGCAGGAGCAGGTAGGCCGCGGGAATCACCAGCATCGAGAGGAGCGGTGCGGTCACCATGCCGCCCACCATGGGCGCGGCGATGCGCTGCATGATCTCCGAGCCCGTGCCGCTGCCGGCCATGATCGGCAGCAGCCCCGCCATGACCACGGCGACCGTCATCGCCTTGGGCCGCACGCGCAGCACGGCGCCCTCGCGGATCGCCTCGACCAGGTCGTCCTCGCTCGAGGCGCCGAGCGCGACGCGGCCTTCCCATGCATGCTTGAGGTAGATGAGCATGACGACGCCGAACTCCGCGGCCACCCCGGCGAGCGCGATGAAGCCCACGCCGCTCGCCACGGAAAGCGGGTGGCCGAGGAACCACAGCAGCCAGAACCCGCCCGCGAGCGCGAAAGGCAGCGTCGCCAGGATGAGCGCCGCCTCGTCGACCCGGCGGAAGGTGAGGTAGAGCAGCACGAGGATGATCGCGAGCGTGGCGGGCACCACCACCTTGAGCCGCGCTGTCGCGCGCTCGAGGTACTCGAACTGGCCCGACCACGAGAGCGAATAGCCCGCGGGCAGCTTCACCTCGCGGGCGACGGCCTGCTGCATGTCCTTCACCGCCGAGCGCAGGTCGCGTCCGCGCAGGTCGACGTAGACCCAGCCGGACAGGCGCGCGTTCTCGCTCCTCAGCATCGGCGGCCCGTCCACGATCGAGATGCGCGCGACGTCGCGCAGGCGCAGCTGCGCGCCGCGCTCGGTCACCACGGGCAGGTCGCGGATGCCCTCGAGCGAGTCGCGGATCTCGCGCGGGTAGCGCACGTTGATCGGGAAGCGCTGCAGGCCCTCGACGGTCTCGCCGATGTTCTCGCCGCCGATGGCCGAGGACACGATGCCCTGCACGTCGGCCACGTTGAGGCCGTAGCGCGCGGCGGCCTCGCGGTCGACGTCGACGTCGATGTAGCGCCCGCCCAGCAGGCGCTCGGCGAGCGCCGACGTGACGCCCGGCACCTGCTTCACGACGCGCTCGATCTCGCCCGCGATACGGTCGATTTGCGCGAGGTCCGCCCCCGAGACCTTCACCCCGACGGGGCTCTTGATGCCGGTCGCGAGCATGTCGATGCGATTGCGGATCGGCGGCACCCAGATGTTCGACAGGCCAGGCACCTTCACCGCGCGGTCGAGCTCTTCGACCAGGCGCGCGGGCGTCATGCCGGGGCGCCACTGGTCGCGCGGCTTGAACTGGATCGTGGTCTCGAACATCTCGATCGGCGCCGGGTCCGTCGCCGTCTCCGCGCGGCCGGCCTTGCCGAAGACGCGCGCCACTTCGGGCACCGTGCGGATGAGGCGATCGGTCTGCTGCAGCAGCTGGGCCGCCTTGCCCGCCGAAAGGCCGGGCAGGGCCGACGGCATGTAGAGCAGGTCGCCCTCGTCGAGCGGCGGCATGAACTCGCCGCCCAGGCGCGTCGCCGGCCACATCGAGACGAGCGCCACGGCCGTCGCGACGACGAGTGTCGCCTTCGGATGTCGCAGCACGCCTTCGAGGAGCGGCCGGTACCCCGCGACCAGGAAGCGGTTGATCGGGTTGGCGGCCTCCTCGGGAACGCGGCCGCGGATGAGGTAGCCCATGAGCACCGGGATGAGCGTCACGGCAAGGCCGGCCGCCGCCGCCATCGCGTAGGTCTTGGTGAACGCGAGCGGCGCGAAGAGCCGCCCCTCCTGCGCCTCCAGCGTGAACACCGGCACGAACGACAGCACGATCACGAGCAGCGAGAAGAAGAGCGCGGGCCCGACCTCGCTCGCGGCCGCGGCGATCACGGCCCAATGCGCTTCGCCCTCGAGCTTCTCGCCCGGATGCGCGCGGCTCCAGCGCTCGAGGTGCTTGTGCGCGTTCTCGATCATCACGACCGCCGCGTCCACCATGGCGCCCACGGCGATGGCGATGCCGCCCAGCGACATGATGTTCGCGTTCACGCCCTGGTAGTGCATCACGATGTACGCGACGAGGACGCCGAGCGGCAGCGAGACGATCGCCACGAGCGCGGATCGCAGGTGGAAGAGGAAGAGCGCGCAGACCAGCGCCACCACGATGAATTCCTCCAGGAGCTTGTGCTCGAGGTTGGCGACGGCGCGCTGGATGAGCGCGGAGCGGTCGTACACCGGCACGATCTCGACGCCGGCGGGCAGGCTCGCGCGAAGCGTGGCGAGCCTGGCCTTGACCGCCGCGATCGTCTCGAGCGCGTTGCGTCCCGAGCGCATGACGATCACGCCGCCGGCGACCTCTCCTTCGCCGTCCAGCTCCGCGATGCCGCGGCGCATCTCGGGACCGAGCTGCACGCGCGCCACGTCGCCCACGCGCACCACGACTCCCGCGTCGTTGGTCGCGAGGGGCACCTTGCGGATGTCGTCGAGGGAGCGGAAATACCCGCTCGCGCGCACCATGTATTCGGCTTCTCCCAGCTCCACGACGGAGCCGCCGGTTTCCTGGTTCGCCTTCTGCAGCGCGTCGATCACCCTGCCGTGCGGCATGTTGTAGGCGCGCAGGCGGTCGGGGTCGAGCACGACCTGGTACTGGCGCACCATGCCGCCGACGCTCGCGACTTCCGACACGTTCGGCACCGTCTTCAGCTCGTACTTGAGGAACCAGTCCTGCAGCGCGCGCAGCTGCGAGAGGTCGTGGCGGCCGGTGCGGTCGACGAGCGCGTATTCGTAGATCCATCCCACGCCGGTCGCATCGGGCCCGAGAGATGCGCGGGCCTGGGCCGGCAGCCGCGACTGCACCTGGTTCAGGTATTCGAGCACGCGCGAGCGGGCCCAGTAGAGGTCGGTGCCGTCCTCGAAGATGACATAGACGAACGAATCGCCGAAGAACGAGTAGCCGCGCACCGTCTTCGCGCCCGGCACCGAGAGCATCGTCGTCGCGAGCGGATAGGTGACCTGGTCCTCCACGATGCGCGGGGCCTGTCCCGCGTACGTCGTGCGGATGATCACCTGCACGTCCGAGAGGTCGGGGATCGCATCGACGGGCGTGCGCTGGAGCGCCCATATGCCCCAGGCGGTCGCGAACGCCGTCGCGAGCAGCACGAGGAAGCGGTTCGCGATCGAGGCGCGGATCAGCCGGGCGATCATTCCGGCCCCCCCAGGCGCTCGATCGCGCCCTTGAGGCTCGCTTCCGAGTCGAGCAGGAACTGGCCCGATGCGACGACCTTCGTCCCCGCCTCGATGCCGCGGCGGATCTCCGTCATGCCGTTCGCCTCGACGCCGGTCTCGACCTCGACGGGCTCGAACCGCGATCCGCCGTCCCTGCCGGTCGTCGCGACGATCACGACGTTGCGTTTCCCCGTGCTGATGACGGCTTCGGTCGGCACCTGCACCACCTCCCCGCGCGTGGAGGGGCGCAGGTCCACGGTCATGAACATGCCGGGTGTCAGCTCGCCGCGCGGATTGGCGAGCTCGATGCGCGCCGTGATCGTGCGCGTCGTGGCGCTCACCTGCGGGAGCAGCGCCCCCACCTTCCCCTTGAACACGCGTCCCGGCCATGCCGTGCTTCTCGCGTCGACCTCGGCCCCGGGTCGCACCGCGGCGGACGCGCTCTCGGGCACTTCCGCGTTGACCCAGACGGTGTCGAGCCCGTTGACGCGGAAGAGCGGCGCGCCCGTCGCGACGGTCATGCCCTCGCGCGCGGCGAGCTCGGTCACCACCCCGGAACGGGAAGAGGCGATCGTCATGCGCGCGTGCACCTCGCCGGTCTTCGCCACGAGCGCGATCTGCTCGTCGCTCATGCCCGCGAGCCGCATGCGCTGGCGCGCGGCTTCGCGCAGCGTGCCGAGACCCTCCTCGGACATCCGGCTCACCGCGAGGAATTCCTCCTGCGCGGCCACCCAGTCCGGCACCAGCAACTGGGCCAGCGGCTCGCCCTTCTTCACGCGATCGAGCGGCGCACGCACGTACAAGCGCTCGATGAAGCCGGCGGCGCGGGCCTGCACGAGCTCCACCTCGCGCTCGTTGTACGCGACGCTGCCGACGGCCCGGATCGCCTGCGCGAGGGGCGCCTTCGTCGCGGCCACGGTCCGGATGCCGAGGTTCTGCCCCACCTGCGGGCTGATGGCGATGCTGTCGCCGTCCGCCGCCTCCTGCGCGTATACCGGCACGAGGTCCATGTCCATGTACGGCGACTTGCCCGGCTTGTCGAAGCGCGAGTTCGGGACCATCGGATCGTGCCAGTAGAGCACCGTGCGTCCAGGCGCCGGCGGCACGGTCGCGGGCGCCGAAGGCGCCATCTTCATGCCGGCGCTCATGCCCCATTCGTAGGCGCCGAAACCGATCGCGGCGGCGATCGCGATGCCGGAGATCGCGCCGGCGATGCGCGACGTCTTCATGGCGTGCTCCTCGCCGGCAGGTCGACCGGCACGAGGAACGAGAGCTTCGCCCACGCGCGCGCCGTCTCCGACTCGAGCTCGAGCTCCTGCACGCGCACCTCGAGCTCGCCGCGGCGTGCGGCGAGCACCTCGGCGAGCGAGCCCTTGGCGCCCGCGTAGGCGGCCAGCGCGGCCTGCGTGCGCTCGTGCAGCAGCGGCAGCCATTCGCGCTCGTAGCGGTCGAGGCGCGCCACGCCTTCCTTCCATTCGACGATCATGCCGCGCACCTCGGCCGCATGCTCGCGCACGACCTGCTCGCGCCGCGCCTCGGCCTGGTCGACGAGCGCGCGGCGCGCGGCGATCACCCGGTCCTGCTTGTTGCCGCGATCCCACGGCAGCGGCACGGACACGCCGAAGGTCACCATGTCGGAGTATGCGGGGCCGCGATGGTTGTACATGACCTCCCACGACCAGTCCGGCGTGCGCTCGGCCTGGGCCACGCGCAGTTGCGCCTCGGCGACGCCGACCTCCTTCGAGGCCGCCTGGATCTCGGGGTGATCCTCGAGCCGGATGTCCTCGCCCGCCATGTGATGCGGCAGCTCACGCCAGTTCACGTTGCCGGCCAGCGGCTCGTAGGCGGCCGGCCCGATCCAGCGCGCGAGGCCCTCGCTCGCCACGCGGATGCGGCTGCGCGCCTGGGCAAGCCGGTCCTCGAGCCCCACGATGAGTGCGCGCGCGGCGAGGAGGTCCGATTGCGTGCCGCGGCCGCCCCGGTACGACGCTTGCGCGGCGTCGACCTCGCGCCGCGCTTCCTCGCGTTCGCCCGCGACCTGGTCGGCGATGCGCTCGGCGTAGAAGCGCTCGATCCACGCGAGCGCGCTCGCGGCCTGGACGTTCGCCCTCGCCGCATCGCGTTCGGCGCCGGCCTTGTCCGCCTCGCGCTCGTAGCGTTCGGTGCGGCGCTCGAGCTTCTCGCCGCGCGTGAATTCCTGCGTGAGCCCGGCGCTTTGCATCGTCATGAAATCGGTCGTGAGCTCGAAGCGGTCGGGACCCGTCACGGGCAGGTTCTGGACCTGCAGCCTGAGCACGGGATCGGGGCGGCGGCCCGCGGCGCGCGCCATCTCCTGCGCGGCCCGCATCGAAGCGCTCGCGGCGGCGAGTTGCGGCGCGGCCTCGACGGCGCGGCGCTGCGCGTCGGCGAGCGTGAGTCCCTGCGCCAGGGCGCTGGCGGGCGCGCCGGCGAAAGCGCCCAGCGCGACAAGAACGGCGATTCTCATGTTCGGTCCCTCGGCCGGCGCGCGGCCGGCGGCAGTGGCATCGAAACGGCGTGCAGGCGCGGGCGTCACGCCCGCGCGACGCGCGAATCAGATGCGCAGGACCGAGGAGCGGATCGAGGGAGGCGGATCGGGCGCGGCGACCGGGCGGTCGATGCGCGAGCGCAAGCTGCCGCTCTCCGGCACGCGCAGCGCGAGCGCGGGCCCGAGCGTCACGTCGAGCGGAGCGAAGGGTTTGGCGTGATCGACCGCGGATTGGCCGAAGGCGCAGTGCTGCTCGCACGCATGGGCCGCGACGGGGTCGGGACAGCACGGGTCGTGCGAGCCGGGAGCGCTCGCGGAGACGACGGTCACCGCCACGCCGCACGAGTGCATCGCCACCGCCCAGTGCGAGAAGAGCAGGGCGGCCACGAGCAGCACGGCGTGAACGAAGCGATGCTTGCGCATGCCGTGAATGATACTCCCCGCGCCGCCGCGCGAACGCATGGCGCGTTGCGCGGAATCAAGCCGCCCGCATGTTTTTTTCGGGCGGCGCGGCGCTATGCCGCCTGCTGGATCCCCGCGATGAGCCAGGGCGAGCGCGGGTCCGCGAGCTTGCGGCGGACGTTCCAGATCTCGTCGAACGTCTCGGTCTCCCCGGTCGGCATCTCGCGCAGCGCGCCCTTGAAACGCACGCTGGCGTACGCGTAGGGATCGTCCACGCCGGTACCGACGAGCTCGGCGTCGAGGTCGACCACCTCCGTCTTCTGGCCGGCGTGGCGATCGCGCAGCTGCATCGCGATCTCGGCGTACATCTCGGGCGTCGTGTAGTCGCGGATGTCGTCGAGGTCGCCCGCGTCGTTCGCCGCCTGCAGCCGGATGAACGACGTCTTCGCCACGCGCAGGAAGGGCTCGACCTCGCCGGGTTGCAGCACGGCCGGCTCCGGCGCGGCCGGCAGGCCGTTCATGCCCGGCTCATTGGCCGCGGCGTCGCGCGGGATCGCGCTGCCGATGCCCGAGAAGGCAGGCTGTGCGCGTGTGGCGCTGTCCTCCGGAACCTCGCGCGCGTGGCCTTCATACAGGCTGCCGCTCCCACCGTAGAGCGGGCGCTGCTGCTGCGCGGCGCCGCGGCGCGCGCCGGCGAAGAGCCGGATCACGCCGAAGACGAGCACCGCGAGGATGAGCAGCATGAAGAGCGAGCCGAACGCGCCGCCGAAACCGTGGCCGCCGAAAATCGAGCCCAGCAAGGCGCCGAGGCCGAGCCCGGTGATGAGGCCGCCCCAGCGCTGCATGAAGCTCGGGCGCGGCGGCGGCAGGCCCGGCGCGGGCGTGGCCTGGGGCTGCGTCGCGCGCGAAGACGATGGCGCGGAAGGTGCCGCCTCGCGCGGCGCTTCGCGCATCGTGGGCGCGGGGCGTTGGCGGCCGAGGTTGCCCCCGCCGCCGAAGCGGCGCGCGGCGTCGGCGTCGACCGAGGCGAGGCCCAGGCACAGCAGGAAAACCAGGAAGGCGAGCGTTCTCTTCATCGTGATTCCTTCTCCACGGGGCACCAGCGCAGGTGCGGTCGCAGCATACCGAATTCAAGCGCTGTCCGGGTCGTGCCAGCGCTTGCGGTCCTCCACGGCGCGCCGGTAGGCGAGGGGACGCTGCGGTTTCACCAGCAGCATGATGATTTCCGGATGCCGCTCCCGCGCGCGCGCCTCGAGCCGCTCCACCGCGTCTTCGATCGCGTCGCTGTCCAGCCCGTCGTGGAAATGCAGGCTCAGCGCCGCGATGACCTGCATCGGTGAGACCTGGAAGGTGAGCATTCCGTTCAGGTCCTGGACGGCGGGGTCGGCGCGCGCGAGATCCCCGATCGAGCGCTCGAGCGCGGGGCGGGCGGCCTCGCCGATGAGCAGCTTCATTGTTCTCGCGCGCGAGGAACACGGCCACGATGCCCAGCAGCACGCCGATCGCGATCGAGGCCACGCCGTCGTAGACCGGATCGTCGAGCTTCTGTGCCGCATACGTCCCGGCGAGCGCGATCGCGATGCCGATGAGCGCCGCGCTGTCCTCCAGGAAGACGATGAGCGTCGACGGATCCTTGGTCTGCACCGCGGCCTCGAGGTATCCGCGCTCGCCCTTGCGCGTGCGGAACTCGCGGAAGGCGAAGGCCCACGAGATCCCTTCGAACACCGCGGCCAGTGCGAGCACGATGTAGTTCACGCGCGGGTCTACCATCTCGACCGGGTTCATCACGTGGCGGATGCCCTCGTAGGTCGAGACGCCGGCGCCGATCGCGAAGATCAGCAGCGACACGATGAAGGCCCAGAAGTAATACTCGCGCCCGTGGCCGAGCGGGTGCGCATCGTCGGCGGGCCGCGCCGCCTGGCGCGTGCCGTACATGAGCAGCACCTCGTTGCTCGTGTCCACGAGCGAGTGCACGGCCTCGCTCAGCATGGCGGAGCTGTGCGTGATCGCCGCGGCACCGAACTTGGTGATCGCGATGAGCAGGTTCGCGGCGAGCGCCGCGAGGAGGACGGTGCGGGAGCCGGAGGCCATGGGCGGGAGGGCGACTCCGGGACAGGCACCGCGCAGCCATGGAAGTTCAGCCTCGCGCTGGCCCGGACGATTTAGACTCTCGGGGCCTCCCACCCCAGATCCGAGACATGAAGATCCGTGCCGCCGTGCTGAACGAGATGGGAGCGCCGCTCCCCTACGCCCGATCCAGGCCCTTGCGCGTCGAGGAGGTCGAGCTCGAGCCGCCGGGGCAGGGCGAGGTATTGGTGCGCATGGGCGCGGCGGGGCTCTGCCATTCGGACCTTTCGGTCATCAATGGCGATCGCCCGCGCCCGACTCCCATGGCGCTGGGCCACGAGGCCGCGGGCGTGGTGGAAGCGGTCGGTCCCGGAGTCGACGACCTGCGCCGCGGCGACCACGTCGTGCTGGTCTTCATGCCGAGCTGCGGGCATTGCGGCCCCTGCGCCGAGGGGCGGCCCGCGCTGTGCGAGCCGGGGGCCGCTTCCAACACGGCAGGGACGCTGCTCTCGGGGGCGCGCCGCATCTTTCGCGAGGGCGGCGGGCCGATCCACCACCACATGGGCTGCTCCGCCTTCGCCGAGGCCGCCGTGGTGTCGCGCCGCTCCTGCGTGAAGGTCGATCCGGCCCTGCCGCTCGAGGAAGCGGCGCTCTTCGGCTGCGCGGTGCTCACGGGCGTGGGCGCGGTCGTCAATACGGCGCAGGTGCGAGCGGGGCAGAGTGTCGCCGTCGTGGGCCTGGGCGGCGTGGGCCTCGCGTCCGTGCTGGGTGCCGTCGCCTCGGGAGCGCGGCGCATCGTGGTGGTCGACCTCAACGAGGACAAGCTCCAGCTTGCCGCGGCGCTGGGCGCGACCGACGGGTTCCAGGCCGCCGACCCGGACGTCGTGGACAAGGTGAAGAAGGCGACCGGCGGCGGCGTCGACTTCGCGATCGAGATGGCGGGATCGACGCGGGCGTTCGAGACGGCGTACCGCATCACGCGGCGCGGCGGCACCACGGTGACCGCCGGGCTGCCCCATCCCACGGCCACGTGGCCCATGCCCGGCACGCACCTGGTCGCCGAGGAGCGCACGATCAAGGGCAGCTATATCGGCACCTGTGTGCCGCAGCGCGACCTGCCGCGGTACATCGAGCTGTACCAGCGGGGAAAGCTGCCCGTGAACCGGCTGATGTCGGGGCGGCTCGCGCTCGAGGGCATCAACGAGGGCTTCGACCTGCTGCACGCGGGCAAGGCGGTGCGGCAGGTCGTCACGTTCTAGTCCGCCCGGCAGGGGTCGCGGCCCTTGATGCGGGGTTTCGGGGGTTGATTGTGCACCGCAAAAAAATTCGTCCACCAAGGCCTTGACAAGGGGCGCCAGGGGCCTAAAATGGCCATTGTGCAGTGCAGCATTAATGGCGCTGCGGCCCGACCCCTACGACCCCGGAGAACACCATGTTCAAGATCGACCAGCTGACCGCCGCCAACGAGGCCGCGATCGAGCAATTCAACACGCTCGCGCAGCTTTCCCTCGCCAATGCCGAGAAACTCGCCGAGCTCGGCCTCGGCGCCGCCCGTGAATCCGTGACCGTCGCCGCCGACCATGCGCGCGCGCTCGCCTCCGCCAAGGACGTGCACGAGGTGATCGCCCTGAACTCCGCCGCGATCGAGCCGGCGCTCAAGCGCGCCTACTCGGTGTCGCGTGAAGCGTTCGAGACCGCCGCGGAAGCGCAGAACGAAGTGAAGCGCACGTTCGAGAAGCAGAACGAGGAGCTCAACCGCGCCGCCGTCGCCGCCCTCGAGGAAGCGTTCAAGTACGCGCCCGCCGGCAGCGAGTCCTTCGTCGCGAACCTCAAGTCGGCGATGACCGCCGCCCAGACCGCCTACGAGAACGTGACCGCGGTCAACAAGCGCCTGTACGACGCCGCCGCCCGCACGGTCGAGGAGGGTGTCGCGACCGCCCAGGCCGCCTCGAAGCCGCGCGCCGCGCGCCGCTCGAAGTAAGCAGCACCGCTTCACGCAGCACCCCCAGCCCCGCCGGCCGTTGGCCCGCGGGGCTTTTCGTTGCCCTGCCGTAGAATGGATGCATGAAGGTCATCGGCATCGCGGGCTACAGCGGCAGCGGCAAGACGACCCTCGTGGAAAAGGTCATTCCGCTCCTGGTGGCCGAGTGCCTGCGCGTCTCCCTCATCAAGCACGCGCACCATGAGTTCGACGTCGACCAACCCGGCAAGGATTCGTATCGCCATCGGCACGCGGGCGCATCCGAGG
>Ga0157369_10000732_pt1 | contig 42342 bp, 51 predicted proteins | sample C25metaG_FD_113461 | JGI IMG/M metagenome (GOLD analysis project Ga0157369, IMG submission 113461) | Corn rhizosphere microbial communities from Kellogg Biological Station, Michigan, USA - C2-5 metaG | ecosystem: Host-associated > Plants > Roots > Rhizosphere > Soil | place: USA: Michigan... | reverse complement strand
TTGGTCCGTCGATGCTAGGCATCTACAAGGCCTTCGCCATTTCCGGTGGTGTCCAGTTTCCGATCTACAGAGATGTGGGCCGCGCATTCCCGCACGAGCGCGCCCGTATCGCCGTCAACATCAGCTATTTCCTATTTTCTCATTCGCACTCCCTTTAGGGAGAAAGGACGGAATTATGAAGAGAAATCTCCTCGTCACCTTGTTGCTCCTGGTCGCAGCGGCTTCCGCCCAGGCCGAAATTCGCCATGCCAAGGTCAAAGTGTTCGGTATGGATTGAGGCGTCTGCGCTCACGCCGTGCGCGTGACATTCAAGAGCATTCCAGGAGTCTCCGACGTGCAGGTCAGTCTCAGCAAGGGCGAAGCCGACGTCACATTCGCGCCCGGAAACACCGTGCGCTATGAACAACTGCTGCGTGCGATCGAGAAAAACGGCTTCGCGGTTAAGGGTGCCGACTTGGTGGCGGATGGCACGATTGCCGGAAGCGGCAGTGATCTCGAATTCCAGGTCAGCGGCAGTGGTGATCGCCTGCGCCTCGCACCGGGACCGTCCGGCGTGGCTTCGATTACGCATTTTTTGGGAAAGCGGGTCGAGGTGTCGGGCAGCGTGCCCGAAGTTGCCAAGGGAAAGAACGTGGACGTCATCCGCTACACAACAGTCACGCCGAAATAGATGATGCAAACGCAACCAACGCCGCGCCCGGCCTTCTGGCTGCAATACGTCTCGCTGTTCACTTCATTGGGGACGTTGCTGTGCTGTGCGCTTCCGTCGCTGCTCGTCTTGCTCGGATTAGGCGCGACGGTCGCGTCCGCCCTGTCCGCCGCTCCGTGGCTGGTCACGCTCTCCCGTCATAAGAATTGGACGTTTGCGATTGCCGGAACGCTCATCGCAGCAAACTTCATCTACGTCCGCGCCGTCGCGCCGAGGCTCCGGGCAGGCTGCGAGCTCGGCGATGACTCCTGTGTGCGCGCTGCCCGCCTGAACCGCATCCTGCTCTGGATCTCGGCGGGCATCTTCACGATCGGATTCTTCGTGGCGTACCTTCTCGGTCCGCTATTCATCTGGATCGACAAATCGTAGTAAGTAGTACGACGGTACATGAACAGTTGAAGGCAAAAACGTAGGCGGTGCGGTCTGCAGAGCGAACCGACAAAGGCCGCCCCGTCAACAAGCAGTCGTCGCAAGAACAAGCGATCCGTGCTGCGATGTTTTCGGCGTGGGCTTGCGTATGGGCATGGAAAAGCCAACCGCTCCCAGCGGATCGGAGAATGCTCATACCGGGGTGCTGGGAGCGGCTTCATCGCCTAACAGATTGTCGGGCAGTCTGTTCCAAAACGGGAAAGGCAGTCTGTGATCTGCGTCACAGGGGCCTGCGGCTAGGGCCTCAGCCGTCACACTTGTGTCAGTCATACCGCGATTCGCGGCGGCATATCTCGCAATCGCGATTTTTTTGCATATGCAGAAAGCATGGAGGCTCTGAGGGGCGTCCAACTGTCGCTCTGACCTTCTGGCCGCAAGCGAGGCACTGCCCACGACGGACGCCATGCTTAATGGCTTCCTTCGCTGTCACGATCTTTCCATTCTGGAGGCAAGTCTTCGCACCTTTCATGGCCGGAGAATGTTCCGAAAATGGCAAAGAGCGCTGTGAGCCATCAAAAAAGACCGCCTAAGAAGCGGGCGTGAAGTCCTCATCCTCGAAGACGTAGGGCGCGACGGTCACCGGCAGAAAACTGGTGTGCTCGCGCTTCGGACACTTCGGGAAGAGCTCACCGCCTCGCAGCACGACGGAGTGGTTTGCACGGCGCGGCGGATCGTGTACGACGTTGTAGATGCCCTTCCTTGGTGCAGGTCTGCCGGTTCTGTGGAGCGTGTTATCTGCTGGGGACGGGATACTGGATGGCATAGGCTTTCTCCCAAACAGTACACCTCCTAGCCATAAAGAGACCGTAAAGATTTGTAAGCGCCGACGCGTCGTAGCGACGATTAAAAGAGATCTAAGCAGCGCTTTTTTCGCCGTCGCCGATTTGCCTTTCTTCCTCTGCCTTAACGAAATGCTGCGCTAGGGAGAAACTCGCGGCGCAGATCGAAGCGGTACAACTTCCCTCCTCTCAGGTAGTGAAAGGCTCTTTCGCAGTGTGAATTAGCGCACTTGGAAATCATCAACAACTCCTGCCATTCCCGGCTTAGGACACTCTGCGGCAAACGCCGGATTCTCTCAATGAAGCATTCGTACCCGCGATCGGGACAGGTGTACGTGGATGCAAAACGTGAATGGGACTGCGGCTATTTTGCGGTTCCGGCCGCTCGCGTTAGATCGAGAGGGACGGCCGTTTTGGCACTCGTCGGTAAAAACACGGAAACACACGTACCTTTTCTTGGGCCTCTGACGGCGCTGCGCAATCGAATCGTGCCGTCATTCCTCACAGCAATCGCGCGGCTTGCCCAGAGCCCAAGGCCGGTGGCCTTTTCAATCTTCGTGCTGAAGAACGGCTCAAAAATGTCTTCGCGGATATCGGACCGGATGCCCCGACCATCATCGGCGATCGTAATGCGAATCCCCGCGCGTCCTGGCGGCCGCCAGTCCATGGCGGTGCGGACTCGAACCCGAACCACGGTGGCTTCCGATTCCACTGCATTCGTGATCAGACTCGCGATCAACTGACGAATGCGAGGTTGAGAGGCGATAAGAATGGGATTGCATTCGAAGTCGCGCTTCAAGTTGATATGTTTGAAACTGCCCACAGCCATCACGCTTTCGGCGACTTCATCCACGATCTCGCAGATGCGCACAGCTGCCGCTGTGTCCTTCTCGAAGAAAAAGCCCAACGTCATGCCGGCAATGCGATTGATCCGATGTAGCGCATTGGTCGCCGCCGTTAACAATTCTTGCGAAGCCGAGCTGTGGGGCTGCTGATTCAGCAGAAACATGACATTCGTGAGTGCAGCCAGCGGATTGTTGATTTCGTGGGCCAGCAGCGATGCCATCTGTCCAGCAGCTGAGAGCCGTTCGGCTTTTAACAGAATCTCTTCCGCCCGCACGCGGTGTTGTTCAGCTTTCTTAGCGGCTCGGATGCGAGCGTGCGTAAGTAGGATCACGCTCGCAACGCCGAGCACGTAAACCCCGAACCCGACGGCGTCGCTGACTCCTGCAAATCCCCACTGATATCTTGGCGGGACGAAACAGAAATAGGCTGCGACTGTTCCCAACGCCGCGGCCAGCAACGCGGGACGTACGCCCTCATATAGGCCTGTCACCGCGACTGCGACAACAAAGAGCAGGTACGGGCTCTGATCACCCAGCCACGGATCCGCCAAGAGCCGCAGTAAAAATGCTAGCAGAACCGAGACGACCGCTAGCGAATAGCCACTGAAGCGTACTCGTCGAAGTATTGCTTGTAACACGCGAGACACAAAACGCACGGAAGTCGTGCGCACGTTCGTCGTTTGGTCGGAGTCTCCGAGCGAGGATGCCACGGAATGGGAGGACACTTGAACCCCGATACCGGCGGTCAGCGCGGACTGCAGTGAGTGGGACAGCTGGATACCGCGACGGCCCCTTCTAGATCACCCAGCCTAACCTTTTTCGTTGAAGAGGGTCAACGCCTCAAGAACAGTGCACTTGATGCCGGCCTGCCCGATAGCGCTCCTGTTGTCGCTCACTGCACCACCCAAACCGAGATACTGGTAGCGCGACGGAAAATGTGCTCCGCCAAATCTGCACCTACAAGCGTGTGGAATCATGAGTGGGTCTTGTGGCCAAGAATAATGGTATGGCAATGTTTGGCCTCCGCGTATTCGAGAATCGTGCGGGCTGCGTCCTTGGACTCGGTCGGGTAAGAGAGGTTGCACGCGATGTTGCGACCGGCGAGACCGGCACTGCGCAGCGTTCTTGACGCCCGATCAAGTATTGGTCTTGCCGATGCCTTTATCGATGAAATCCACTCGCGCTGGTCACGCCGGAGTTCCGCCTTTAGTTTCTGCTCTTGCCGGGGATCTTGTGCGCCGCCGAATTCAATCAACCAGATCATCTTGTATGAGCAGAGGATCGAGATCAAGACCGGCAATCGGAGTGCCGGTCTCCAACATTAAGCGACGAAGGCATGAGGAATCGACCGCGAGTATCTGGACCGATGTCACTCGCAGGTCTGTCAGATCAGCTTCCGTTGAAGAGCATTCATGACTGGTTTTGGTGGCCAAGTCCAAGGCAAAGGCGACCGTCTCTGCTTCGCGCCCGGCGAAAAGATTCCACAGAGTTGTGTCTCCCGCATCTTCGACGGGGGACATCGCGTCAGCCATGATGTCATTTTGCTTCGAGACGAGCTGTTTCCCCGATGCGCACGGTGTGAAATCGAAGTTAAGTTTCGCCTGATCCAGGCTGCACCTCACATCGAAGACGACAGCAGCCTGGGAAATCGCAAGTTATTCGAACTGCCCCATCCTAACGAAAACGACGCCGCTTAGATCCGGACCTGGGCTAACGCTCTTTCATGAGTGCTCCGTCCCTTCGTTGTTAGCCGAGCGCATCAATCCAGGCTGCCGGACGCTTTTCGGCATCGAGGTGCAATCGCCGTGCAGGATTCACTGCGGGTCAGCACGGGTTCGACTCGTAAAGACGCCACCTGCATCTCCAGACAATTCTCTCGCTCACCGTCTCGCTTGCGGCACGTCCAACCTCACGACTCTTCGTGGAGGACTGTCATGCGCCTGCTTCGCCTGCTCGTTTGCCTGCTGTTGATCGCACCGTCTCTTTTCGGTCAGAACGATGAATCGCGCGTTCGCATCTATGTACCAGCGCCCGAAATCACGGTTCCAGCACCGGTCATCAACGTTCCGATGCCTGCCATCACGGTGCCGGTGGAGGCGATTGTGCGCGACTCGATCGCCTCCGTTAGGGAGTCATTCGGAGCTGGGTTCGGGTTTGGTATAGGCGGAGGTATCGGGATTGGCTTCGGGAAGGACGACGACCGGAATGACACGGTGCCTAGCCAAGGCCAGTGGCTCATGGATGTGGTCTACGGCGACGACAGTCCGCAGTTCACGCTGCGATATCGCTCGGCACGCGACAACGGCTGGGACGGCTACAATTCTTGGTCACATTCGATCTCGCTGAACGAAGTACAGGGCATCACCCGTGAGCAGATGTTTACTCCAGGCCAGCACGTTACGTTCAAGTTGCTACGCGACGCCGGCACATTCGACTGCGATGGATGGTTCGCGAACGGCGAAGGCTCGGGGACGTGGAAGTTTGCGCCTAACACGTCGTTCAATAACACGCTAAAGCAGCGGGGCTTTACCGAACCAACGGTACGTCAGCAATTCCAACTCGGTGCCGCAGACTTCCAAGTCGGGCTTCTCGACGAGTTGAAAGAGCAGAAGTACGAGCCCTTCACGACCGACGACATTGTCCGAATGGTGACCCACGGCATCTCGCTGACTTATGTCCGCGACATGAAGGCTGCGGGCTACACATTCACGTCTGTGCCGGCACTGATCCGGATGCGCGACCACGGCGTTACGCCTGCATACATCAAGACGCTCATCACCGCCGGCTTCACCGGCTTGACTGCCGAACAGGTGCTGCAAGCGCGCGACCATGGTGTGAATTCCGACTACATCAGTTCCATGACCTCCCTGGCGCACCGCAAGCTCACGCTCGATGAGCTAGTACGGCTGCGCGATCGCGGCGTGACAGCCAATTTCGTCGCAGAACTCGCCTCGGCCGGATACAAAGATCTGTCGCTCGAGGAGCTGCTGCACCTACGTGAACATGGCGTGAACGCTAATTTCATCGAAGAGGTGCGCGCCGACGGCTACAAGAACCTGCCGGTGGTTGACCTGGTAAAGATGCGTGACCATGGCTTGAGTGCGCAGTACATTGCGGAGGTGCGCGCGGCTTTCCCGGACGCCAGCCTGCAGGACCTGATTCGCCTGCGTGATCACGGCGTAAGCGCAACCTTCATCCGGCAGTATAAGAATGGCCGCTCGATCGACGACATCATCCGGTTACGCGATCGAGGCCCACAGTTCAACTAACTGGTCCTTTGCGACGCGCGGCAATGGTGCGCGGGGCAGTCAGGTGACAATCGAAGGGAGCGTCATCGGCTGTAGAATACTTGTCCCATGAAACAAGGTTGCGCAGATAAGGCGGTATTGAATGACGCCTTTGAAGGATTGAGACGCGGGGACTTCACACGACTCCTCCCATTGTTTGAGATACGGCCCGGCAAGCCCTTGCGGAGGCTCTCACTTGCGCCTGGTTTAGTGGCAAAGTTGATGCGGCGCAGTATCTGCTTGATCGTGGCGTCGACCCCTGGCGGGTGCAAGCACTACCCAATTGGATCGGCCGGCCACGGGGTCCTATCGGAGGTCCTCAATTCAGCGCCACAGTTCGCGGAGACAAGAGGCGAGGCCGCATTAATCGTAGGTATTCGCCGCCATTGGCGTCCTGCGCCATGGAACTGATCACGATTCTTGACCGCTGCCGTTCCTTTCCCACACAGAGCAAACGGGTGACGCCGATATCTGTTACCGACGACATTCGCCATTTCTTCGCTTCGAAGTGTAGGAGTCCAGGACATCAACGTCCATCTCATCGATAAACAAATCTGGGACGACGTGCGCCATGTCCCGCTCGCCCTCATTGCGCGAGACACCGACCCAGCACACGAGTTACGCAGCACAACCGATGAGCAGGGTGTCGCAACGTTTCGCATGCCCGGCGGCGAACCGCATTTCTATTTATGCGCTCTCGGGCCTACTCCTCTGCATTAGGCTTACAATATCTCTGTTTTTTCGAGGCCACCGCAGGCTGACGGATCGGACATTGTGAGCGGAGCACGAATCCTCGTGATCGTCATCGGCGCGATTACGGGAGTGTGTTTTGCAGTGCTGGCCGGGCTGAGCATCAGCGCCATGGCTGAGCCGGTACGTAGCTTCCATGTTTTCTCCATCGTGATCGCCGGAGTGGCAACCTCTCTCGGATACATGGCGTTCCGAGCTACGATGGCTGGGAATGACGAAAGCCCGATCACGTCGTTTCGACGCGGCGTAATCGGCGGACTTGTGGGTTTGATCGTCATCGTCGCCTTCCTTTTCATGTTCCGGCCGGACACTCAGGGCATTTTGGCTCACGCCCTAGGCAAGCCCGCGTCGAGTTTTACGATCTTCCGTTTGCTGATCGCTTCGGTGCTGCTGGGCTTTGGAGCGGGTTTTGTCGTACGCTTGTAACTGCTGTCGCTATGCCCAGAAATTTTGAACAATTGCGAAGTTTGATCCTGAAGCGTAAAGAAGAAACCGCCGACCTACTGAAACGCCTGAAGAAGGAAGCGCAATCTGGCGATGTTCGGCACGCCGACGCTTACGACCAAGCTGCCCATTCCTACGATCTCCAGTTCTTAAGCGAACAGAGCGCGAGAGCGGAACGAGAGTTGCGATTGCTTGACGACGCTTTGTCACGTATCCAAGCAGGTAGGTATGGAAGCTGCGGCCTCTGCGGTGAGCCGATTTCCGACGCGAGACTGAAGGCGATCCCGTGGGCGCGGCACTGCGTGGTATGTCAGCAACATCAGGAACGTGGCTCCTGAGCTTCGGCAATCGTGGCTCATCAAACCCCAGGCGAGAGCCTTATTGCCGTCGTCCGGATTTTCGCCGCGCAATCCGTTCAAAGCCAACGCCGGACGTGCTGCCTGTAACCCAGCCACTGTTCTCCGAACGTTCTTTCCAATTGCCGTTCCTCACGCCTGATGAAGAGATCGATCAGCGGGAGATGAAGCGCTGTCAGAAGAAGAGCGCTGGGCGACCCAAGCAGTGTCGCCGCTCCGGAGAAAATGAAGACGTTTCCGCCAAGATACAGCGGGTTCCGAGTGAATCGATACGGGCCAGATGTGATGAGCGTCGATTGCGGCGAAAGCGAAATCACTTTCACTCGGTGCCTGTAAAAAGTGAACGTTGCCCACACACGTATTGAGAAGCCAAGCGCCAAGAGCAGACACCCGGCGATCGTCGCGGCGAGGGTGTGGAACTCACCGATTCTGATCGCCAAATCCAGTCGAGTTCCGGCGTCTGCAACTCCGAGCCCAACGAGCACAACGCCGACGTTATGAAGAAGGCTCTTTAGGAAGGTCACGTGTGTCCCCGCTCGGGAGGATTGCAGAGCATACCAGCCAGCGCTTTCAGGCGGCGGAGAAGCCCGCCATGAAAGCGGACCTGCTCACCGCGACGGCGCAGGGCTTGCTGGACGCTGCCGAAGTTGCCGAGCGCAAGGCGAAGAGTTCTTCAGCTGCGAAGCCCCGGTAAGACCATGCGGTTCTTGATGTGAAATCCGCTAATGAGATGGTCCGCCGCGGACCAGCCGAGATGGGACGATCCAGTAACACACAGCGGAGGGTCACTCGCATGCATATCGCGTCTGTCGGCATTGATCTAGGCAAAGACGACCTCTCACCTGGTGGCGCTGGATCGGTGATGTAGCTGGCAGGTTGATGCACTTCGAAGCGAACTGCATCCTTGCCAGGTACGGCATTGTGGCAGTGAATCGCCCCGGATATATCAGGTTGTTCACCTGAGAACACACCGCACGCCAGACCTGGCGATGATTACAAGTCTGAGATCGGAGCGAGATCCCATGGGTGATTCCAGTCTTTGCTGGTGAGGGCAGCGGCCATTCGTCGCATGACCCATTTCCAGACCTATCGGCATCGATTTTTTAAGAATCTCCTTTACGAAGCAACTCTGAGCGCGGAGATTGCATCTTCATTTTGTCTTCGTAGTCGTGGCACTACACACCGGTTGGACCCGCTATGATCAGGGTCGAAACCTAGGGATGTCGTAATAGTTTGAGGCTAAAACAATATCGCCCTTGGCAGGAGGAGCACATAATGGATACGTCCCCCAGGAATTCCCAGTTCGGCCGGCTCTCGCTGACATTGGTGTTGATCGCATTCGCATGTGGAGCAGTGCAATCAACGGTCGCACAAACGGCACCCCCTCTTGTCTATACCCAGGAGAATACGGGTACGAACTACCCACCGCCGGTGATTCTCGACTTCCCGCAGCTCCCCATCATTCGACAGCTACCGGACCCCTTTTTATTCTTCAACGGAACGCGAGACACGAGTTTCTCCGCCTTCGAGCATCACCGCAACGAATGGAAATATGCGATCGAGCAGAACGAGATTGGACCGAAGCCCGATTGTTCCGACTGCATCATCGCTGCCGCCTGGGTGCCGAACAATTCAACCACAGGCACATCCGGGACGCTGACCGTAACGGTGACCCGGATTACGAACAACGTTTCGCTGGTGCTCACTTCGGGCGTTACGCTGCCTGCGGGGACGGGTCCCTTCCCGTTTGTGATTGGAATTTCGCTGGTTCCGGGGAATGGTCCGTTCACCGGGAGCCTGCCGTCCAGCATGTTTCCCAAGGACAAGATTGCTACGGTCGAATATCTCCACGACCAGGTCGCGCAGTACGCGGCGGGACAACAGATCGCTCACAATGAAGATCCGTTTTACGTAATGTATCCGGAGCTGTGTGCGGGAACTTGTCCTGGCACGGGCAGCAATTCGGGAGAGTACGCCGCATGGGCCTGGGGCGTAAGCCGTCTGCTGGATGGGATCAAGATTGCTTCCCACCAGGCAGCGAGCCCGCTTCCCCTCGATATTACGCACTCGGCAATTACGGGATGCTCCTACGCGGGAAAGATGGCGCTTTTCTCCGGCGCGTTTGACGAGCGGATCGCCCTGACCATCGCCCAGGAAAATGGCGGCGGCGGCGCTCCCTCCTGGCGTGTTTCGCATGAGATCGAGACCCAGGGAAGCGTTGAAGACGCCGACAACACGGACTATTCCTGGTTTGCCGGAGGCATCCTCAAGAACTTTGCCGGCTCCAATATCTACAAGCTTCCGGAAGACCACCACGAGTTGATGGCCATGGTCGCGCCGAGAGCGTTAGTGGAAACGGGAGACAGCCTCTACTACTGGCTCGGCGACAGGTCGAATACCATCGATGCATTAGCCACTGAGAAAATCTACAACACCTACGGTATTGGCGACCGCTTCGGGTACTACATCGACAGCAATCACAGCCATTGCGCTGTGCCCGCGTATGAGCAAGCGGCCCTGGAACCTTTCATCGGCAGATTCCTGCTGGGCCAGGATGTGGATACCCACCTGGCGGTCTCGTGGCAGGAAGCCGACGCTCTACAAAACGGCAATCAACCAAAGATCAACCCCAACATGTGGACCGCATGGTGGGGAACGAACAATCCCGCCTTCCCTGCCGGTGACGTGTGGAACTCAGGCTCTAACATCGCGATTCCGGTGAGCCAGAACCTGACCATCAGTTCCGGTGACACCGTTTCAGCGGGCTTTGCTTTGCAGATGCCTGGCACTCATCCGGCGGCAACGGTCACGTATCCATACGGGTTCGTCGAGACGGATATCGCTTGTCCCGACAGTACGTCTTACACGCTGAAGATCCCTCTCGCGGGACAATCCATTTCCATTCCGGCCGACGACAACTCTTTCTACCCATCGACTCCGGGCATAACCACGGCTCCGACGACCTGCACCGGACCGGGCCAGGCAACAGGCGCGTACTTCTTCGCCCTGGGGGTCCAAAGCCCAGGCGCCGGTAACCCCGGAGGACGTGGCTTCCAGACGACTGATGGCACGCCTGCAACCGCCCAGACCGACCCGCTGAACGTGTCGTTCAACATAAGCAACAACGGCGGCGGTGGCGCATGGGCACCGGCCACCAGTGTGAACTTCCAGAACCCGTATTCATGCACTCCGCCGGGGTGTCCATTGACGCCGGTCATCACCTGGCCGACGCCCGGCAGCATTACTTATCCCACTGCTCTGGACTCAACCCAGCTGAACGCAGCCGCGTCGGCGATGCAGATTGCCGGGATGCAGCTTCCAGGCAACAGCGGCTTGGAGACGTCCATTTCGCTTCCGGGGACATTTGTCTACTGGCCGCCCGCAGGCACTGTGCTGCACGCCGGCACGTACATGTTGTCGACGACGTTCACCCCGGACGCGGTTGGCTCGGCATATGGCGCCTACACGATCGCAACGGCGTCGGTACCAATCACCGTGAACAAGGCATCTCCGACGATCACGTGGGCGGCGCCGAGCAGCATTAAGTATCCGACTCCGCTCAGCTCGAAGCAGTTGAATGCGACCGCATCGGTCCCGGGGACGTTTGTGTACTCCCCGCCCGCCGGAACGGTGTTGAAGGTTGGTACTTACACCTTGTCGATAACGTTCACCCCGACCGACACGACCGACTATCAGACTGCAACCGCGACGGTGCCGCTCACAGTTACGCACTGACGCGTTTTGGGGCTCCTGAGGCCAGGGTCTGGAGGGGCGCGACTGAGTCGTGCCCCTCACCGGCCATCCGTTCGAGAATGCCGGGCAGAGGAGAAATGATGAAGAATCGCCGCAGGCTTCCCGCGGTTCTACTCTCGATCGCAGCGATCGCCGGTTGTCTCGGGATTCATTCGAGAGGCCACGCGCAAACGGCAACAAACTCAGCGGGCGCAGTGAATCAATACGATCCGAGCTACTCGTGGCTCGCATGGCAACTCTTCCTGCAAGTCATGGCGCCTACGAATGACTCATTGTCATTTGAAACCTGGACGGAACAGTGTCAACTGAGTTCCGGGATCGTTGGATGCCCCGAGCAGGCGAGTATGGCGGCGGGGGTGAGAACCACGGACAACGCCAAGGTCCGCATGCTGCATGGAAGCGTCCTCGCCAAAAAGATTGCCGGCAGCGACTGCAGCGCCATGATGACCAGCTCGGTAGGGGGATACGCGCCTCCGTCCAATCTCGCGCCAAAAGCGGTGTTCTGCGAAGAGATTTACGTGAGCCCGCCGGAGGCGTCGTTCGTCAAAACGGGTCTGACCACGCTTGCCGGTCAAGAAGCCTACGGCAAGACGCACAACGGAGTGATCAACTTCCCCGGTACCGGAGTAAACCTTGTTCGCATGGCTCTCGACTCACTGGAAGTGAAGGTCGACTGGGCGCCGGCGAGTTCCTTCAAGAACCCGGGCTTTGAATGTCCCGATCCAACCGGGGACCTCTACACAGAGACGATCAACGGCACGTGCTATGCGCTGGTCGGCGTCCACATTACGTCCAAGGCGACGCCGAATTGGCTGTGGGCCACGTTCGAGCCGAACAGCAACATCACAAATCCCAACCGCTGCGATTCTAAACTGTACGGCGCCTGTTCGGATCCCTGGGGGACGACATCGAGCGAACCGTACGGAAAAGGACAGACGGCCAAGCAGAGCCCGCTGTTGCATCTGGCAATGTCAGCGGCGCACTTGAATCCCGCGTTTGAGAACTATTTCCTTACGGGTGTGCAGACCAAATTCGTGACCGACGAAGGAAGGCCGACCCAGCTCGGCAATTCGTTCGTGGAGTTCAATACAGGAGTGCCGCCCGGCAAATCCTCGTGCATCACCTGCCACAGGTACGCATATTTCGACGGGAAACAGCCTTTGCCCGCAACGCCGGAAAACGGATTCGGAAGACCGCCGCACGGCTGGCCCGCCGTTGGGTACGCCTGTAACCAAAGCCAGAATGCAAGTTGCACTCCGGCGGCCCCGAATTCTACGTCGCAGGATTTCTCGTGGATGCTGGGACTGATGCCGTACAGAAGTGCAGAGGCCAAGGCTGCGAGTCAACCGCAGTCAACAGTGAAACGGTAATCCGGCAGCAGCGATGTACTCAACGTAATCCAATCGCACCTGCTTTGGATGTGAGAGTCGGGTCTCCACGCTACGAGATAGCACTCATTCCGGCTACAGATACCCGCCTTCACGCGTGACGGTTGGTGTCCCACTTATCTCGCCGTAAGAAAATCAATCGAAACCGGTTAGCGCTTCTCCTCCAAATCGTGCGCTCGGCGGCCCACCTAAAGCCCTTTCGCCAGACCACCTGGGCTGATGCTTCGGACCTTTGTGTCATGCCGAGAGTCGGAACTCATTCACTACCGGCAAGATGCGCGTGGTGGAGCAGCAAATTACGCGGACTGCGGTCGCGACCGTCACAAATTCGACTACAGCCGATCTTCATCGCGCCCCAAGCCACTGATTCGATGCGATCCGCTGAGGCCGACCGCCTGGAATTCCATCAGGGAATCGTTTTGAAAATTCATCGAACTTTAACGAGCGGCTGGGCAAAGCGAGGCTAGAGTCTCGACGCAGATGGCGATCAGAGATCTGGTGGTCAGCGCTCTGGGAATCTTAGCTCTTGCGTTGCTCTGTGTCGCCCTGGCGCAGCGCAAACGTGTAAACACGCCGGATATTGAGCGCTTGGAGCAATCCGTTCGGGCGGAGGAAGAGCGCCAACGCAGAGCTTACCGCGAACGACGGCATGGCTGATTCGGTCCTGGAATTGGTGGGATTCTTGAGGACGGCGCGGCCGCATCAAAGTTGATTGAAAACGTCGCAGGAATTCAGCATACTCGCGCCTCGACCTGTGTCGCTCCTATGCCGGATTCTTCCTCTGCTCCTGCTCCATCTCCACGTCAACCTGAAGGTCCTGCACCTGGATTCCGGCCCGCAGCGGCAGCCACTGCTCGCGAGCGCCGTCCTTCCATCATCGATGAGTCTTGGGGCGGCTTTGCTGCCATGCTGGTTGCGCTGCCATCCGCAATCGCATTCGGCGTAACGGTCTACAGCCCCCTTGGAACAGAATACGCTGCCATTGGCGCCGTCGCTGGGATCGTCGGAACGTTTGCTCTTGGGGTTGTCGCCAGCGCAGTGGCCGGGACCAAACGACTGATCACGACACCTTCAGCCCCGGCGACGGCTGTCCTTGCGGCATTTGTGGTTGCAGAGCTGCAAAACGGCTCCTCCCCGTCCAAGGCTCTGCTGTCCATGTCGGCGATCGCGCTAATGTGCGGTGCGCTCCAAGTAAGTTTCGGGTTGGCTCGGATCGGACGGCTGATCAAATACATGCCTTATCCAGTGGTGAGCGGGTTCTCGGCTGGTGTAGGTGTCATGATCGTCATCAGCCAGGTTCCGATCTTTCTCGGGGTCCCAAAACACACACAGCTTTGGGGTGCGCTATCACCGGAGCGTTGGTCATGGCCTGCGATCTTAGTCGGCGCAGTCACGACTTTCGCGATGTTGTTCGGGCGCAGGGTGACGAAAAGAGTGCCGGCAGTTGTGCTTGGCCTATTCGGCGGCATTGTCACGTATTTCGCGATTGCGCTGGGCGACCGAACCCTTCTGAGTCTCGAGGGCAACCGCTTGATTGTTGGTTCACTCGGAGCCGCTCACACCAGTCTCCTTCAGCCGGTCATCGAGCAACTAAGATCGTTCGCGAGATTCGACCCGCAGCTCCTGAGAGACTTGATCACTCCTGCATTGTCGCTTGCCGCCCTACTATCGATTGATACGTTGAAGACGAGTGTTGTCCTCGACTCGCTGACTCATAGCCGTCACAATCCGGATCGCGAACTCATCGGACAAGGACTGGCAAACATCACCTCGACCTGTCTCGGCGGAATGCCTGGCTCGGGTCAAACCGGCGCGACATTGGTGAATGTGTCAAGTGGGGGCCAGACGCAATTGTCGGGAATCCTGGAAGGCCTATTCGCACTCTTGGCGTTCCTTCTGTTCAGCAACGTGATCGCGTGGCTTCCCTTGGCTGCACTATCAGGAATTCTGATTGTTGTCGGCGCGCGGATGATCGATCCGCACAGCCTCGATTTGTTGAAGTCACGCACGACGATCCTGGACTTTTTCGTCCTTGCCACAGTGGTCGTCGTGGCGATTACGGTAGGGCTAGTGGCCGCGTCTGCCGCTGGAATCGGCCTAGCGGTGCTTTTGTTTATGCGCCAGCAGATCGGGGGTTCGGTTGTTCGGCGGAAGGTGTATGGCAATCAGAGATTCTCAAAGCAGATGCGGCTGCCGGAAGAGATGGCGATTCTTGAAGAGTTTGGTGCGAAAACGGTGATTTTCGAGCTGCAAGGGAGCCTTTTCTTTGGCACTGCCGATCAACTCTACAGCGATGTTGAGCCGGATCTGAATACTTGCACATACGTGATTCTGGACATGCGGCGAGTCCAGTCGGTTGACCTGAGCGCCGCGCATACGCTCACGCTCTTGGAGAACGCACTGGCCGATCGTGGCGGCGTTCTCATCTTTTCACATATGCCGAGCGACAGCGCGAGCGGTCAGGATATGCAGAAGTACTTCGACCAAGCTGGAATTCTTAGCCACGGCCAGCACGCGTTGATATTTGATCATCTCGATGACGCGCTCGAATGGGTCGAGAACTGCCTTCTTGACAGCCATCAGGTGCAGCGCCCCGGCTACAAGCCGCTCGATGTTCAAGAAATTGACCTGTTCCGCGATCGAAAGAAAGAAACGATCTCCGCATTCGAGTCATCGATGGAACTGCGTCGCTATAAGGCTGGTGAGACAATCTTCAAGCACGGCGAAACTGGCAACGAGCTGTTTCTAGTTCGTAGCGGCGCGGTACGGATCGTGATGCCTCTGAGTGGGCGCTCAGGACACCACTTGGCGACAATTGGCAAAGGCGACTTCTTCGGCGAAATATCATTTCTTGATCGAGCGCCGCGCTCCGCTGATGCCGTTGCAGACGTCGACAGCGAAGTTTATATCCTGACTCGGGACCGTTTCGATGCGATCGCCACGGAACACCGAATGTTGGCGATGAACCTCCTCGAAGGAATGGCCGCAGCTCTCGCATCACGGCTGAGACGCACCGATCAGGAGCTGCGTTCGTATCAGGAGAACTAGCGCGTCGGTCGCGAACTGATTTGTTATTGAGTCGCGGGAGGCGCAGCAGGCGCAGGACCTCTTCGAACTGGCAGAGGTGTCCCGCTATCGATCCAGGCCGTGTACCAAAGGTCGAGCAGCATCTGGCTCGCCGCAGCCAGCCGCTCTTTTACGAATTCTCGACCTTCTGCGGTTCCTGCTCCGGTAAAGGCTCCCGCCTTCTCGAGCTGATACGTCTTTTCGATCAAGGAATTCGAATGTTCGAGATATGCCATGTAATCGGCCCACGGATCGTCCAAATGTCGCGGGGCATGAACCAAGGGCTGAAAGTCTTCGCGCTTGATGTTCTCACGCACAAAGCGGCCCTCGAATTCGGAGTGAATTCGGGAATTGGTTGAGTAGCCGTGGGGGTTGTCGCCGACCCATCCGTGGTGGTGAATCGATGCGTGCATGGGTTGCGATCCATCCCCGACATAGTGACCAAGCCAACCGGCGTAGAAAATCGCATCCTGTTCGGCAGGAAACGTGGACTTGCCGGCCGCCTTCAAAGCTCGGTATTCGCGAAACGCGACCTTCAGACGCTCGAACACTTCAGCTGTGATCCAGGGCTGAAGTCCGATGCGCTCAGGGAGCCATTTGGGATTGTCGGCGGGTATGTTGGCTGCGGCGCGTTTTGCGTATGCAAGACGATAAAAGTCAAAACGCTTGCGCGGCAGCGGAGGAAATCCCTGAAGATCCTCCAAATCGATGAAGTGTTCCGGTTCCTGCGCGTTCTTTAGCGACGGTTCGACCGTTTCCCGCCACTGGTCCGGCTCGGGCCCTAGGAATGCAATCCAGGCCGAGGCACTCTTGAAGAACGGCGGCATGTCGCTCGGGATGCTTTCCGCTGCGGCCCTGTTTATGAAGCGATGGCCTTCTGATTCCCATGCAGACGATGCGATTGGTATCAAGACCGCGAGCACCAGCGCAATGCCCCGGCGAAGGAAGACGGAAATCGACATAGAACTCCTCAAATAATAGGCTGCCGCAATTCTATCCAAGTACGGCAGAACGCCGAACCTCAGCTGACGTGGGGGGCCGCCAAGGACACTAATTCCCAGACGGCATTCCGTTCGGACAATTCGGTCCGGCTGGGGCGTATGTGGACTTGTTTTCCAGGAAGCACGACTGCACTTGTTTGTCCCCGTAGCGTTCAAGGACGCGACCAGGAATGTCGCTCTGCTTTACCTCCTTGAACGAGAACTCGATCTCACCATTCTGCTGGACCGTACCAAGCAGAAAACCGTAGACGTCCGTCTTCGCCTGCTTGGCGCCCTCCAGATTCGCTGGCAGCCGGTATCGAACTGCACCAGCCGTACCGACGATCCAACCTGGGAGCAGCGTATCGGGCCGGGGGTGGCACGCATCGTTGTATACATCCTCGATCAGGAAATGGGAGTGGCTGGCGAGCACGTATACGTGCTTCTTCGTTTTCTCCCGAAAATCGAGTAAGTCTCGGTAAACTCGCCGGCCACTGCGCTCCATCTGGGCCGACTCATTCATGCCATGCCCCGTCGAGATGCTATCCGGCAAAGCGTCATGCATTCCGACGACGACAGTGCGAACGGAAGTGTCAGATGCATCGCGTGCGAGCACGCGCTCGATCCATGCGAGCTGCTCGTTGTCGAACTGTTCAAGCGAGGCGTTGTCCACCGAGACGAAATCTACGCCGCCCTCGATCCAATGGTTGTAGATGTGTAGCTTGTGGTCGCGAGGGTCGTCGCGCAGGCGCTGAGCACGTAACTCAGGCGTGTCGAGCCAATCGACGAACTGTTGAAGAAAATCGGCTCGCGTCTTAGGCGCAACCAATTCGTGATTCCCGATTGTCAGGTGGACCGGCAGCGTCCCAAATGGCTCGATCTGCTGCGAGATGAAGTCTTGCCAGGCGACCCTCTGGTAATCGGCAATCGTAAGGTGCCGACTGTGGTTTTCCGGAGCGGCAAGCAAGTCCTCATCGAAGTCGTACATCGCGCGGAAGTCGCCCAGATGCCAGTAAAACTTCGCCCCGGAGGCATGCACTCCCGCGGCGATGCCGCTCATCGCGATGTCGCCGCAGTTCCTGGAGTCACCAGAAACAGCAAAAGACCACGTTCGAGAGGACTGTGCGACCAGACCGCCGGAGCACTGAAGAATGAAGATGAGGGCGAGAACCGATGTCTTCGACCACGGCATTAATATCCGCAAGCGCACCACCTTGAATTGAAATCGGACTCAGGGCAGTTTAATCGGATGAGGCCTACGGCTCAATGAAATGCTCGTGAGTGCCAATGGCCCAATGAAGGAACTTGATCTCGAATCTGGCGGCTACTTCGCCGTTGGCGCTCATCCGCCCGTTATCCTTCTACTCGATGCAGCGCGGTCGCAGTCCACGATTCGCACCTCGGTGCGATTGACACGACGGGCCAAGGCGGTGAATTGAGATTCGACGCCTATATTCACAAGAGCGATGGAAATCCAGGCGTCGATGCGGGCACGGGTTGGGCACAAGCAGTACTGTGCGAAGGAAGGAAGCCCGGCTATTTCCCGGCTGGCTCTGTCATGAAAGTCTGGTGATTCAACGCTTGCTGCCACTCTGTCCCATGTCTCACCCAGAGTCGAGTGCCTCGCGCCCTGCGCGGCGTGACCGGCTCCTGGACGTAGCGCATGATTGCCAAATCTCCGTAGATTCGGACTTGCAGGTCGCGAACGGTTGATAACGGCGTCGCTGTTCTCTGGCGGCCGATTTGAGCCATACGCACGCCTTTCGCGTCTTTTGATCCGATGGGGCTGATCGCCCAGAAGTGCTCATCCGTTAAGGCCCCCCACGCGTTCGCATCGGGAGCGTGTTCGGCACGCACGAGTGCCCGCAAGGCGTCGACCACTGCGGTCTCAGCTGCCGGCTGTGTAACCTGATCCTTGATGAACGTCGCCTCATCGGCGCCCGGGCGGGTCGGCGCGGGTCGACTGGCGATCGACGCGTTGGAAAAGGCCATTGCGATGCGACGGCCGTTACCCGGCTTGGTACATCACTCGGACCGCGGAGTGCAGTACGCTTCGGCGGAGTACGTGGCCATCCTGAAGCAGCACGGGATAGTTCCGAGTATGAGCCCGGCCAGCGAACCCGTACGACAATGCGAGTTGCGAGAGCTTCTTCAAGACGCTCAAGCGCGAGGAGATCTATGCGACCGAATACGCCGATCTCGATGACCTCCGCGCACACATCGAGGATTTCATCGAGCGGTATTACAACCAGAAGCGGTTGCACTCGGCGCTGGGCTACCGCTCGCCGGAAGAGTTCGAACAACGGAGCGAACGCGTCGAAGCATCGAGCAGTGCGACAGTGACGTTCTTCGCCAGAAACGACGATGAATCTTCTACAGGGCTGCTGGGGGAAGGGACTCAAGCGCCGTCCCTTCCCCCAGACCCCATCCCTGCTGGAGAATCAACGACATGACGCTATGGAAAAACAGATTTAGCGTGGATGTAGGAACTTGTAGCAATGGACTGTGTTTCACGTGTGGGTTCACTTCAAGAAATCATCGGCAGGTGTAGAAACGAAAACTGTCTCAGTGAAGGGGTTCACCTCACGCGAATGTAGATAAAAATGTAGGCAGCGATTTCCCCCAGAAGCCACCACGCACCTTCAAGCTCAAGCAGCAGGCCGCAACTGGTTCAATCAAAATCAGTTGAGAACTTCCAAATCCAGGAGATTTCCAGAGGTCAGTCCACGACTACCGCCGTCATTTGAATTCCTTGGCCCTCTTAATTTTTGTTCGGAAATATGTATGTCCCTTTTTGCCAACTTTGAGTGATACGACTGCCTGCTGACTTGCTCACCGCAGGCGAATGGAGACGTGGTCAGTGCGCTCGTAGCAAGCTACGACAAGGTCAAACGCGTTATCCGCAAGAAAATGTTGCAAAGTTACCGCAACGGCCGGATGACCAGAATCTTTGTATCGAAGAGTCTGCCGGTCCAAATGCCGCGCGTCAGACAGGCATGAAGCTTCAAAGAGAGCAGCCACACATGGGGTAGCTGCTCTCTTTTCTTTTTGCTCGCTGGAGGAGGGTTTAAATGCGCCGCCCGAGCCCTCCAGGCTCCTGGGGCGGCGCGACCTACCCACCCCTGAACCCTCTGGGTCGGCAAGGATGTTGGGCCAAGAGGGACTGCACGGTATCTACTGGTAGTCTGCGAGACGCGAGTGCTCAAACCCATGAAGGTCAATGATTTAGACCGGGGCCGGCCGACTGGCGCACAAGCATACGTCAGCAAGTCTTGCGGAGGTTGGACGATCCGGCATATTGTGACAAGTCTGCAATGACCCTCGCAATTCAGGTTCGGCGCGAAAACGGCAATGCGGTTATAACCTGCATCGGTCGGCTGGTGTTCGGGGATGAGACGCGGGCATTCCACAGTTGTGTAGTGGATGCGTTGGAGCGCTCGCCAAATGTCATTCTGAATTTCGATGGATTGAGAATCATCGACAGCGGCGGAATCGGAACGCTAGTGGGCCTTCTGACCACTGCTCGAAACCGCAAAGGCGACCTGCGGCTCGTGGGAGTCAACGAGCGCGTCGGTCGCTCACTTCAAATCACGAAACTGCTCACACTCTTCTCCGTGTTCAAATCTGACGCCGAGGCCAGCGCCTCATTCGTTTCGTAGGTGTCGGCGATTGAAAGGAATCTTCTTTTATGCGCCCAATCGACCAACTCCTTCAAGCGCTTGGCCAGCTTCGAGAGCGCGAGTGGGAACTTGATCAAGCGCATCGTAATTCTGCGCGTGACCAGGAGGCTATCCTGTTAGCACAGCTTTTTGAAGTGCGCGACAGAATTGAGCAGTTGCAGAAGCAGATTGTCGAACGGAGCCGACGCCAACAGTGACGTTGGGTCGCCTGTCGACTGGTCCTAATACTTCCACCCTTTGACGCCGCCATGATGGGAGCAAGCGCCACGCCCTGTGGCAGAGCTACTGCTTCCGTCTCTACAAGTCGCACTCCCCTGCGACCAATCTTCGACGTCTTCGGTGCACGAGTCTTCTTCGGTTTTTGTCGACGCCGAAGAAATCGAAAGGCGGTACTCCGGTCATTGACGAGTTCTGAGGCGGCTTTGCGGCGATGCTGGTCGCATTTCCGTCGGCGATCGCTTTCGGGGTAACGATCTATGGGCCTTTGGGGCAGAGCTACAGTGCCCTTGGCGCGATCCGCGGGAATCGTAGGGACCTTCCGCACTCGGATTTGTCGCGAGTGCAGTCGGCGGCACCAAACGGCTGATCACAACGCCATCAGCCCCGGCGGCGGCTGTATTGGCGGCGTTTGTGATTTCTGAATTGCAGCGCGGCTTCTCTCCGGCCACAGCCCTGCTTTCGATGTCACTGGTCGCGGTCATGTGCGGCGCAGTCCAAGTGGCGTCTAGTCTGGCGAAGATCGGTCGATTGATCAAGTACATGCCCTATCCGGTCGTGAGCGGGTTCTCAACCGGGGTCGGAGTGATGATCGTAATCGGCCAGATCCCGCATCATTTGGCGACAATTGGCAAAGGTGACTACTTCGGCGAAAGGTCATTTCTTGATCGAGCGCCGCGTTCCGCCGATGCCGTTGCGGACGTCGAGAGCGAAGTGCATGTCCTGACTCGGGACCACTTCGATTCGATCGCGGCAGAACACCGAATGTTGGCAATGAATCTCCTCGAAGGAATGGCCGCGGCTCTCGCATCGCGGCTGAGACGCACCGATCAGGAGTTGCGTTCGTATCAGGAGAACTAGCGCGTCAATGGATCCAAATTCTATTGGGTCTTGTAGGAAGGTTGTACGAGACGTCGTGATACGATATCTCTCGCGTCGGTTCTTCCTCTTCGCTCTGACCTTCGTCCGACGCGCGTTCGTTGTGGTGTGCCGAGTGATTCTGTTCCAGGCTTCTCTTCCAGGCTTTTACCCTTCGTCCCACTCGGTCGAACTTGTGATAAGCCGATTTTCAAGAACCCGGCAGGCCAACCCCCGGATTTCGGCGAGGTTCAAAAGCCAATTGGCCACTGCGTCAAACGCGCCTCAGAAATGTCCGGTGTGCGGCTCGTTCAAGATCAAACCTCGCGGTCACGATGATGGCGATAAGAGTTATCGCTGCGAAAACGGCCACGTTTCCCTCGTCAAAAAGAGGAGAGCACGCAGTTGGGGGTCGATCTCCACTTCGCGAATGACTTCGGAACCATCCATCGTCGGGCATTGGACATCGGCACTTTCGCCCATTTTCGCAGATTGAACACCGATCCGCGACTACATACGATTTCGCAGCCGGGACCAAGTTCACTTGATAGAACTTCCAAAGGAGCGCACTCGACGAATGTCGACTCCCAGGTCGACTTGCTTCTGGGTTGCTTTGATATGTATATTCGGCCCTGTGATCCGCTGCCGGCAATATCGCGGATACGTAGTTCTCATTGTGCTCACGGCACTGGTGTGGATATGCATTGCGCCCGCTATTGATCTTCCTTATTCAACCCAGAGCGTGAAGTTCTTCTCCCTTGATGCGATCTCGGTGGAATTCGTTCTGATCGAATCCGGTCCGCCGATGATGCTTTGCATGGCACAGGCGGCCCGCTCTCCTCAGGTCCAAGTGTCGCTCTCTTCTGCTCTTCGTTGCTAGACAACCAGATTCGTTGGCTGCTGGTTTGCGGTGCCGGCGCGGCGACTGCGTATTTCTGACGCCGAGTTGGCATTCTCGTGCTTTAAGCCCTCCGGAGGCACACGACAAATAGCGTCACGTGACGACACACCTAGTTCATTGCCGCACCCAGAAAGGTAAGCGCCTATGATTGTAATGATGAGTTCACAGCAGCTAAGTTCGTGGAAAGAGATCGCTTCTTACCTTGGCAGGAGTGTCAGGACTGCACAACGGTGGGAGCGCGAGCTCGGATTGCCGATCAAGCGGCGACGGGTTCACCGTCGCGACATGGTAAGCGCGTCGATTACGGATCTTGACCGGTGGTTGCAGACAACCCACGCCGTTCACCCAGAAGCGCTTGATTCGCCGGTCCTAAATGACAGGGTGTTGATCACCGATCTTCTGTGGGCCAGGCCTGGTGATCCTCTCGACTTCGAGAGCGAAGTCCAAACTTATCTCACCATCATCAAGACTGCGCGCTCGAAACAGCCGGAACGACTGCTCCGATTCATCTCGAATTACGCGATGGAGGCGTGCAAAGCCGAGTCAGCCGGCTTCAGCTTGCTGGAACTTCGTTCACCGAATGAAGAGATATTCAAGTGGTTCGCAACCGTCGGGAAAATGGAAACTCATGAGGGAGGATTCACCCCCGCAGATTCAAGCCCTTGTAGTGTCTGCCTGAAGTCCAACTCCCCTCAGCTGTTCTATGCGCCTGAGAGGTACTACAAATACCTAGAGCAAATAGCGCCGATCTTGGAGTGTTTGATTGTGCCCGTATACGGAAGGCAGAGCGTGCTCGGGACTCTGTGGGTGATATCCCATAAGCTTAACCGGCACTACTCCCGAACCGACGCTCGCCGGCTGCGCGAGCTTTCTGAACTGACAGCAGCGCTGCTTGATCTCTTGCAGTTGGATGACGGGTCGCGATTTATACGCTGGTCTGAGCTCGGTTCCTTGGAGCGCAAGATGAGTACCAGCGCGACATGAGATGTCGCTACTTGTCGCCTTAATCCGCTTTTTTGGCTTTGGCTAGCGTTGGTTCCGCTGATATCGTCTGCTCCGCCAGCTTAAAGGCGAAGACATACCTTGACTTGGCTGCTTCGGTTTCAGAGGTGGGCAACAGCGCAATCCGTCCGTGGAGTACGGTCGAGGCTCTGCACCGCCCGCAGAAGCCATTGTCATGTCCGGCGGCACGCTGTCGGATACGGCGTCGGGATTAATCGGCAAAACGCGGGCCAGACTTGCGCATTCTGCCTGCGCTTGTGGTTGTCGGCGCCACCGATGCGACACGATTTCGATCACTTACTCCCGTGCAGAGAAGACTGTCACTCTTCGTGACAAGGTCGGTATGACGTTTTCGGCGGAAACGTCAGTCCCTCGAGGGGCATGTCGAATCGGCACGAGATCGATGGGGGTTGAAAGTGGAGAAGATGAAAGTGCTTGTTGTCGAAGATGACGAGCTGAGTCTGAACCTGCTGCAGTCGGTACTAGAGACATTTGAGGTCGAAGTGCATTCCTTTTCATCGGGCCGCGCCGCTCGCACTGCGATCGGGGAGCGAGCATTCGACTGTTTGTGTCTGGACCTGGAGATGCCGGAGGTTCATGGATTCGAACTGGCTCGAGAGGCTCGGAAGTCGCAGCTCCACCACTCAACTCCAATCATCATCATTACCGGCCGAGATCAAAGAGACACGATGAAGGAATCGTTCGCGGTCGGCGGAACCTTCTTTCTGCAAAAACCGGTAGACCGGGCGACATTGAGAAAGCTCCTCTCAACGGCATGGGGAACCATGTTGGAGGCTCGGCGACGCACCGCTTTGGTTCCCGTTCAACTCGATACCTCGTGCCGTAGCGGGAAGCACGTTTTTCATGCCGCGGCCGTCGCCATCGGACAGCAGGAAATCATGCTGGAAGCCGCCCCGGCATTGTCCCAGGGCTCCCAGGTGCAGATGACGTTTACGCTGCCGGGTGAAAAGTCCGAAATTCGTGCTTCGGGTTCGGTGGGAGTTGTCGCTGGTCGGCGTACTCGTGTCCGATTCATCGAATTGAACCGCGCTGACCTCGCGCGCATCCGCGAATTAGTCATCGAGTCGGAAGCTTCTTAGTACCGAAGGTTGTATGTGGCACAGTTCTAGTTGCGTTTTAGCGGCGCGTGGCGGATCCCTCCGATCCCAAGTGCGAACGATTGTGTTCTTAAGCGTCATGATGTTGCTTGTTCAGGCTGGGCACTCATCCGATTCTCAGTTGAAGGTTTCGATCACGGTCAGCCCGGTCGTGTTGCTGACCGTTTCTGACGGCGGTGCAATGGAGAAGAGCGCCGGGGGCAAGACCGAGGCCACGGTGAAGATTCCTCTTACTCGAAGTGCGATCTATACAGTAAGCGCAACCGCCTCCGGTCAGCCGAGCAATCTCGGTTGCACATTGCTCGCTCGACTCGACAGCCCCGTGACCATCAAGGTCACGATCAATGGAAAGCGGCTGTCGACTGTGGAAGATAGGCCTTGTTTGGGCCGTTGGCATATGATTCGCCTGTGAAGCTTTCCGTAGTGTCTCCTAAATTGGAGGCAGAAGTCGGAGCTGTACCATTAGTGGTCTTGAGCTGTCATCCGAAGTGACCTGACGTGACCTTCGTAACCTATTCTGAAGGCACGTTTGTGGTGCCAGGACATCATGGTATGAGAGGTTGTGTTGGCTCCAAGTTGCGGGTTTGTAGCAAGTCCATAGATGAGTGAGGTGCGTGTGCGAGCACTGTATCGCGTTCAGCACTGGATAACCGCCACTCGCTTGCGCACTTATCTTGTCATAGTGCTGCTCTCCGTCGTTCCCCTTGCGCTGTTCTTGTACTCGTCAGACCGCTTCCTGCGTCGTGACACAACCAAACGCATAGGCCAGCAGAGTGTAGATGCCGTCAGTCTTGTGGCTGATCGGTTCGATGAGAGATTCACGACCGCTGCAATGCTGCTTGAATCCTTTGCGACCCGCCCGTCTCTCGTTGCAGCCTGCGCGACGTCAACTGTTGAACAAGCTGGTCCAGGCTTGCGCCAGGTTCAGGACATGGAGGCGGGTTCCGATGCCGTCGCTCTGTACGGCCGCAATGGAGAACTTCAATCGACTTATCCTGCCGGCAAGTCTGCACCCTACAAAGCTCTGGGATTGTTGAGTTGGTACCGAGACAGCGTCAACGGTAAGAGTTCGAGTGTGTCCGACATCCTGCAGGCTGGATCGGCCTCCGTAGTTGCTGTAGCAACGCCAATGCGAGATGCTAATGGCCAATCCATAGGCGTCTTAGCTGTATTTTTCTCGACGGATGTCATCCGCAAATGGACTGCGGGGCTTGGCCGAAACAGCAGTCGCTTCCTGTTTCTCGTTGACCGGCAAGGCAACGCTGTGGCGGCCGGCAACCTTTCTCTCTCGGTCGCCCCCGGCGCACTCAAGAGCCTCGAACCGGTGCAACATGTCATCGCCGGTCGCAGCGGCGGAGGCGTGTTCGAGCTGTCCGGCAAACGATTCCAGGCCGCCTACAAACCAATCGGCAAGGTCGGCTGGGGCGTCGTCATTGCACTTCCATTCAGCGATGTTGACGCCGCGGTCTCTCAGTTCGAGCGGCCCCTGGCCCTGATTGCGCTCGTGTTTCTACTCATTGCTCTCGGCCTGGGCTCTTTTGGCGCCAACCTGTGGCGGCGTGTTCGGGACAGCGAGCGCCAGACGCGCACCGTGATTGATACAGCCCACGACGGCTTCATCGCCTTCGACGACTCCGGAATCGTCACAGATTGGAATCACCAGGCAGAGACGATCTTCGGTTGGACTCGCGTCGAGGCCATCGGATCGACACTTCGCGAACTCGTTATGCCGGAGCGCTACCGCGCCGGGCACCTCGAGAGACTGGAACGGTTTCGCTCGACAGGTGAAGGAGTGGTGCTCGGCCAACGGATCGAAATGACGGCGATGCACAAGTCGGGACGCGAGTTCCCGGTGGAAGCTTCGATTTCCCCGGTACAGATTGATCGGAAGCACTACTTCAATGCTTTTGTCCGCGACATCACGGACCAGAAACAACATCAGTTAACGATTGAGCAGAAAAATCGCGAGCTCGATCTTCGTAACCGCGAAGTGGAACGGGCGAACCAGCTCAAGAGCCAGTTCCTGGCGAGCATGAGCCATGAGCTACGAACGCCACTGAACGCAATTCTCGGCTTCTCCGACCTGCTCACCGACGGCACGGCTGGGAGTCTTACTGAAAAGCAATCGCGGTGGGTCGATCACATTCGAAGGGGCGGCAAGCATCTGTTGCAGTTGATCAACGACATTCTCGATCTGGCCAAGATCGAAGCTGGCCAAGTTGAACTCGAGATCGAATCGTTCGGCGTGAATTCGGCGTTGCCAGAGGTCATCTCCAACATTCGCCAACTGGCGATGACCAAGAGAATCACTCTTGAGATCGACTGCGATTCGGAGCTCCGGCTTGAGGCCGACCGGCTTCGCTTCAAGCAGATTCTCTACAACCTGCTCAGCAATGCTGTGAAATTTACTCCCGAAGGCGGCTCGATTCGCGTCGAAGCGGGAATCGACGCCGGCAAGGCGAAGTTCACTGTCACCGACTCTGGTGTCGGGATTCGCGCTGAAGACCTGGGGGTCATTTTCGACGAGTTTCGCCAGGTTGGCGAGACCACACGAGGTGTGCGTGAAGGCACGGGCCTGGGTCTAGCCATCACGAAGCGGCTTGTCGAACAACAAGGCGGATCGATTCACGTCGAGAGCAAGCTTGGAGAGGGTACGCGCTTCACTTTTACGGTGCCCGCGTCGAAGGAATTGACTGGGCCAGTAGCTGAACCGGTCATGCCTTTAGCCACCGAAGTCGATCGACCTCTGGTGCTCGTAGTCGATGATGAGCCGGCGGCTTGTGAGTTGCTGGCGAGTTATCTGAGCCCCGAGGGCTATGCCACGTCCAGCGCACACTCCGGAGTCGAGGCGTTGGACCTTGCCCGTAGGTTGCGGCCATCCTGCGTCACATTGGATGTCCTGATGCCGAGTGGTTCGGGCTGGGAGACGCTGCACGAGCTACGTCGGCATCCTGAGACGCAGGATATACCCATCATTGTTGTATCCGTCGTCGATAAGCGACGATTGGGTATGGCCCTTGGGGCTTCGGATTATCTGATCAAGCCGATAGAGCGAGAGGCTCTGCTGAGGGCCGTTGAACGGCATGTACGTGTGTGCGCGCGAGCGGATTTGCACTGCGTGGCGGCCGACGACGACCCCGTAGCACTCCGGCTGATGGCGGATGTTCTCTTGGAGGCCGGATTTTCAGTTGGACTGGCCACCAACGGCCACGAGGCGATGGAGCGCATGCGCACACATCGACCGGACCTGTTGCTCCTGGACTTGATGATGCCGGAGATGGACGGCTTTGAGGTAGTTCGCCAAACGGCGGAAGACCCGACGCTTCGCGACGTCCCGATCGTCGTCCTGACTGGCAAGGATCTGACCCAACAGGAGATTGATTTATTGGGACGAACAACGCAGGCGGTCTTTCGCAAAGACGGCGAATGGCGTGTCCAGCTGATCAACGACGTTCGCAGAGTTATCGGCCAGCGTGCGGCCGTATCGTCCGGTAGAAAGTGATGAAGACCATTCTGGTAGCAGAGGACAATCCGGCAAATCTCGAGCTCTTGACGGAGATCCTTGATGGCTGGGGTTATCACGTCGTCGCCGCAGCTACCGGTACCGAAGCTCTAACCGAGCTCGAACGCATGCGACCAGACCTGATGCTCGTCGACATCCAGATGCCGGAACTCGATGGCTTCGGCGTTCTTGAAAGGGTTCGGCAAAATCCTCTGTTTCGCGACCTGCCCATCGTTGCGCTCACCGCCCAAGCGATGCGTGGTGATCGCGAGCAGGCGCTGGCGAAGGGCTTTGACAGCTATGTGACCAAACCCATCGACCGAGAGGCGCTCCAGAAGGAAGTCAAACGATTCTGCGCGGAATGAGGTTGTTGGAGGATCCATGCCGGCCAAAGTCCTGGTAGTCGATGATGAGACGGCAAACCGCGAGCTATTGACCGCCTTGCTCGAAAGCGAAGGCTTCGCTGTTACTGCCGCGCAAGATGGACAGCTGGGTTTGACTGAGTTCCAGAAGAGCCGTCCGGATGTCGTGCTGACCGATGTCCAGATGCCGAATATGGACGGTTTCGAGTTGTGTCGCGTGATCAAACAGAATCCAGCTACGCGACTGACACCGGTGGTTTTGATCACGGCATTGTCCGACGTCGCCAGTCGTGTCCGCGGGATCGAAGCTGGAGCCGATGATTTTCTCAGCAAGCCCGTCGAGCGGGTCGAGCTGGTGGCGCGCGTTCGATCGCTCACCAGCATCAAGGCCTTCACTGATGAACTAGAACACGCGGAGTTGGTCTTGTTTGCACTGGCTCGAAGCATCGAGGGCAAAGACCCCTATACGAAAGGCCATTGCGAACGGCTGTCCTGTTATGGGTTCGAGCTTGGAAAGAGAATTGGGCTCGGTCAAGATGAGTTGACCGCCCTGACTCGCGCAGGCACCGTCCACGACATCGGAAAAGTAGCTGTACCAGATGCGGTACTGCTTAAGCCGGGGAGACTCACCGATGAGGAACGGCAGATAATGGAGCAGCACCCCGTCGTGGGAGAGCAGATCTGTGCCCCGCTGAAGTCCTTTCGGCTGGTACTTCCGATTATTCGCCACCATCACGAAAAGCTCGACGGTTCAGGATACCCGGATCATCTTCGAGGGGAAGACATACCAGTCACCGCACGCGTTTTGCAAGTCGTCGATGTTTACGACGCCCTCACCACAGTGCGTCCTTACAAGCGCGCACTATCCACCACGGAGGCTTTGGACGTGATGGCCGAAGAAGTAGGCAAAGGCTGGTGGGATCCGGAGATACTTGCTGTCTGGAGTCAGTTCCAGACCGAGGTTGCCCGCGGCGCACCAAGTACACGCCCTCCCGGACCGGAGTCCACCGCAGCGTAGAACGACCCTCGACGCAAAAGGGTCGAAGGTGCAATGCGATGTTTCGATTTCTGGACCAAGTGTGACAACCTCATAGCAATCACTCTGGAGTCCGTCAGGATCTGGATATGCAACGACAAAGAACAAGCGGCACGACGGTCGGGTTTAGCCTGGCGATTGTATGCCTTATCGTCGCAGGAGCAGCGTCGTATCGAGCCTTAGTTAGATTTGATGAGAGCTCGCAATTGGTGGTTCACACGCTCACAGTTGAAGCGGACCTCCAAAATGCAGCCGCCGACCTTAGCGCTGCAGAGAAGCATCAACGCGCTTACCTATTGACTGGGAATCGTTCGTATCTGACCTCCTCTACCGCGGCTGCCGAACTGCTGAAGACAAGGCTAGCGGAGGTCAAAGAGCTTGTGGCTGACAATCCTGCCCAGACTCAACGTATTGCGAACCTGCAATCGATGGTGGCGAGACGCCTGGATTTGCTCCGAGAGGGCAGTGAGAGGCGCGAGCGCGACGGGCTGGAAGCGGGAATCGAGTGGATACGGTCGGGGCAAGGGCAGCGGCTCTCAGACGAGATTCTATCGATCTTGGAGAGCGCTGAGGCGGAGGAGGCACAACTCCTGTCAGCCCGGAGCGATACGGCAAAAGCGACATCGGCTATGGCTCGAGTGCTGCTCCTGATCGGGGGCCTTTTGAGCATAGGCTTGCTCCTAGGTGTGTTCCGGCTTCTTCGCACAGAGATTGCTAGGCGCGTTGTGTCCGAGGAGAGGATCGAGGCACAGAATCAGGAGTTGGAGCAGCGCAATCGCGAAGTGGAGCGTGCCAACGCGCTCAAGAGCGAATTCCTTGCCAGCATGAGCCATGAATTACGTACGCCGTTGAATGCAATCCTCGGGTTCTCCGAGCTATTACTTGGAGAAACCGCCGGACCGCTCTCAGAGAAACAGAAGCGGTGGACCGACCATATACGGATCGGGGGCAAGCACCTTCTGCAATTGATCAACGATATTCTCGATCTCGCCAAGATCGAAGCTGGACAGGTTGAGCTGCAAGTCGAAGCCTTTCCCATCGACTAGGCATTTCCAGAAGTCCTTTCCAACATCCGGCATTTGGCGATGGGAAAACAGATCCGCCTTGAAACCACTGTTAGCCCGGAGCTAGCAATAGCGGCCGATCGGGTTCGGTTTAAGCAGATTCTTTACAATCTTCTCAGCAACGCCATCAAGTTCACTCCCGAGGACGGACTCGTTCGATTTGAAGGAGTGGCCGACGGTACGATCGCTCGCTTCCGCGTCAGCGACACCGGAGTCGGAATCCGCGCGGAGGATTTAGATCTGATTTTCGAGGAGTTCCGGCAAGTCGGCGAAAGCAGCAGAGGCGTCCGTGAAGGTACCGGTTTGGGGTTGGCAATTACGAGGCGGCTCGTTGAGCAGCACGGCGGCACGATCGCTGTCACGAGCGAAGTTGGGGTTGGTACTGAATTCACGTTTACTCTGCCGCTTGTAACGATGGCACCGGCAACGTCTGTTCTTGATATCGTGTCGGCTGCGGTCCCAGTGGCGCGTTCGTCAGCCCAGCCTTTGGTCTTGATCGTCGACGACGAGCCTACGGCCTGCGAACTCCTCGCCAGTTTTCTTGCACCTGAAGGCTATGCCACCGAAACTGCAAGTTCTGCCGAAGAGGCGATGCGCAAAGTCCGCAGCCTCCGGCCGGCGGCCATCACGCTCGACATTTTGATGCCCAGTGGAAGTGGATGGGCGATCCTCTACGACCTCAAGAACGATCCCGCAACAGAATCCATCCCAATCATTGTCGTTTCCATCGTCGATCACCGGAAACTCGGCATGACACTGGGAGCGACCGAGTATCTGGTAAAGCCAGTTCAAAAGCAGACGCTGCTTGACGCAATGCGGCGGCATGTTCGCCCGGAGGCAGTGTGTCGATGCCTGGCCGTAGATGATGACCCACAGGACCTGCGGCTGATCGAAGATGTACTCGTAGAAGCCGGATGCTCGGTAAGAGTGGCTAGGAATGGCAAGCAGGCCATCCAGTCGATGCAGTCCCATCCGACGGACTTGGTGCTTCTGGATCTCGTGATGCCAGAAATGGACGGTTTTGAAGTGATCCGACGGATGAAGGAGGACGACGTTTTGAAATGTATCCCAGTGATCGTACTGACCGCGAAGGATCTGACGAAGGAAGAGCAAGACCTTATCGCGGCAAGCACTAGAGCGTTATTGGCAAAACACCGCGACTGGCAGGCAAAACTGCTGCAGGATGTCAGGCAAGTCGTGGCGCCGAAGTCCGTTCTAGATGGATCGTCGGAGTGAGAATGAAGAAGATACTTGTCGTCGAAGACAATCCGGCCAATCTCGAGTTGTTGACGGAAATGCTGGATGCTTGGGGTTATCAAGTGGTTCAAGCTGTTGATGGCGCAGACGGTCTGGCAAAAGTCGAATCCGAAGCCCCCGATCTCGTGCTGCTTGATATTCAAATGCCGGTACTCGACGGTTACGCGGTGGTGTTGAAACTCCGCAACGACCCCCGGTTTAGAAACTTGCGTGTCATCGCATTGACGGCATTTGCGATGCGGGGTGACCGCGAAAAGGCGCTCAGCAAGGGATTTGACGGATACATTACAAAGCCGATCGATGGCCCTGTCTTGCGAAATGAGATGAATCGTCTCCTCAGCTGAATCGATTCCATGGCCAGATGTGTAATCTGCAACCAGCGAGACCCAGCCAAATGGATCAATCACGTTGGGAAGGACATGTTAATGAGATTTTCGGGCAGTGCCGCGGACATGACGGACCAAGAAGCCCAAGACTTGTTGCAGAAGTTAATCGCCGAATCGACGAGGGTTCAAGCGGTGCTCGCGATCGAGCCGGGGCTGAGCGCATCGGTCGTCGGAACCCTTCGAAAGGCCTCCAACGGAGCCATTTGGGTAGTTGCACACGACGACGTCGAAACGCCGCACATTGCATTTGATCCGGCATCCGCAACCCAGCGGACATACGGTGACCGCCGGGCTTTCGCCGCGAACGCTCCTCGCGTGCCCCACATCTGCTCAGCGTTGGTATTCGTATTTGGAAGCTCCTCGCAAGTAGGGCTGTTTGAGATCACTGACGGCTCATAATGGCGCATAGCAGCGATACCAATTGCGCCAGACGCTCCCGGGGTCGGCTGGCCGGCGCATCCGCGACGAAAAGATCGCGGCCTGAAACGCTCGCCAAAGCGCTTCTTAGTCTATTCTCGCGCTGCGCTTCTGTTTGGCCCAGCGGGCTTTCTGTGCTGCGCTAATTCGTGCGCGAGCGGCGGCGGACATCTTCCGACGCTTTCGCGGGCCACGGTGACCGACTTGGTCGCGGTTGTTGCTGACTCCTTCGAGCGCACGAATCGCTTCATCAAGCCGGTCGCGTTCTGCCTTAAGTTGTTCGATGATTCCGTTCAGAATCGCCATACCGCGCAGATTAGAGCATCTGCAGGATTGTTGTCTACTGATGCTCTCTCGCCTTCTTATCTCCGGGGACAGCGCCGCCTCAACGGGGTTACGTAATACTCAGACTCCCATGATAACCAGAGTAACCGGAGGGCGTGACCAAAGAGAGTCGCAACAGAGCAACTGCTCAAAAAGCGGGTGGCATCGCATCCAGCTAGTCACAATGAGATCGGAAGCGCCTCTTCGTCCTTCGCAATGCTTTCGACTCTGGATCGGACGTATGTATCCGGGCATTGAACTGCGCCTCTTGCGCTATGCCGTAGCAGTCGCTGAGACGTTGAGTTTCTCGCAAGCTGCGGAGCGCCTGAACACTTCACAGCCGTCCCTGAGCCGCCAAATCTTGAAACTGGAAGAAGATCTGGGCGTGAAGCTCTTCGACAGAACAAAGAGATGGGTTGAGCTTACACCAGCGGGGCGCGGCTTTGTGCAGGAAGCTAGAAAAGCAATCGCGCATGCCGAACGTGCCGAAGCGGTTGCGAAGCAACTCAGTCGCGAACGTCGTGTCACACACGCGATCGGGTACTGCGCCTGTCTCGACCTCAAATTCATTTCGGCAATTCGGCGAATGAGACTACCACGGGACACACAGTTTGCATTTCACAGTGCGCCTTACCAAGAACTTGTCGCAGAACTGCTCCGTCACGAATGCGACGCGGCTTTCATGGTGCTGCCGGTGCAAGAACAGGATCTGCTCTGTGAGGCAATCCTTCGAGAACCGCTGGCAGTGGCTCTGCCAGCCTCGCATACGCTTACACAAAAACGTGAAATCCACGTTCATGACCTTGCGGAGGCGCAATTGATCTTGCCGTCGAAGTGTTTTGGTCCGGCCGTCTGTGACGCCGTCTTGTCACCATTCAAGGCGGCGGCGCTGCGGGTCTCGATTAACGACGAGCCGGCTGGGCCGCTGGAGGCTCTGCGTCTCGTCGCTGATGGGTTCGGAATCACTCTGGGCCAACCTTCGGTCCTGGCGACAGCCAAAGAACAGGTTGTCATACGACCGATCTTCAATTCGCAGACTACGATTGAAACCGGTATTGTGTTCCACCGAGAGAACGATTCCCCGACTCTCAAGATGTTTGTCGAGGCCGTTCGACGGATACGCGACTTGTATGTATCGGAGCACCATCGCAATTGGCCGATCTCTGCTTGAGCGGGCTAGCGAAAGGTAGACGCAAGGTCGAAGTCCGGCGCGTCACGCTGCTTTATGGTGTTCGGCACCTGCCGCAGTTCTGATCTTCCACCGGTCGAGGTAGGCCGTGAGTTCCGAGGCGCTTGCATCCGCATCCGCCAACGCAACATGTCCGTCCGGCCGCACCAGATACAGCGCGTTGCGTAGCAAGCCGGCTTGCTCCATGTCCGCTCGCCACGGAAAGACGTGCAGCGCGAGTTCTCGATCAAGACAGGCGGACACGAGGTCCCGAGAGGGCGCGCCATAGACATGCACCTGCCATTCCAGTGAAGTCAGCGACGAGAAGTTGTCATTCCCTCCTGCAGCGTTCACTATCCACGGCAGTCGGTCGCCGCCGTGCACCCGTCCGGCTCGGCCCAGACCGATCGGACTCTTTCGATAGGTGATGGCTGTTTGTGAAACGGTACGGAACATGAACCGACGGAACGCATTGATCCCAAACAGTGCGGGAATCACAAACGGAGCAACATTGTGGCGCACTAACTGCGCAATGGGGCCGCTGCTCGTAATGAACGTGAAAGCCCGGTCCGTGGTGCTCACGAGCTGCCGCGCAAACGCGATGCGTTCCGGCTCGAAGCTATCGAGTATCGCTTCCTTCGCCCGTCCTTCCAGCGCTGCGGCGAGCTTCCAGGCGAGATTCACCGCATCGCCGATGCCCGTGTTCATCCCTTGCCCTCCTACCGGGCTGTGGATATGCGCCGCGTCACCGAGCAGGAACGCGCGGCCCTGGCGGAACTGGTTCGCCACGCGATGGTGCACATGATAGGTGGAGAACCAGTGGATGCGGCTCACGTCGAGCCGCATCCACTCGATGACCTGTTTGCTGACGTCATCCCAACCGAGTTTCTCATTTTCGGTCTCCGGCACTTTTCGAATCGTGCCCACCAGGCGTATCCGGCCGTCCTGTTTCAGAGGAAAAACGATCAGGAAAGCGGCGGTATCCAAGGCAACATGCAAGTGGCCGTCAACGGCCGCACCTCGCGCCTCCACATCTGCAACATAGAACAGGTGTGCGTAAGAGCCACCGGGAAAACCGATCCCCAGTTCTTCGCGCACTTTGGAACGAGCGCCATCGCAGCCGGCAACATAGGCAACCCGAAGGGTCTCTTGGGAGCCATCGGCTCGTTTCAAGTTCGCAACTACATCGTTGGCAGATTCTTGCAGGCTTAACAGCTCGGTCTCACGCTCGACTCGTATGCCCTCGTCAGCAAGACGATCGATCAGAAGCCTCTCGTGCTCGTCTTGCGGAAAAATCAGCGCATACGGGAACGGAGTAAGCCCCGTGCCAAGGCCGCCAAAAGCGACGCTGTCTCCGCGTTTCTCTCCTCCCGCCCAGAAATTGACAGTAGTTACTTGTCGACCGCGTTTGACAACCTCGTCCGCCAGACCAATCTGCTGATAGAACTCCAGAGTTCGCACCTGGACCGCCAGGGCGCGCGAGGTTGTACCCGGTTCAGCTGTCTTATCGATGATCCTGACCCGGACGCCGAGCCGAGCCAGCCACAGCGCGAGCACCAAACCAGTGGGGCCTGCACCCACGATCAGAACCGGGATCTCGGATGATTTCATTCGATTCCTCGTGCTCACATGAAGCAGAGCTGGATTCTAAAAACGTCAACACCAGTGCGGCCGTCCGTGATTGTGCCAGTCAAGCAGCGGTCTTCAGCGCTCGCTTTGTGAGAAGACGTGCGATGGCGGCTAGCAAGGCAGCGGTGTTTGTCGGTTTCTGAAAGAACGAATCAATGCGGTGGCTCTGCCACTCTGCCCCGAGCGCGGCATACGCGCTGACCATGATGACGACCGGGCGGATCGGTTGTTTGGCGGCGAATTCCGCGACCTCGAAGCCGGCCGTCTCCGTCTCCATTTTCAGGTCAGTAATCACCAAATCGTAGGGCGATGCCGCAAGCATCTGTTTCGCTTGGCGAGCGGACGAGACCGTTTCGGCCTCAAATCCGTCAGTTTCAAGTATTGCGGCCGTCGTCGCGGCGATCGCATCTTCGTCATCAACCACAAGGGCCCGCCACTTCATACGCTCTTCTTTCGATCCGGAGGCTTTGTACAAGGACGCGCTACCGGACACCCTCTGAGGTAAGTCTGACGGAGTGGGCGCCCCTAATCAGAGTCAAGCCTGAGTCCAGAAGTTGGCCGAGAAAGACTACGGACCCTAGTGCAATGCACCAACTATGGGCAAAGGTCCCGTCTTTGGTCGCAACGGCGCAACTTGACGTTGGCACCCTGAGTGCCTATCGCATCCAAATTTCGTGCTGCGACCGGTCGGCGTCCACGCTCTTGCTCTTTGAGTCGTTGTTTCGCGGTTCCCCGTTCGGCCGCAGCGTTCCTCCCCGGTTAGATCACCGCTAGCGATTTCAAGACGTACTCTCGGCCCTAGTAAGAACTGAATTCACGATTTCATGAGGAGCCTTGTATGACACCGCGCCGCACTCTGACCCATTCAACGCCGACCGAATCCCAGACGCACACCTCCGACACTCAGGAACAGATCCGTCAAAGGGCATATCAACTATTTGAAGAGCACGGCAGACAGGATGGTTTTGCCGAGCAGGATTGGCTCCAAGCCGAGACAGAAGTGATGGGGAAGGCCCTTAAAGCTGCGGCATAGGAGCCCCGGCGCATACTCGCGAGCGCAGCCGAGCAGCACTATGCAGCCGAGTCGCACTATTAAGAAGTCGGGGATCAGCCCGCGTCGCTGTTTGGCGCTCGGCGTTTCTTGCGGTGCCTAATAGCCGCACGGAGCGTCTTCAACATTGCGGGTGGATCTGTGGCGGACGTCGCCAAGTTGTCGCGCGTATATCTGCGTGTTCCGAACTCGGCGGTCTGCCCCGTCCCTCAAATGTTAGGCAGAAGATCGAAATATTCGTCGTCTTCGTTCTTCCCACCTTCGCCCGCACCGAGGAGTCTTTCCGATGGTACGAATTCAATCCGCTCGATCCACTTGACCATTTTGTACCCGAGCTGATTCTCAACTCTGAGGCGCAAGGGAGCGCCGTAAGTCCCGGTGAGCGGTTGGCCATTCATCTGAGAAGCGAGGATACATCCAGCCTTGAGCACATTGTCCAGGCTCTGGGTGTCGTAGTAGGCGCCGCCGTACAGCGCTTCGCCAAAGGAAAAGAAGGCGACAGTCCTCGCCTCCGGTTTGGGGCGCACCAGCTGAATCAGCCTGTGCATCGGCACGCCGCCCCACTTCGCGATGCCGCTCCAGCCCTGGATGCAGTGGTGCATGGTGACGTGCTCGACAAATCCGAGTTGCTGCAACTGCTCCAGCGTGAGCTCGACCGGGTTCTCGACCAAGCCGCCCACCTTGAGCTTGAACTCATGGAATCCGGTCTCCACAAGCCGTTTCCAGTCCTCTCGCACCGGCATTTTGCCGTTGGGCCAAAAGAACGGCGAGATATCCGTCTCGGAGTAATACTGAGCCGGAACCAGCCGGTTGAGGGTGAGCCGTTGCATGGGATAGGTCACGGACTTGAGCGCGTGCTGCAGCCCGCGCGGATGGCTCCATGACAGGTAGTGCGTGGCCGCCCAGGAGAGCACGACCACGCCGATCCCGACGAAGCCCCAGATCATTCCCTGCGGCTGGAGATCGTCGGTGCCCATAACGATGTGATTTATGTTGCGGGCGAACCCCGTCATGACTACCAGTGTGACGTGCACCACCAGGAACGCGAGAAAGCTGAGCATGGTGAGGAAGTGGATGGAGCGAGCCGATTGTCGGCCTCCGAAGATCTTCGCGTATCGGGGGAAGCGGTTGACCACGGCCGGCGACATGGCGATGCCGGTGGCGATCGCCAGCGGGCCGAACACGAAGAAGACGGTGAAGTAAGCGATCTGCTGCAAAGCGTTGTAGCCGTAGAAGCCGTTGGGTTCGGGCGGCAGGTGGAACGTCGCGTAGTGCACGAATGTGTTCCACGCCTGCACCACGACTATCAGCGAAGTGGGAACGATCCGCCGCCACTGCTGCGTGCTGAAAAGGCCTACGACGAAGATGAGTCCGGTGACGATGAAGCCGTGGACGTTGATGAAATGCCACACTCGCGCAATGCCGATCGTGTGCCGGTATCCCGGCGTGCCAACCAAGGGAGAGATGTACCGAGCATCGTCTTTGGCGGTCCAAAGGCGGTCGCGCGGAACCGCCACCGGCGTGAAGCGAAGCCATTCGCTGCCCGGAGTGCAGTCGTCATTGAAGTACAGGCGCGGATGGTCATACAGAATCGATAGGCCGCTGCGGATCAGCAGCGTCACGAACAGGACATTGAAGAAATGGCAGTAGCGAACCCACAGCGGAAATCCGTGTGGTCCCGCGAAGCTATTGGGGTAAACCTGCGGAACCGGCTGAACCGGCGGTAGGCCGGCAACGGCAACTTCAATCCAGGCTGCGAGAACGGCCGCCGCCAGCGCCACCGCAATGCCGATGAGAATCGAAGGACGGACCCACAGGTGAAAACGTCGGTCGGCTGGGTAATGCACTGCTGCATGCGTGGCGTCGAATTCAGGCATGACTTGACTCTACAGAAGCAGAAAAATCGTTAGCCTTGCTGCCAATCGGCGCAAAGCACTCTTGTTAGGACCGAATCATTGTCAGCAGCATCTTGAACGCGGAGACGGCCCTCACAGCGTGCGGCTGATTTGCAGGCATGAGGATCACATCGCCGGCGCTCAGACTGAACGGCTGACCTGCAATCCGTATTTCCGCCCTTGCCTCCAGCACATGAACCAACGCATCGAAAGGCGCAGTGTGCTCACTGAGTTCCTGACCTTCGTCAAAGGCAAAAAGGGTTACGTTTCCCTTGTCGCGGCGGATCAAAATGCGGCTCATCACGGATCCTTTTTGATAATTCGCAAGCTCCGCTACACGAGCTACTTCGGCGGCGGCAATTTCCACCTTCGGACTCGGCCGCGATGCATCATCGCTTTGTCCACTTCGAGAAACTTGGCCTCCATGCAAATTCTCCCTTCTCTATCGACGTGGAGCGGATTCCTCACTCTAGTGATGCTAAAAGCTTGAGTCGCGACATGCGTGTCTCTCACGCCGCGAGGAACACAGCCGGCACGCGCATTCGACAGTCCCCAACTGTCTCGCCAACATCTCGAACGCAGCGTGCACGTCCTGTCCAACCTCGCGTTCGACGTCTTCGAACTTGTCTGCCATTTTCTTCCCGTTCGTGGCGAACTGCATCCGAACCGAACTTCTGCCAATCCAATGCTGTATGCCAGCTTTGATTGAGCGCAGGATGTTGACAGCACGACTGGTCTGCGTCGCGGACCTCGGACAGGAGACCAGACATCTGGAATTCGAAGCGGCCGAACCGTTCCAGTTCATTCCGGGCCAGTTCATATCGGTCACGCGTGAACATAATGGCCGAGAACTGACGCGAGCGTACTCGCTGGCGTCGGCGCCTCGAGGCGACCAGCGATTCGACCTCTGCCTGAACCGAGTCGCCCACGGCTTCTTCTCGAATTTTCTGTGCGACATGAAGGCGGGCGGCGAAATCCGGTTCCATGGCCCACATGGGCTCCTCACGTTGGCCAACCCGTCGCGCGACTCCGTCTTTGTTGCCAGCGGAACCGGCATCGCTCCGATTCGCGGCATGATCCAGTGGCTTTTCGAAGACTCGGTGCGGCATGCCGACCGCGAATTCTGGCTGCTGTTCGGCACCCGCTCCGAGCAGGCGATCTACTACGACGCCGAATTCCGCGAACTGGCGCAACAGTTTCCGCAGTTCCATTACCTGGTGACACTCAGTCGCGCGAGCGAATCCTGGCGCGGGATGCGTGGATACGTGCAAGACCACTTGGCAGACATCGCGCGTGGCCGCGGGGATTCCGACGCATATATCCGCGGTCTGAAGAACATGGTGACCGCCAACCGGAATCTGTTGCAGGAACTCGGCTGGGAGCGGAAATCGATTCATTACGAACGGTTCGACTGAGAGCGTGCGGTACTTGTACTTCACTTTGACGTTTCTAGGCGCATGATCAACGGGCGCGAAGGATGCGCATGTGCACATCGAGTCCACCGAGGGATTCGGCAAGGTGGAAGGAGGATCGCTGGCGGGGTACGAATCGGCGAGCGTCTTGTCGAACATTTTCTCGCGAATCGCGATGGTGTCGTCAGGGGTGACCCAGCGATCTTCAGGATCACGCTTCGGCATTGCTGAAGAATTAGTCATTGGTTCAATCTCCGGCGAAAGGCGAACACGAACCGTTGTTGCATCTGAGCAACCCACGGTTCAGCAATGCTCTTCCGGGCTGCAATCGCAGCCAACTAGGTCGCTATCGAACCGGTTTTCTGTGGCCAGGTTCGCCTTCCATAGCGGTTTCTGGGTTTTGGAAGAGGTCTTTGTTGTTCTTACAGCGTCGCTTAACCTTAGCGGAATCCGCCAAACATGAAGGCCACGAGGAGAATGAGAAGTACGGTGCCGAGCCCTATGCCCGCACCTCCGCCGTAACCCCAGCGGCTGTGGCCGTAGTAGCCGCCACCGCCACCTAGAACCAACACCAAGAGGATAATCAGGATCAACATCATTTGCGACCTTCCTTCATCTTCGCCCGTCTCTGGCTTGATGTGAGTGTCTGTCATTACGGAGGTTCTGTCTGAGCGGTTGTGACCACTTATCGCGGAGCATTTTTGGTGGTGAAGCCAGGGACTTTGACCCGGAAATGTCGAGTTTGTCGCTACCGCTGTGGTTGGCGGTAGCTGCTCACATCCGCGACTTGCGTTCGACGCTGAACACAATCGGTATCCATTCGGAGTTGCGCAATCCGGCTGCGGGATCGTTCCCCGGACGGCAACCCTTCTCGCGCGAATGGCAACTTTTTAGTTATGCAACCGCAGCCACAGACCTGCGTCGCAACAATCCGGGGGGCAACACCGTGCCCATGAATAATGACAATACGGAACAGCCTAAGATTCTGCTGGTGGACGACAACGAATCGGTGCGTACAACGTTGAGCGCGGTATTGATCGCCAGCGACTTTCGGGTGACCACTGCGGCCAATGTCGCCGAGGCTCTGCATTTGATCGACACGGAAGCATTCGATGTGCTGCTCTGCGATCTGCACATGCCCGGAGCGGGAGACGGCTTCACCGTCGTCAGCGCGATGCGTCACACCAACCCCGACGCGGTCACGCTCGTGTTCACCGGATACCCCGCACTCCGGGAGGCGATGAATGCGATCCTGCTCCAAGCCGACGAAATCCTGGTGAAGCCGATGGATGTCGCCAGCATGGTGGCGCTCATCCGTGCGAAATTGCAAAAACGAGGTGAGCGGAAATTGATGAACATCGAACGAGTGGCTGCGATCCTTGAACGCGACAGCGAAGCGACGATCGCTCGCTGGCTAGCGCGGGTTAACCTCGAAGCCGAGTTGACAGCCGTGCCGCTGGACGACAACCAACGCACCGGCCACCTCCCCAAGCTGCTTCAGGAACTCGTGAAGCGCTTACGTGTCCCGCGGAACCTGGGGACGAAAGCCGTCTCGGAGGCTGCGGTGCTCCACGGCAGAATTCGGCAGTCACAAGGCTATTCGGTTCCCATGCTGGTCGAGGAATCCCGTGTGCTCCAGGTCAGCATCTTCGAGACCTTGCAAAGGAATCTGAGCACCGTGGACTTCAGCCTATTGCTGCTCGATGTGATGACGATCGCGGATGAGGTCGATTCGCAACTGAAGGAGACGATCAGCAGCTTCATGGAAAAGGCGGAGATGAGTGCCGCCGATCGCGCAGCGTGATGGAAGCGACACACCATTCGAAGTGCCTCCACCTGTCGCCGTTGAGCACGCATGATCCCACCGGCATGTAGTTTCTGTCCCGTCGGACAAAACAATGCGGGCGGACACTACTGGGACGGGAAGCGCATTCCCTAATCGCGCAGGATGACGTTCAGCAGCGAGCTGTGAATCTCCGTGCCGCCGCTGTCGTATTGAATGAATCCCAGTTTCCGAAAGCGGTTCATGAAGAAACTTACGCGGGAGCGGGTCGTGCCGACCATCTCCGCGAGCACCTCCTGGCTGATCTTGGGAATTACTTCTTCGGTCTTGCCGTCTTTGCCGAAATGCGCCAGCAACAGGAGAACCCGTGCCAGCCGTTTCTCACTGGAATTAAAGAGCTGATCCACCAGATCTTCCTGGATGCGGGCGTTGCGGGCCAGCAGGAAGCCGACGAACACGTCGGACATCGCATGCTGCTGGTGGAGCACGCGCACC
>Ga0157369_10000731_pt1 | contig 42343 bp, 36 predicted proteins | sample C25metaG_FD_113461 | JGI IMG/M metagenome (GOLD analysis project Ga0157369, IMG submission 113461) | Corn rhizosphere microbial communities from Kellogg Biological Station, Michigan, USA - C2-5 metaG | ecosystem: Host-associated > Plants > Roots > Rhizosphere > Soil | place: USA: Michigan... | reverse complement strand
AAATATCTTCTTCATTATATATTTAAGACTGTTTTGATTGGAAACGTAAAAATAAATTAAATCTTATGAATTAATTAGAATTTTATAATAAATAAATAAGAAGTTTATCAGTTTAATTTGAAAAACAATGTCGTGATCCTATTTTATTAAGAATATTTATGTGTATTATTTTTTTATAAAAATCACTATATTTGCACGCTGAAAAACATGAAGGCGTAAAATCAAAACAAATAATTAAAAAATAATTTCATTATGTATACACCAGTAGCTGCAGATGTAGCAAAACTAAGAAACACCACAGGTGCAGGAATGATGGATTGCAAGAAAGCTCTTACAGAAGCTGAAGGAGATTTCGAAAAAGCAATCGACATCCTTAGAAAAAAAGGTCAAAAAGTTGCTGCAAACAGAGCAGACAGAGATTCTTCTGAAGGTGCTGTAATCGCTAGAGTTAACGAGGACAACACGTTAGGAGCTATCATTTCTCTTAACTGTGAGACTGACTTCGTAGCTAAGAATGATGCATTCGTAGAATTGGCTTACGAATTGGCTGAGCAGGCTATCGCATATTCTAACAAAGAAGAGTTTTTGGCTTCTGACTTCCACGGACAATCTGTTGCAGATAAATTAATCGAGCAGACTGGTATCATCGGAGAAAAAATCGAGATTGGTGCTTTTGAAAGTATTCAAGGTGCATTCTTAGGGGCTTATATCCATGCTGGAAACAAAATTGCTTCTATCACTTCACTTTCTGCAAAAGTAGACGGTGCTGACGAAGCTGCAAAATCTGTTTCTATGCAAGTTGCTGCAATGAACCCAATTGCTCTTGACGAGACTCAGGTTTCTCAGGAAACAATCGATAAAGAATTGGAAATCGAAAGAGAATTGTTGACAAAAGAAGGGAAACCTGCAAACATCATCGATAATATCCTTAAAGGTAAAATGCAGAGATTCTACAAAGACAATACTTTGGTTCACCAGTCTTTCATCAAGGATGCGGGAATCAGTGTTGCTGATTATGTAAAATCTGTGAACGGAGATCTTAAAGTTACAGGATTCGTAAGAGTTGCTCTTTCTTAATTAAGATTCAAAACAAATAAATCAAATCCTGCTATATTTTTATGGCAGGATTTTTTGTTATCATATTTAGAAGTAAATTTGCACTCCATATTATGTTAAATGAAATTCTCTAGGTTTTTCCAATTTCTACTTTGTTTTTTTAGTTTAATTTTTATTAATTATGCTAAGGCTCAATATATTAATGTAGATACAAGTTTGAGCGATCAGGATTTGGTAAACAAATTTATTGGCACTCAGAATTGTATTACAGTTTCAGGGGTTTTTATCTCCGGATCAAATATTGGAACCGATCCAAGTTATGGTTACTTTACCAAAAATGGGAGTGCATTTGATATTGATGAAGGAATTATCCTTTCTACAGGAAGTGCAAGAGCTGCGGAAGGTCCAAACACCTACAGACAGGACAATGGGAATTCTGGGTGGGGCGGTGATCCTGATTTGGCAAATGTATTTGGAACTTCAGCAGGTAATTATAAAAATGCAACCTATCTGGAGTTTGACTTTGTTTCAAATGAAAGTAATGCAGTCAGTTTTCAGTATATGTTTCTTTCAGAAGAGTACGATAAATTTAAATCCCTTAATGGCTGTGGCTATTCAGATGCATTTGCTTTTTTAATTAAACCTGCAGGTACTTCAGATCCGTATAACAACATAGCACTTGTTCCAAATACAAATGATCCTGTATCGGTTGTAAATGTTCGCGGTTCTGGAGGTACTTGTCCTTCAAAAAACGAAGACTATTTTGGTACTTTTAATTTAGAATCAAGCACTTCCACATCTCCTACAAATTTTAATGGACAGACTAAAGTATTAACTGCGGTTGCTAATGTTCAGGTGGGAATAAAATATCATATAAAATTGGTAATAGCTGATGAAGGAACCACCAGCCATGACTCTGCAGTGTTTTTGAAAACCGGAAGTTTCATAGGAAATATTGATATTGGAAAAGATCTCACGCTTGCAAATGCAGATCCACTTTGCAAAAATGTAAAATATCCAATTACTCCCGATCCGCCGATTCGTGACCCTGCGGCGCAATATTTTTGGTTCAAGAATGGTTTGCCTATTGCGGGGATTCCTACAAATCAAAATAGTTATAATGTGGAAAATGAAGAGGGCAATTTTAGCCTGCGTGTAGTTTTGGGAAGTGGCTGTACATTAGAAGGTAACGTTCATATAGAAAAGGCACCAGAAGCTCAGGTTTCTACTTTGCCAATTGTTGTCTGCGATGATGACTTCAACGGTAGTTTTGCCGCTAAGCTTTCCAAATTTGACAGCCAGATTATCCGTGATTATGACGATACAGTGTTTGATCGTTCTTATTCATTAACACCTGGTGGAACAGCAATTAATCCGGATTCGGAATTTGTATTTACCAGCAATCCACAGACTTTATATTTAGCAGTTGGAGCGAAAACCTGTACGCCGGACATTTATCCTATTCAGTTTGATTTTGGGACAAAACTGAGTTTTAATTCTGCTCCGGAAGAAGATATTTGTGATAGTGATATAAGTGGAAGTGAAACATTTAATTTGTCAGGTCATATTCAATCATTTACAACTGAAACTGGTGTTACGGCAACTTATTATGATACAGAACCTAAGGCAAAAGCTGGCGACACTTCTCAGGCATTACCAGATTCACAAACTATTGATACTGATAAAAAAGTTTTCATCAGAATAGAAAAAGCAGGATCTTGTCCTAATTATAAAGAGATCACATTCAAATTCAAGCAACCTAAAGAATCTACGGATCTTAAAAATATGAAAACCACCATCTGCAAAGGCGAAACGGTTAATTTGAATGCCGGAACAGGCTTTCAGTTTTATGAATGGAGCAACGGTGTGAAAGGGCAATTTGAAAATGAAATCAAAAATGTTCCTGCTGGAGATTATTGGGTGAAACTTACTTTTAATGATTGTACTTATCAGCAATTTGTGAAAATTAGAGAAGCAGAAGATCCTGTTATCGATAATGTTTTGATAGAAGGAACTACAGTCACGGTTTTGGTTTCCGGAGGAGGTTTGCCTTACGCTTATGCTCTAGATAATGGATCTTATCAAACTTCTAATGTTTTTGCCAACGTTGAGCTAGGAACCCACACGTTATCTGTGAAAGGTGCAGATGGATGTAAAATCGTTACACAGGAAATCATATTAATCAATGCCCAAAATGTCATCACACCAAACAATGATGGTATCAATGATTTTATTAACTATTCTTCACTTTTGCAAAAAATAGAACCAAGATTTGAAATCTATGACAGATATGGTGTTCAGGTTTTTAAAGGTGATACAAACAATCAGTTCATTTGGAACGGTACATCAAATGGCAGATCATTACCTACTGCATCATATTGGTACATCTTGGAATGGAATGAGGCTGCAAATCCTAAAAGAACCCAGCTCTCCGGTTGGATCTTACTTAAAAATAGAAATTAAACATCAGACAATAAAATCCTTTTTTCTACATTTGTAATAATATTGATTAGGCTATTACAATGAAGAAAATTTTACTATTCCTTTTATTCCTTACTTTTTCCACAAAGATATTTGCACAACTTGACAGAGAACACTGGTTTGCGCCGATGTTTGATGGACAAAGTAATTCAAGCGGCTACGAGCAATTTCTCCACCTTTCCACAAATGAGACCACTCCCTTTATGGTTGATATTTACAGTAATAATGTTTTAGTTGCGCAGAAAACAATTAGTAAAGGTTCTCCTGGTGTAGTAGAAATTCTTCGAGAATATATTATTACTGATGATGAATTTGAGATAAATAAAGTTGGAACAAAAGGACTTTATGTAAAAGGAGAAAGACCGTTATTTGCAAATCTGCGGTTCGGGGTTACAAATCATGCAGAGATTATTACTTCTAAAGGGACTGCTGGTATAGGAAAAGAATTCTACACGGTAATGGCTCCAAATGAGCAGACAAGCCTTTATTATGGTTCATCTGCAAGTTTTCTGGCTACGGAAGATAATACGGCAGTTACAATAAGCGATTTTAAAAAATCTCTTTATTTCAGTGGATTAGGAAGTCCGTCAAGCATAAGTTTTATTCTAAATAAAGGACAATCTTATATTGCTGACGTAAGAACTATTAACTCTACTAACAATAGAGATGGATTTATAGGAGCAAAAGTCGTTGCGGACAAGCCTATCTCTATGACAAATGGTAACTTCAATGGACAATATGCTTCTGCATTTGCAGACGGGTCTGATATTCTTATGGATCAGTCTGTACCTGTAGATAAGTTAGGAGATGAATTTGTGATTGTCAAGGGATATGGCAAAATTTCAAATAATATGGAAGGCGCAATCATAGTGGCAACGGAGAAAAATACCTCAATCTATCTTAATGATGCTACGGTGCCTATAAAAATATTGGCCAATGCAGGGGATAATTATCGTGTAAGCGAAAATGATTATCAAAACCGTGGTAATGATCATTATAATATTCATATCAGTACAGACAAAAATGTTTACGTCTATCAATTACTTGGCGGTGTAGAGACTGGAGCATCACCACTTGCAACCGGTGGAATGAATTATATACCACCGCTCAATTGCTATCTCCCAAGGAAAATAGATGAAATAAGTTATATTAATAAAATAAGAGAGAATGACCCAGATAATAGATTTATTACAAAATTAAATATTATCACAGAAAAGGGAGCTTCCGTAAAAGTAAACGGTGTTGTTCCCAATGCAATTTATGGCCCATATGATGTTTCAAATATTGCTGCCAACCAAAATTGGGTTTCTTATTCTATACCAAAAGTAACAGGAAATATAACTGTAGAATCTGACAAATCTGTTACCGCAGGAATAGCAAGTGGAAATGGCGCTTTTGGATATGGAGGTTACTTTGCCGGTTTTTCTTCTATTCCTCTCATTTTAAAAACACAAGGGGATTGTATATCCGGAGCTGTTGAAGTTAAGCTTGAAATTACCGAGGGTTTTGATATGTACCAATGGGAAATTAAAAATAATGCCGGTGTATTTGTAAATGCACCAACTAAACCTGGAGTAAGTGCTAGTACCGGATTACCATATAGAAACAACGAATTCATATACTACCCATCTCAGGCTGGGATTTATCGCGCAAGAATTAAACAAGGCTCTTGCGATGAGATCATAACAAAAGAGTTTAAGTTTTATAACTGTACCACTTACACCAATGTGGATTATGAAACCTGTTCTGAGATACCAGATATCACCCCAGCATTTAGTTTGAGTACACAAGCAGTAAATCCAGGAACTGTAGTTATTACTGAACCGGCCAAAAAAGGTTTGGCGGAACTTCTTCCTAATGGAAAAATAAAATATACAGCAAATCCCGGAGAATCAGGCATTGATACCTTTAGGTTTTCTTACTGCGGAACAGATGCTATTCCGGATTGTGAAACGGCACAGGCAACTATTCAGATTAATCAGATTGTTGGAAAAGATGCTGTCCTGAGAGAATGTACTTCCAATAATACGGCAACGTACGATCTGCGTGAAGCTGATGTAACCGCAGATACAGCAGTGTCCAAAGTTTTTTATAAATCTTTACCAGGTGCTCAGAATCAGACCGTTTCAGACGTTATTAACAATTTTGATGCATATCCATCTGCTGATACCTCGGTATATGTTAGAATGGTAAATGGTAAAACCTGTGTGGCGATCCAGAAAATTGAATTGAAATCAAAACCATATCCAGTGGTAAAGGAAAACCTTTATACAAAAGTGCATTGTGATGAGGAAGATACCGTTTTGGATGGTAATTATGTTCTAAATCCTAATGATATTACACCAGTTGTATTTACGGGCGGACCAACTTTCTCTGTGAAATATTATGACTCACTTGTAAAAGCAGAAGCTGGAGGGGCAGATTTTGTAACAGGAAACTATGTGTTCACAGCAACTACTGCTAAAATTTGGATTCGCGTAGAGTCTGCAGATGTGTGCGCAACGGTAAAAGAAATCATACTGAAAGTCGGAAACAAAATTCCGCTACTCACAGATAATCTCAGCGAAGATGTTTGCGACAAAAGTTTTGATGATACAGAAGTAGTAGATTTATCAAAATATCTTCCTAAACTTACCGCTCAAACTGGTCTTACAGTACTTTACTATGCTACGATGCCAGATGCACTTAGTTCACAAAATGCGATTTCGGCTTCACAAACAATTAATAGAGGAACGGTGGCAACGTTCTATTACGTCATCAAAAATGCAAACTTCTGCTCGGATGTAGCAACTGTTAATCTTACATTAATTGATGGCGGTTTTGCAAGTAGTACTATACTTCCAGCTGTTGTAATCTGCGAAGGTTCTACAATTCAGGTTGATGCCGGAACAGCTCATGTTGCTCCATACATATGGGTAGATGAGAACGATCCTTCAAGAGTTATTCCATCCACTCAGAAAGTAACGCTTGGTGTAGGAAAATACCACGTAATTCTGACTTCTGCTAATGGTTGCGAGTACAAACAGAATTTCGAAATCACCGGTTCGCCAAAAGCACAATTGGATGTTACGAAATTCAACGCTGTAATTTGCGATGATAATATGGATGGGAAAGTAGACGTGAAGTTCTCCACACAAGTGACACCTTTGATTCTCCTCAATCCACATTCTGATTTAAAGGTAGAATATTACAATGGATCGCAATTATTAGGTGATAATTTTTCTTATCAAACCGATACAAGAATTTCTGTAAAAGTTGTGTCAAAATATTGTACAGATGTGACAGGATTCATTGATTTCAAAATCGGAAATAAAATTACGCTCATTAATACCATACAGCAGAAGGAAGAATGTGATGGTGATCTGGATGGTAAATTCCTTGTTAAAAATCTGGATCAGTACAGATCGCTATTTACCAATGATGCCTCTGCTACAGTTAAGTTTTTTGTAAAAAAGACAGATGCACAAAATCCTAATGCAACTAATAATGTAAATGAAATAGATGTAAATGAACAACAGCTTTTGCACGTTCGTGTTTCGAATGGTACAGATTGTCCGGTCTTGGCAGAATTGACCATCAAAATAAAAGTTCCTGTAAAATCTGACAACTTGAAAGATAAAACCATCTGTCCGGATGAGCTGACCGATCTGGATGCTGAAACAGGATTAAGCGGCTTTACATACGAATGGTACAAAGAAGGAGATGTAAAAATAGGTGCAGGTAATTATATTTCAGGACTGCCGGTTGGGAAATATTATGTTATTCTGCAAGGACCTTATCCAAACGATTGTCCATACAAACAGAACGTAGAGATAAAGGCGGCAGAATTGCCGATTATAGATGGTATCGAAATAACAGGAAGTACAGTGAAGATCATTGCGAAAAACGGAACGCAACCATACAGATACGCTATTGATGGAGGTAATTATCAGAACTCTGATACATTTACTAATGTTTCCCCAGGATTGCACAAAGCTTATGTTATTTCTGCAGATAATTGTGATCCTGTAGAAAAAGAGTTTTCCGTAATAGAAATTTACAATCTCCTTACACCAAATGGCGACGGCGTGAATGATGTCCTGGACATGTCTCTCCTAAAACATAAAGTGAATGTCAAATTCCAAGTAATGAACAGAGATGGTCAAAAACTCTTTGACGGCGACACCAAGAATAATTACATCTGGGATGGTAAACAAAACGGAAAAGTATTACCGACGTCTACCTATTGGTACATCATGCAATGGCAGGATTTTGACAACTCGCCACCAGTTAAATATACAGGTTGGATCTTGTTGAAAAACAGAAATACTGACTAAAAATAGATTTAACAATTATTTTCTAAAAAAGATTTTAATTCTAATTACTTAACAGAAAGCCGATAAAGTTTAATAAAATTTTAACCTTATCGGCTTCTCTTTTGTAATGATTCTACTTATAATTCTCTATAAATTTGCCGGATTATTATGAAGAAGATATTTACTGTTTTTCTATTACTTTGCTTAGCCTCAGTTTATGGGCAGGATTTTGAAGGCGAGATCTTTATTAGGGATAAATCTAGTCTTTATCTTAATCAGGTCTATGTCACAAATCTCAATGCGCACAAAAGTGTAATGGCCAACTATAACGGTGAGTTCAAAATTGCAGTAAAAGAAGGTGATGTCCTAAGATTTACATCCATTGCAACAGAAAGAAAAGATGTGGAGGTTACAGGCCAGATGCTGGGAATGAGAAAAAACTTCATCGAGTTGCAGATCGCTTATTACGAAATTCAGGAAGTGATATTGAGTTCTTTCAAGCCTACAGGTAATCTTCGCCGAGATGTAGCAATGCTGAAATCATCAGATAAAGCTTTTGAACTTAGAAAAATGATTGGTCTTCCAGAGCCAAAAGGAGACGGGAATTCCCCGGAAATTCCTGTTTTATCTTTCAACCAAGGTCTTAGTTTCAGTATAGACAGTATTTTCGATTTGATTTCCGGCGAGAAGAAAAAGAAAGAACGCTATTATCAATACGAGAGAATGAGTAAGAATATCAAAAATCTTCAGGATTATTATGGTGACGATTATTTTATCAAAATGAAAATTCCAAAAGAATTAATTCCTAATTTCTTACAGTTCGTTTACAGTTCCGACAATATTACGGAGTATCTGGAAACCAATAATTATGAAGCAGCGAAGATTTATATCGAAAAATATCTTCCTATTTACCTCAAAAGATTACAGAATTCCAGCCTGATGCAGGCAACTTCAGAAATTTCAAAATAATATTAATTAATTATCAAATTTTAAACAAAAAGTAACTATGCTATTCAATTTAAAATAAATTGTTTAGTTTTGTTGCGTTTTTAAGATTAAAAACAACCACGTAAAAAAATGGGCAAAAACAAAGCAGCGAGATTCAGAGAAAATACAATATTACCAAATGTGATTCAGCCAACTCGTGATCAGGCTATCAATGAGTTTGAACACAAAGGAAAATGGAAGAATTTTTTTGGAAATGACAATCCGATAGTTTTGGAACTTGGCTGTGGAAAAGGAGAATATTCAGTAGGATTAGCTAAGGCTTTCCCTGAGAAAAATTTTATTGGAATTGATATCAAAGGTGCGAGATTCTGGTTCGGAGCAAAAGAAGCGATTGAAAACGATCTGAAAAATGTAGCTTTCCTAAGAACTCAGATAGAATTGATTGATAATCTCTTTGCAGAAAATGAAGTTTCTGAGATCTGGATCACATTTCCGGATCCTCAGATTAAATATAGAAGAACAAAACACAGGCTTACAAACCCTGAGTTTCTGGAAAAGTACAGACAGATCCTGAAAAAAGACGGAATCATCCATCTGAAAACAGATTCCGAATATCTTCACGGTTACACTTTGGGACTTTTGCAAGGTTTGGGTCACGAGATACTGACTGCTCACCACGACATTTACGGAGCTGCGGAATATCAGCCCGACACACCATTACTGAAAGATATAAGAACTTATTATGAGGAATTGTTCTCTTCCAAAGGAAAAACAATTACCTACATCAAATTCAAATTAAAAAATGAATAAAATATTTTTACTCTTTGTCGGCATTTGTCTGGTGAGCTGTGCAACCAGCAAGTCTGCTTCTCCATTAGCAGTAACAAATAATTCGATGGCCGTCATAGAAATAGAAGATATAGAAGTAGAACCTGTCCAAGTTAAGTTAAAAATACACGATAAGGCTGTTACATTACTTAATCAGTTATTCAATACCGATGCGGCAAATAAAAACACGGTATTGATTATTAATAATGAATCGGATTGTGACTTCACAATGAATATTCTTGGCGACAGATCATATACTTTGCCGGTAGCAGCTAGAAAAACAGAGAGCATTGTCGTTGCGCAGGGTGAATATGTAATGCGTTCCAATGTTTGTAAAAGCCCATATATGGCGAAAAAAACAATCTCAGAAAACACACAGGTTATTATCAAATATTCGGTTGTAAAAGTTCCGGCAGAGGAAAACTTAGCAATCATTCAATAAAATAAAAAAACGAGCTTCGAAAATGAAGCTCGTTTTTTATTTTTAAAGTGTGCCAGAAAACTATTTTACAGAAAGTTCATAGATTCTGCTCCAGTTTTTTCCTGTTATCAGCATGTTATCTCCTTTGAAGGCGATTCCATTCAGGACGTCATCATTTCCGACAGTATTTTGTTTTGTAATATTTGAAAGATCAATAATTCCTGTCACTTCGCCATTTGCAGGATTTATTTTTAGAATGATCGGTTTCTGCCAAACGTTAGCGTAAATTGCTCCGTTGTGATATTCTAATTCATTTATTTGGTCATAGCCTTCTGTATCACTTGCGACAGCAATTGTTCTTACGATTTGTGAAGGATTTTCCGGATTAAGGAAATAGATATTTTTGGTACCATCAGAAACAATCAGGTTTTTACCATCATTTGTCATTCCCCAGCCTTCAGCAATTTCACTTGGATATTCGAATTCTTTCAAAAGTTTTATGTTGGAGTCATAAATGAAGCCTTTCTTTGATTGGTAAGTCAATTGGTATATTTTGTCGCCAAAAACTGTAATTCCCTCGGAGAAGATTGTGTCATGTTGTGGAACTTCTACAATCGGAGTACGACTCCCTAAAGTATATTTTATAATTTTAGATTTTTGTTTAAGTCCAACGCTTTCGTAGATTACATCGCCGTGCGCTTCAAAACCTTCTGTGAAAAAATCTGTATCGTGCGGATATTGATTTACAACTTCGTAATTCATTGCTCTGGCTTTGGCTTTTGCAAATACATTGATAGTTGCATCCTGCTGCAGAACTTCACCGCTTTTGGTTTTGATGTTGAAAGTAACATCATTTTCCCCTAATGTGAAAAACGAAGGGTCAATTGTTAACTTGCTGCTTTCCTTGTCACCATAGCTGATTGTGATGGCTTCTGAGTAATCCAGAACATCTTGCGGAATGTGAAGCTTGTCACCAAAATGATAACCTTTGCTTTGCTGGCTGATATTATAGTCATTCAAAGAATTAAGGATGTCTTTGTCATTGGTACAGCTTGCTAGAAATAACAATATAATTGCAGATGCTAAAAAAATCTTTTTCATTAGAAAGTATATTTACCGGTTTTTAACGGATCTTTTAAAATTTTAATTTTTGAAAGTTTCCCGTTTCTTTTTCTTCAATTGTCAAAATTTTCAACACTCAAATCGCAGAAACTTCGCCAAAAATACAAAATATGAAAACTAAGAGGTCATAAATTTTTCTTAATTAAACATAAAAATGTAGTTTTGTAGATATTATGATTACGATAATTGCAGCTATAGGAAAAAATAATACCTTAGGGAAAGACAACCAATTGCTTTGGCGTCTTCCAAAAGATCTGAAACATTTCAAATTGCTTACAGAAAATCATCCTGTGGTTATGGGAAGAAAAACCTACGAAAGTATTGGTAAACCATTGCCAAACAGAACCAACATCGTTGTAAGCAGAAAAGAAAACTGGTTTCAGGAAGATATTCTGATTGTATCAAAACTTAAAGAAGCAATTAAGTTTGCAAAAAAAATAGATGAAGATGTTTTCATCATTGGTGGTGGCGAGATCTACAAACAAACAATTGAGTTGGCGGATAGATTAGAAATTACACTTGTGGAGGAGGATTTTGAAGCAGATACTTTTTTTCCGAAAATAGATCTGAAAATCTGGCAAAAAACAAACGAAGAGTTCCACGGAAAAGACGAAAAAAACGATCACGATTTTTATTTCCAAACATACGAAAGAATCAACAAAGATTAAATCATACCGAATCTTTGATTCTTTTATCTTAAATTATGGATTACCCAAGTAAAGTTTTATCGAAAGCTGTGGAAGAAATATCTGGTTTGCCCGGCATCGGGAGAAAATCGGCACTTCGACTGGCGTTACATTTGCTTCGGCAGCCAGCTTCGCAGGGGATTACTTTGGGAACTTCTATCCAGAATCTGGTTACGGAAATCAAATATTGCAAAGAATGTCATAATTTCTCGGACTCAGAAGTCTGCGATATATGTAATGATCATAAGCGGAATGATGAATTGCTTTGTATTGTAGAAGATGTTAGAGATGTAATGGCAATAGAGAATACAGGAAAATTTAAAGGAAAATATTTGGTATTGGGTGGGAAGATTTCGCCGATGGAAGGAATTGGTCCCAGTCAGTTAAGAATAGGAAGTATTGAAAAAAAACTTATGTCCAACACAATAAAAGAGCTAATTTTTGCGTTAAGTGCAACTATGGAAGGTGACACAACAGCTTTTTATATTTACAAAAAATTCAAAACCCAACACGTGAAGTTTTCAAGCATTGCGAGGGGGATTGCTGTAGGTGATGAGCTGGAATATGCAGATGAAATCTCTTTGGGAAGGTCTATAACAAACAGAACTGCTTATAACGAAGCCGAATAATGAAAGTAAGTGTCGTAATTGTTCATTATCAAGTGAAGAATCTTTTGAAAAGCTGTATTCTTTCTATCCAGAAATATTTTCCAGGAATTGATTATGAGATTATTGTTGTAGATAATAATTCTCCCGATTCCGAGTGGAAAAACCTTATTGATAAATTTCCTGATGTTAATTTTATTGCTTTGGGAAAAAATTTCGGTTTTTCAAAAGCTAATAATGTTGGCGTGCAAGCTGCAAAAGGCGAATATGTTTATATCCTTAATCCTGATACGGAGGTAGAAGGTAATTATTTCCAGGAAATCCTTGATTTTGCAGATCATCAGCCAAAATTTGGCGCATTAGGTTTGAGAATGCATAATAAACAAGGTGTCTTTTTGCCGGAAAGTAAACGATCTGTTCCTGCATTGATTAATTCTTTCGAAAAATTATTTACAAAATTGAGTAATAATTCCAAAACATATTACAGAAATGATGTGGACGAGTTTGGAGTTGCAGAAGTTGAGGTAATGACAGGCGCTAATCTTCTAATAAAAAAATCGGTTTATGAAGAAGTTGGTGGTTTTGACGAGCGTTATTTTATGTACGGAGAAGATATCGACCTCTGTTATACAATTCTCAGAGCTGGCTACAAAAACTTCTATTACGGGAAATATTCTATTCTGCATTACAAAGGAGAAAGTACAGTAAAAGACAAGATCTATTTGAATAGATTTTTTGGAGCAATGGATATTTTCATCAACAAATATTACAAAAAACAAAAGCCTTTTCAGTTTATTCTAATGAAAATCGGCTTGAAATTCAAGCACTTTATCGAGGCGAGAAAGATTAAAAACTAATCTTTTTTCTCGGTATGAAAAGTGGATTCTTCAGCAAATCTTCTCAATTCCTGCATTTCATCTTTAGCCTTGCTTTGTCCAAATCTTGCGCCTGCATATGTGAGCGCAATCAATCCAAGAACTACAAAAGAACTTGGTAAAGCCCACGGATAATTATTCGTACTGATTTGTCTTTCAACATAAAAAAGTGTGAAAAAGGTCATCCACGAAACGGTAAAAAGAAAATATAAAAACATAAAGAATGTCCAGACTGCAGAACTCGGACCGAAAATTCCCCTGATGACCGTTTTGTCATCTTCTTTTTCAATTCTTAATGCCAGGTTGGGTTTCCAGTAATTATCTTCTTTTTTCCTTACAAAAATTGTAGCAACTTCTTTATTGATATTCCCGTAAAACTGGTCGCGATGATTTTCAAGATAATTTCTCAGATTTGCTTCATATTCTTCCAGAGAAAGATCGGTGTAAAGTTTGAATCTCGGTCTGTTCCGTATGCTGTTCAATGTTTCGTTCATAATTAAATCATAGTTTTTCGATTATTCATTACTAAAATCATTCCTCAATATAAGGGATCGGATCTTCCAACGTAAATTCAAATTTCATAGGAATGCCATTTCTTTTGATTTCCAGATTTACTTTTCTGCTGACATTGGTTTTCAAAATGAGATGGATTTTATTTAATGTCAGTTCTTTCGCTTGCTTATTATCGATCTTTACAAGCTCATCATTTTTGAGAATTCCTGCTTTCTGTGCCGGAGAATCTTTTCTCGTTCCGGATACTAAGAACAAAGGTTTCAAAGTGAATTTATATTGAAAACTGTCCGGACTGTTATTGATGACACTTATTTCATTGCCGGCCCGGTTTGTTTTTGCGGTTTGTATCTGGACTTCCTCTTTTTCCCAAAGCAGCCCATCCTGTTTTACTTCCAGTCCGCTTCCGTCGATCAGGAATGGATCATCTAGATATCTGTTGGATTTAAAATAAATTCTTTGATCCTGATAATCAAAAATGACTGTGAATCTTCTAAGAATCTCAGAACCAATCGAGCCTTTTCTGTCTTTTACCAATTTCAAATGCTGGATAGAATATTCATCCGGCATAGATGCAATCGGCTTATCAAGTTTGAATTTCCCAATGTAAAGTGAATTGATCCTGCTTCTTTTTCCAAAAATATCCCCACTGAATCCGCGTCCCAAAAAATCATCAATATTGGGCCTGTTGTAGATGAAATCTTTTATTAATGCAGGAAAAAGCCAGACAGAATCCGTATTTCCAAGATCCAAAAGCAGTTTGGAGCTTTGTTTCTCGTGTTTCATTTCCACATCGGCATTCATATAAGGCTTGTTGAGTTCGATGCTCATTGGGAAATCAGAGAATTTATTGATTTTTTTCGGAAACCTGGATTTGTCTTTATAAACAGTTATCGTTTTTTTGATATAATTAATTTCTACCGGATGATTCTTGAAAAAATAATAACCGATAATACCATTTACAGGAACTCCAATATCCTGAGAAATATTGAAGTCTTCATCTAATACAAGGTATATTGTATGAGACTTATCGACAAAGTTTTTACCAATTGTAATGTTGTTTTTGATAGACTTTAAAGCTTCGATACTTACCGTTTCTCCCAAACCCTTGAGGGTAATTTTCTCAATATTTTTAAAATCGACATTCTTATTTTCCAGACTGAAAAGCAAAGTCTCCGCAATTCCGGAATCCAGCATAAAATTGAGTTCTACACCATTTACATTCATCGGAATGAAGATGAGATTGTTGATGAGCTTAAATTTGATCACAGTTTTATCAGCATTATCAAGGACAAAACCATCCTGAGCCTTTGTCCAGACACCGAAAATTAAACTGATGATAATTAGGAATTTCATATTATTAAATTACATGAATTTTTAACATTTACAATTTAAAAACATATTATTTTACAAAATATTTATGTTAATCATAATTTATTTGATAATTAATCTAAAAATGGAATGTTGTTTGATGTGATTTTTAAACATTTTCACAAAATGTTATTAATTGTTTAATTTAAAATTATTTATCAGTCATGAAAAATCTATCAACTCTATTCGGAAAAGATAACCTGGACGAAATTGTTTTCTCCAACAGAAATAAAGCTTACGGCGCTTATGTTCTTAGAAACGAATATTCTAACCAGCTTACTAAAGCCCTATTTGTAGGTGTCACTTTTTTTGCATCATTATCAATTATTCCATTAATTATTTCAGCTTTCGAAACTAAAGTTATTATTCCAACAGATGATTTTTCTGGAAGAAAAATAATGGTAATCAATGAACCAAACGTTGTAAAGCCAGAGAATGCAGTTGCGCCGACAAAAGTAAAAACTGTTGCATCTGAAGTAGTCACTCCAGTTAGAGTTGTGAAAAAAGATAAACCTGCACCAACAGAAGATGATAAAAAAGGTGCGGCATTGAGTTCGGAAACTTCGGACGGACCAGAAACAACTTTAACTGTTGCTCCACCGGCTATTAAGGTTGGTCCGCCAGTTGTTGCGCCTCCTTACACACCACCTGTAAAAGTTGACGATCCAGATAAACTCATCAATCAAAATGAAGCAGATGTTGCGGCAGATTTCAAAGGAGGAATCAACGCTTTCCGTGAAAAAGTTGCTCAGAATTTTGATACAGAATCTATTGATAAAACAGGAATGGTTTCCGGTGTAATCACTTTTGTAGTTGAAAGAGACGGAAGCATTTCCAATCTGAAAGTTACAGGTTCGAGCTCTGATTTTAATTCTGAAGCTGAGAGAACTGTGAAGGCGATCAAAACAAAATGGACACCTGCACAATTAAAAGGCAAACCTGTAAGATCATCTTTCAGAATGCCTATTTCCATGAAAATTGAATAGTCTGACAATCAGGACTATGTGAATATTAAACTTGTAGTTTTTTATAATTATCCACATTTTGAAAGGAAATGTGGATAATTTTTTTTTAAGCCAATCGTTTAATTAACAATACTTTAACGGCTTTGAAGTTTTTTCAAAACTTTACAAGTACTAAAAAATCGTATTTTTGGGGATTAAATTAATGTTTATGGCAAAAATTATAGGTGTTGCAAATCAGAAAGGTGGCGTTGGAAAAACAACGACTGCGGTTAATCTGGCATCGGCTTTGGGTGTTTTGGAAAAGAGAATTCTCTTGATAGATGCAGATCCACAGGCCAATGCAAGTTCTGGTTTGGGTGTTGAAGAGATCAATTTTTCTACCTATCATTTGTTGGAGCACAGCGCAGAAGCTGCAAAATGTATTTTGCCGACAACTTCGCCAAACGTTGATATTATTCCATCTCATATAGATTTGGTTGCTGCTGAAATAGAATTAGTAGATCGTGATAACCGAGAATATATGATGCGCGAAGCATTGAAATCAATCAAAGATCAATACGATTATATCATCATCGATTGTGCACCGAGTTTAGGTTTGATTACAATTAATGCTTTAACAGCCGCGGATTCAGTCATTATTCCGATTCAATGTGAATATTTCGCGTTGGAAGGTTTAGGAAAATTACTGAATACTATCAAGAATGTTCAGAAAATTCACAATCCGGATTTGGATATAGAAGGTTTGCTTTTAACAATGTATGACAGCCGTTTGAGATTGTCCAATCAGGTTGTTGAAGAAGTTAATTCACATTTTCCGGAAATGGTTTTCGAAACAATCATCAGCAGAAATGTAAGATTGAGCGAAGCTCCAAGTTTTGGTGAAAGCATTTTGAGTTATGATGCGGAAAGCAAAGGAGCTATCCAGTACATCCAGTTAGCGGAAGAAGTATTGCTGAGAAACGAAAAATTAATTAAAAATTAAAAATGTTTTGTTGAATTAAGTTCATCAATTATCATTTATCAATCATCATTTATAAAAATGAAAGACAAAACAAGAGCAATGGGTCGCGGTTTAGGCGCAATTTTGAATGCCGAAAGCAAGACCAATATCAACTCAGCTTCAGATGAAGGTGCAAAATCTTTGGTAGGAAATATTGTAGAAATTTCTATCGAGGATATCTACCCGAATGCTAATCAGCCAAGAACTTATTTTGACGAAAAAGCACTTAATGACCTTGCTGAATCTATCAAAAGTTTGGGCATTATTCAGCCAATAACACTTAGAAAAGACGGCGAGAAATTCGAAATCATTTCTGGGGAAAGACGTTACCGGGCTTCTAAAATTGCAGGACTGGAAACTATTCCGGCCTACATCCGATTGGTAAACGATCAGGAATTGCTGGAGATGGCTTTGGTAGAAAATATCCAAAGAGAAGATCTGGATCCGATTGAAGTTGCTTTGACTTATCAAAGACTTTTGGACGAGGTTGGAATGACTCAGGAAAATCTTAGTCAACGTGTTGGTAAAGAAAGAAGTACGATTACAAACAGCGTTCGTTTGTTGAAATTGTCTCCGGATATTCAGAAAGGTGTGCGAAGCGGACAGATTTCTGCAGGTCACGGCCGTGCCATTATGGGATTGGATTCTGAAGAAAAACGTCAGATTTTGTTTGACAGAATTATCAAAGAACAGTTGAACGTAAGGCAGGCTGAACAGTTGGCAGGTCTGATGAAAAATTCTCAGGACACGGAAAAAGTTGCTAAACAATCCATCATTCCCAATCATTTCAAAAAAGCTCAGAAAAGTTTGTCTGATATCTTGAATGTGAATGTTGAGATCAAAACTTCGGCAAACGGGAAAAAAGGCAAAATTGTTCTCGATTTTAAAAATGAAGAAGAGCTGGAAAGCATTCTTGCACATATTAGATAAATGAAGAAATTACTTTCAGTTTTTTTGTTTCTTTCTTTCAGTTTTGCTTTTTCACAGGTAAATCCAAATGATACGATCCGTGTGGAAAACCTCCCGAAGGATAGCATTCCTGCTGCAAAACCAAGATCTGAAGCTCAGGTCTTAGGAGAAATAGATCAAAAAAATGCTCCCCTAAAAGTTACGAAACTGAGTCCTGCAAAAGCCGGATTGTATTCTGCTGTTTTACCGGGATTAGGACAATTTTACAATAAAAAATATTGGAAAATTCCTTTGGTTTGGGGAGCAGTAGGTACTGGAGTTGGTATTGCACTATGGAATCAGAAACAATACGAAAAATACAGAAATGCCTTTGTCGCAGAACTGAATGGTCTTCCTCACGAATTTTCGGATAATCCCTATGTCACAAAAACCGTTTTGGGAAATGCGCAAGACAGATCCAAGAGACAACGTGATTACGCCATTGGGATTTCAGCTTTAATTTATATTCTTAATATTGTAGATGCGGTTGTAGATGCGCATCTTTATGAAGGGCGTCACGACCCGGATCTGGCAATTATGCCAACAATTATCAACGATCAATCTGGGAATTCTTATGCAAAAACTGGATTGAGCCTGAATTTTAGATTTTAAAATAAATGAAAATTTCCCTTTAAATATAAATTAGAAAAATGAAAATAGCATTGGTAGGTTACGGAAAAATGGGAAAAATAATAGACGAAATTTCTCAAAGTCGTGGTCACGAAATCGTAGCAAGATTGCGAGAAACACCAACTGTAGAAAACCTGAATCATCCTGATGTTGTCATCGAATTTTCCAATCCGGAAGTCGCTTTTGAAAATATAAAAACCTGTCTTGAAAATAAAATTCCGGTCATCTGCGGAACAACTGGCTGGCTGGATAAAAAAACCGAAATCGAAAAAATTGCTCTGGAAAATGAAACAGCTTTTTTATACGGTTCAAATTTCAGTTTAGGCGTCAATCTTTTTTTTGCACTTAATGAGAATCTTGCTAAAATGATGAATAAATTCTCTGAATATAATTGTCAGTTGGAGGAAATTCATCACATTCATAAGTTGGATGCGCCAAGTGGAACAGCAATTTCTCTAGCAGAAGGTATCATCAATAATTCAAACTTTGAAGCCTGGAAACTGGACGAAACCAAAGAAAAAGAATTAGGGATTTTCGCCATTCGTGAAGATGAAGTTCCGGGAACTCACAGCGTTTTTTACAGATCAGAAGTCGATGAAATTGAGATAAAACATACCGCATTCAACAGAAACGGATTTGCATTGGGAGCAGTTATAGCCGCAGAATGGATCGTGGATAAAAAAGGCGTTTTTGCGATGAAAGATGTTTTGGGCTTATAAATTCTGTAACAAAAACTACACATCAAAAACTAATTATAAAAATCAGCAAAAAGCTAACCACCAATTGCCAAAAGCCAACATATGAATTACATCATTACTTATACCATTTATGTTCTCATCATCAGTGTATTGATGGGACTTACAACATGGAAGCTATTCAAGAAGATGGGTTACAATCCATTGCTTTCTTTTGTTCCTTTCTATAATTATTTAATTATTCTTAAAGAAACAGGACATTCAAAATGGTGGGCGATTTTGTCCTATCTGCCAATTGTAGGCCCGATTATGATGTCTGCTTTCCATATTTTTCTGATGAAGAAATTCGGGAAAAGAGGATTTGTAAATGGATTGCTGACTGTTATTTTGCCTTTCATTTTTATGGCAACTGTCAATTATGGTAGAGATCCACAAGTTGAAACCGAAGAAGAGGAAGAAGAAGGTAAAAAGAAAGAAACATTCTTGGGATCTGTAACTTTTGCTGTGGTTTTCGCAACTATCATTCACGCATTTATCACCCAACCTTTTGGGATTCCGACCGGATCTATGGAAAGAACACTTCTTGTAGGCGATTTTCTTTTCGTAAACAAATGGGCTTATGGTTACAGAATGCCTATGAGACCTGTTGCTTTACCGTTTTTACAAGGAACAATTTTCGATACAGGACAGAAAGGAAATCCGAAAGACGACCCGAAATCTTATGTAGATGCAGTTAAATTACCGTATTTAAGAATCCCGGGTTATGACGAAATCGAGAGATATGATATTGTTGTTTTCAACTATCCTCAGGATTCTGTGCATACAGCAATTGACAGAAAAGATCCTTACGTAAAAAGATGTGTCGGAATTCCTGGCGATGTTATAGAATTTCGCGCAGGTAGATTATTTGTGAACAATGCACCGGAGAAAATTCTTGGCGATGAATATCAGCAACACTCATATTTGGTAAAATCAAATTCTCAATTGGATATTCCTCAATTATACAAAGCTTACGGTTTTCTGCCAGTCCAGGAAGAACAAACTAATGCCGGTTTCGAATATACTTTTCAAGGTTTGACAGATCAGACGGCCAAAGAGATAAAGGCATTGCCAACCGTTAGTGATATGAAGGAAGTGATAGAAGAAAAAGGTGTAGGAGCGGTTAGATTTAAAGTAAACGCCGAGAGAACAGCACTTACAAAAAATATTGATACTGTTAATTCCATCTATCCTGTCAACAAACCTTGGAATCAGGATTGGTACGGACCACTCAGAATTCCGAAAAAAGGAGACGTTGTGAAATTGGATCAGGAATCACTTCCGCAATACCGTTGGATTATCTCAGAATATGAGCACAACAAATTAGAAAACAAAAACGGAAAAATTTACGTCAACGGCCAGGAAACCAATCAGTATACGATCAAACAGAATTATTATATGATGATCGGAGACAATAGGGATGCTTCTCTGGATGCAAGATATTTTGGAGTCGTTCCGGAAGAGAATATCGTTGGACGCCCGATGTTCACTTGGTTGAGCGTAGAAGGATTGTTCTCAGATGCAAACTCAACTTATCAGGCACCTGGAAAGAGAATCCGTTGGGACAGAATGTTCAAAGCAACCAATACGGGAGAAGCTAACAAAACCTCTTATTGGTGGGTAGCAGTTTTAATTTTGGTATTGTTCTTTGGATGGGATTACTTTGCCAACCTATTCAAGAAGAAAAAAGAAGAAGATTAATATAATCAGGAGCTAAATCCCGCTATCCACTATATCTTTTTTGCTTTCAGAAAGATTTGTCATCAGAATAGAATATATAGAAAAAGCAAAAAAGGATGCCGTTACTATCGGGGCTAGGGATTTGTCATCCAAATAAAAATACACACTTTGTTGAGGCTTCAGAGCTTCAACAAAGTTTTTTTAGTTTTAACAAATATGAACAACAAGATTCTTTTACCCATATTTTATTTACCACCCATTTCGTGGTTCTCAGTTTTTCTAAATCCTGAAAACGAAATTACATTCGAACAATTCGAAAATTTCCCAAAACAGACTTACAGAAACCGCGCAGTAATTTATGGTGCCAACGGAAAATTACCACTCATCATTCCTATCAAACATACAGGAAAACGCGAAATGAAAGACATCGAAATTTCGTTTGCGGAAGATTGGCAAAAACTCCACTGGAAATCCATCAAAACAGCCTACCAAAGTACACCTTACTTCGAATATTACGAAGATAAGCTGAAAAGTATTTTCGAAGAGAAAACAAATTCATTAATAGAATTCAATCTCAAAGCATTGAAAGTTGTCTTTAATATTCTTAAAACAGAAAAGGATTTTACTTTATCGGAAGAATATTTCAAAAACCCGGAATCGCAAGATTTCAGAGAAACATTCTCAGCCAAATCCGAATCCGAAACAGTGTTTCCGGAATATTATCAAAGCTTTTCCGATAAGAACGGTTTTCTGAAAGATTTGTCAATTTTAGACCTGATCTGTAACATCGGACCGGAAAGTCTGACATATATTAAAAATATCAAAATCAATTAATAATATTTAAAATGAAATCACTATTATCAAAAGTTCTAAAAAGATAAAAGCGAAATGGTGATTGCATATGACTTAATTAAAATAAATATTTACATATGAAAAAAATATTGATAGCAGCCGCTTTTTATAGTGGTTTTGCAATGATAGCTGCACAGGCAGTAGTTGCTCCCGAAAATGATAAAGACCTGAAAACCTGGTATCACAAAGATTACGCAACTACAAAAGTTTACGGTGTGAATACAGAAAATGCTTATAAATTCTTAGAATCGAAAGGTCTTAAACCAAAAACAGTTATCGTTGGAGTTTTGGATAGCGGAGTAGAAGTGGATCATCCGGGTTTAGCGAAAAATATGTGGAAAAATCCAAATGAAGTTCCAAACAACGGAAAAGATGACGACGGAAACGGCTATATCGATGATGTTTACGGTTGGAATTTCCTAGGTGGAAAGAATGGCGACATCGATGTTGATAATATGGAGGTTACCAGAGTGGTGAAGAAATACAAACCACTTTTCGAAGGCGACGATTCTGCGAAAAATAAAGAAAATCAAACCAAATTTCCGGATGATTTTGCAATGTATATGAAGGCTAAAGAGATCTTTACCAAAAAAGGGGAAGAAGCAAAACAAAGTCTTCAGCTTTATACAATGATCAATAATTCTATTCCGGATATGGTAAAACTATTGAACGGAAAAAACCTTACTAAAGAAACTTTAGCAGGCATCAAACCTTCAACTCAGCAGGAAGCAATGGCAATGCAGGTTCTTTCTCAGGTGTCTAACGATCCGCAAGTTGCCGGGAAATCTGCAACAGAGGTTGAAAAATATTTGAAAGATCAGATGAAAGAAGCTTTGGATTATTTCACGCCACAAGCTGAGAAAGGTTTCAACCTTGATTTTGATCCGAGAGCATCCATCGTTGGAGATAATTATGATGATTATTCTGAAAAAAGTTATGGAAATAACCATTACGAAGGTCCCGATGCAAAACACGGAACACACGTTGCCGGAATCATTGCAGGACTTGCAAATGGATCAGAAAACCAATATGGTGTTGCATCCAGAGTTGCAAAAATTATGACGGTAAGAGCTGTTCCGGATGGAGACGAAAGAGATAAAGACGTTGCAAATGCAGTTCGTTACGCAGTTGATAACGGAGCGAAAATCCTTAATATGAGTTTCGGAAAACCGGTTTCTCCAGGTAAAAATGTGGTTTGGGATGCATTCAAATATGCAGAAAGCAAAGGCGTACTTCTTGTAAAAGCAGCAGGGAATGAAAATGAAGATATTGCCGAACATCAGTATTTTCCAACCAATTTCAAATCTCAGTCAGACGAAAAACCTTTCATCAATAATATGATTGTGGTTGGTGCAAATACCAATGACGCCGACGCCTTGAAAGCAAGTTTCTCCAACTACGATGCAAAAATGGTAGATGTTTTTGCGCCAGGAGACAAAATCTATTCCACAGTTCCGGACGGGAAATATGAATATCTGCAGGGAACTTCTATGGCGTCGCCGGTTGTGGCTGGAGCAGCGGCAGTCTTGTTGGCTTATATGCCAAACCTGAAACCGGAACAGATCATAGAATCCTTAGTGAAAACTTCCAATGCAAATGCAACTAATGGTTTTGATAAACTGTCAAGATCCGCAGGTGTTATAGATGTTGCAAAAGCAGCAGAATATGCTTACAGTAATTTTTACAGAGCCAATTCATCTTCGAATTCTGTTAAGAAATCTGTGAAAAAACAAAAATTGCATAAGACTATCGATAAAAGCAAACTTTAAAATAGTAATCGTTTTGCATAATAAAATCTGAGAATTTCTCAGATTTTTTGTTTTTTGCCCTTTGGCATACTTTTTTATAATAACTTAGTATTAATTTTTAAAACTATGAAACAATTATTTTTTTTAGGAATGGTATCCGCAAGTTTGTTGGTCACATCTTGCGCAAGTAAGAGTGGTGTAAGTGCTGGTGAAGCACAGACTTTACGTTCTGAAGTTATGAAACTTAAAGGTCAGTGGGATATTAGTAGTGTAGATTATAACAAAGAGTTTAGTGTAAAACCTTTTGATGAAGGTGTGAACATCAACTGTTTTGTTGGAAGTTCTTGGACTTTTGTGCCAAATAATTATACTGGATCTTACAGTTTGCACGGAAGCGGCGACTGTCCGGAAAGAACCCAGAATATTACCTTCAGTGTAGATAAGACAGGTGTTGTTTCTATTAAGAAAGTGGGTGAAGGAGAAAAAGCGAAAAGAGTTTCCCAAGGCTATCAATTGATTTTGGAAAACCCGACAGCAACTACTTTCACATTAGTTCAGTCTGTAAATGCAGATGGAACGCCAATGAACATCAGATATAATTTTATCAGAACTAAATAACCTTTAAAATAATTAAAATGAAATTAAATAAATTAAATATTGCAGCTTTTATCATCTCAGGATCATTATTAATGACAAGTTGTGAAGCCGTTCAGAATGCTAACAATACTCAAAAAGGTGCTGCTATTGGTACTGCTGCAGGTGCAGTTCTTGGGGGAATCTTAGGGAATAACCTTGGAAAAGGTGGTAATGCGCCATTAGGAGCCGTTTTAGGTGGTGTTGTAGGTGGTGTTGCTGGTGGGGTTATCGGTAACAAAATGGATAAACAAGCCAAAGAAATTAAAGAAGTTTTGCCTGGTGCAGAAGTGGAAAGAGTAGGAGAAGGTATCAAAGTTACTCTTCACGAGAACACTGTTAATTTCGATTTCAACTCATCTACTTTAACTACCCTTGCGAAAACCAATCTCGATAAATTGGTTACAGTACTTAGAAATAATCCTGATACCAATATCAATATTTATGGTCATACTGATAGTGTAGGAAGTGATGCTGTGAATTTAAAAATATCAGGTCAAAGAGCTGCGGCTGTAAAAAGTTATTTTACGGCGCAAGGTATTTCTGCATCGAGGTTGTTTACTGAAGGTCTTGGTAAATCAAGTCCTGTTGCTTCTAACGATACAGATGCCGGAAGAGCACAAAACAGACGTGTAGAATTTGCAATTACAGCAAATGAAAAAATGATCAACGACGCAGCAAAATCATCTGGGTCAAATTAATAATCATTCATTTTCAAATAAATAACAAACCGCAATTTGCGGTTTTTTTATTTTATTGCTACTTTTGTAAGATTATTGAACATTTGATGAAAAACTATTTAAAATTAATAAGAGTTGAGCAATGGGTTAAGAACTTATTTGTTTTTGCTCCATTATTTTTTTCCGGCAATATTACCAATACTCATTTATTTTACGAAAGTATTTTCGCATTTTTAGTGTTCTCTTTCACAGCAAGCTCTATTTATATCATAAACGATTATTTTGATATCGAATCTGATAGAAAACATCCGGAAAAGAAAAACAGGCCATTAGCAAGCGGCGCTGTTTCCAAAAGAAGTGCAGAATTCTTATTTGCCTTTTTGGTGATACTATCTGTAGCATCAGTTTTCATTGGAAATTATATTTTCCATACCAATTTTTGGAAATTTGGTGTTATCATTGGTTTTTATTTTATAATGAACCTTTTTTATACGTTCAAATTAAAGCAAGTCGCAATTGTAGATATCTGTATTATTGCAATTGGTTTTGTTCTTAGGGTTTTAGCGGGCGGTTATGTAACTGGAGTTATTGTAACCAACTGGGCGATTTTATTAACTTTTGTTTTGGCTTTGGTTTTAGCAATCGGAAAAAGAAGAGGAGAATTAATCAATGCTCAGATTTCTGGAAAAACAAGAAAAGCATTAGACGGATATAATGTCCAATTTGCGGATATTGCACTTTCTATCAGCTGTACTTTGGCAATTATTTGCTATTTGATGTTTACATTATCGCCGGAAGTTCAGGCAAGATTTCACCCGAGAGTTTTTTATACAGTAATCTTTGTCGTGTTCGCATTCCTAAGATATTTGCAGCAGACTTTGGTTTACAACAAAACCGAATCGCCGACCAAAATAGTTTATAAAGACAGGTATATTCAAATAACAATATTACTCTGGGTAATCGTTTTTCTATTACAAATTTATTTTAAAAAATAAAATCGCTTTTAAAAGTTATAAATAATGATGAAGATATTATGGCGATTAATTCCGGCCTTTAAAACTAATAACAGATGAAACCAAATTTTATACAAAAAGTTACCAACTGGGGAAATTTTCCCGTGGTAGAAAAAGAAATGAGGTCAGATGATTCTGTTTCTAAGATTAAAAAATTTGTACGGGAAAATAATGAAGTGATTGCAAGAGGAAACGGACGTTGCTATGGCGATGCTTCTCTCGGCGAACATATTTTTTCTACAAAAAGACTTAACAAATTCACCTCTTTCGATAGACTTAATGGCGTTATCGAATGCGAATCCGGCGTCCTTTTATCAGAAGTTTTAGAAATTTCTGTTCCGCAAGGTTATTTTCTTTATGTAACACCAGGAACCAAATATATTTCCGTAGGAGGTGCAATTGCATCGGATGTTCACGGTAAAAATCACCATGCAGAAGGTTGCTTTTCCGAATATGTCATCGAGTTCAAATTGATGAATGAAAATGCCGAAGTAATGACCTGTTCACGAGAAGAAAACTCAGACAAATTCTGGGCAACAATTGGCGGAATGGGATTGACGGGAATTATCCTTTCAGCTAAATTCAAACTGAAAAATATAGAATCTTCTTACATCAGACAAGAAAGCATCAAAGCAGAAAATCTGGATGAGGTGTTCAGATTGTTTGATGAAAGCGAGGATTGGACTTATAACGTTGCCTGGATCGATTGTTTTCAAAAAGGAAAAAACTTAGGCCGTTCGATTTTGATGAGAGGCGAACATGCTTTGAAGGCCGAATTGACTTCCAACTTACAGAAAAAACCTTTAAAACTGAAAGAAAAATTCAAACCAACAATTCCTTTTTACTTTCCGGGATTTGTGCTTAATTCTTTGAGTATTAAGATTTTTAATTTCCTTTTCTATAATAAACAGACGAAGAAACAACTTAATAATTTTATCGATTACGAAACCTTTTTCTATCCATTGGATGTCATCAACAATTGGAATAAAATCTACGGTAAAAGTGGCTTTATCCAATATCAAATGGTAATTCCAAAAGAAAATGGAAAGGAAGGAATGCGACAAATCCTGGATACAATCGCAAAAAGCGGAAACGGTTCTTTCTTGGCAGTTCTTAAACTTTTTGGGAAAAATAATCCACAAGCTTACAACTCTTTCCCAGTCGAGGGTTACACTTTGGCTTTGGATTTTAAAGTTAACAAAGGTTTGAAAAAATTAGTTGATCAACTTGATACAATTGTTGATGATTTCGGAGGTAGAATTTATTTGACTAAAGACAGTATGAGCCGTTCATCTCTTACGAATTATCTTCAAAATGTTGATTCATCGAAGTTTGTATCACTTCAGCATAAAAGAATTGTCAATAATAATTGATAATTCATAAACTCATAACCCATAACTCAAAACTATGATCGTTCTTGGTTCCAATTCCGAAGTTGCACAGGCATTTGTAGAAGAATGTCTTGCAAAAGGCGAAAAATTTCCAACCATTTATTTCTTGAGTTCCAATCCGGAAACTACTGAGAAATTTGCAGGACATATTCAGGTAAAGTTTTTTCAACATTCTGAAATCGTTCCTTTGGACTTGATGAATGAAATTGATTATAAAACTTTGGAAAATATTAATTCTGATCTTTTATTTTGTGCTTCCGGTTATCTTGGTTTGAGTACAGAAGATGGACTTTATGATGATGAAAATACAGAGAGAATTATTGATGTCAATTATGCGAAATTAGTTCCAGTCCTTAATTTCTTCGCCAAAAAAATGGAATCCAAAAGAAGCGGAACAATGATAGTTTTATCGTCTGTTGCTGGTGAAAGAGGAAGACAAAGCAATTTCATTTACGGAAGTGCAAAGGCGGCTTTAACAGCTTATTTGAGTGGACTCAGAAATTATCTTTTCGATAAAAAAGTTAACGTTTTGACTGTGAAACCAGGTTTTATGGACACCAAAATGACGGAAGGTTTACCATTAAATCCCGCTTTGACTGCTTCACCGAAAAAGGCAGCGGAAGGAATTTACAAAGCTTATAAAAATAAAAAAGATGTTGCTTACGTTTTACCAATTTGGGCAATTATTATGCTGATCATCAGAAATATTCCTGAGTTTATTTTTAAGAAATTGAAGCTTTAAAAATGAAGATAGTTAGATTTTTCAAAATTTTGTTTTTTCTATTATTTTTATTTCTCTTTATTGGAATTATTTACAGTTTTTGTCAAACAAGACATTTGAGCAAAAAGTTTGAGAACACTGATCTGATTATCTCCTATAATCAATTAATAAAAGATTGGGGAAAGCCAGATAAAGAGTTTGATATTAGTTTGAGTTATGATAAAAGGCACATTATTTTGTACAAAGACTTTTTGGGTTTTAATTATATTTTCGCATCACAAAAAGGTGAGACAATTATTTCCGAAAAGTATATAGATGATTAACTTATTTTTTTAAAACAATTGATGAAAAAACTATATCTATTCGATTTTGACGGGACGCTCACTTACAAAGACACGATGTTTTTGTTTTTGAAGTTTTATAATCCGGCAAAATATTCTTTTCAGTTCCTGAAGCACGTTCCGCTTTTTGTTTTATTAAAATTAAAATTGGCAGATGCGGAAGCTGTGAAGAAAAGTTTTATTTCATCAATTTTGAAAGGAGAATCCAGATATCAGATAGAAAAAAAAGCAAATCTTTTCTTTGAAGAGAATTATCCAAGCTTGTTCAGGGAAAATGCTTTGGATTTCATCGATAATATTGATCGTAAAAATACCGAATCTTACATTGTATCTGCATCGCTAGATATTTGGGTACAGCCATTTGCGGAGAAACTCAATATGACATTACTGGCTACGAAAGCGGAATTCAAGGATGATATTTTCACAGGAAAATTCGTTGGCAAAAATTGTAATAAAGATGAAAAAGTCTGTAGAGTAGAAGCCGAACTTGGAGACAAGAAATTTGATAAAATTATCGCTTTTGGAGACACTTCCGGAGACAAGGCAATGTTTAAGTTTGCCAATGAATCTCATTACCGATTTTTTCACTAATTTAGTACCTTAATTTTTCGAACTTTTCGGGCTTCAAAATCTAAATTAAAAATGGAAAGAATTTATCTGGATAATGCTGCAACTACGCCTCTCGACGATGAGGTGATAGACTGTATGGTGAATGTTTTAAGATTCAATTATGGGAATCCGTCGTCCACACATAGCTTGGGACAGGAGGCCAAAACCATTTTGGAAGAAGTAAGGCGAAAGATTGCAGAATCTTTGAGGGTAACACCCGGAGAGATTGTTTTCACATCTTGTGGTACTGAATCCAATAATATGATTATCAAATCTGCGGTTAATTATCTTGGTGTAGAAAGGATTGTTACTTCAGCATTGGAACATAAATGTGTTGCTGAAACCTGCCTCGAAATGAAAAAATTGAAAGGCGTAGAATTGGTTTATCTTAGACCAGATTCAAAAGGTGACTTTGATTTAAACAAATTAGAAGAAGTTCTAAAATCATCAGACAAAAAAACTTTGGTAACATTGATGCACGCTAATAACGAAATCGGGAATATTCTTGATATCGAGAAAGTAGCTCATCTTTGTAAAGAAAATGATGCACTTTTCCATTCAGATACGGTTCAGACAATGGCGCATTTGGATTTGGATTTTTCTAAGATTCCGGTCGATTTCGCTTCTTGCAGCGCACACAAATTCCACGGCCCAAAAGGTTCTGGTTTTGCATTTGTAAGAAAGTCTTCCGGTTTGAAAGGAATTATCACAGGAGGACCGCAAGAGAGAAGTTTGAGAGCAGGAACGGAGAATGTGACAGGAATTGCAGGTCTTGGAAAAGCTTGGGAAATTTCTCAGACAAAAATGGAAGATTACAGCAATCATATTCTTGACATTAAACATTATGCGATTCAGCAGCTAAAAGAAAAAATATCAGGAATTAAATTCAACGGAAGAAGCGCAGAAGACAGTAGTTTATATACTGTTTTAAACCTTTTGCTTCCTTATAAAAACCCTTTGATTGGTTTGCAGTTGGATATGAAGGGAATTGCGATTTCTCAGGGAAGTGCTTGCAGTTCGGGAGCTTCAAAACCGTCTATGGTTTTGATGTCTGTTTTGTCAGAAGATGACTTGGATAATTGTACTCCAGTGCGGGCATCATTTAGTCATTTTACACAAAAGTCTGATATTGATGCTTTTGTAAATGCGTTAGAAGAGATAGGAAAACAATTTGTTATAGAAAAAGCTGATAGTTTACATAGATAATCAACAGAAGAAACAAAAATTAAATTTTGTAATTTTGTTTAATAAAATAATTAAGAATAAGAAATCATGGCAGTAGAAATTACAGATCAATCCTTTCAGGAGACAGTATTAAATTCAGATAAACCAGTTTTAGTTGACTTTTGGGCAGCTTGGTGCGGACCTTGTAGAATGCTTGGACCAATTATCGAAGAAGTTGCAATTGACTTTGAAGGAAAAGCTTTGGTAGGAAAAGTAGATGTGGATAACAATCAGCAGATCTCTGTAGATTACGGAATCAGAAATATTCCTACAGTTTTGATCTTCAAAAACGGAGAAGTAGTAGATAAAATCGTAGGTGTTGCGCCAAAAGAAGTGATCGCTGAGAAGCTGAATGCTTACTTGTAAGAAATTAATATAATTGAAAATGAACGCTTTTCTTATTGAGAGGCGTTTTTTTTTATTTAAAATTTGCAGTTGTGGATTATTGTTGTATTTTTGCAACCACAATAAACGAAGAAAGTTTCTCTAAGTTTGTTGGGCAAGAGATCCGGTAGTTCAGCTGGTTAGAATGCCGCCCTGTCACGGCGGAGGTCGCGGGTTCGAGTCCCGTCCGGATCGCAAAAAGTTTATCAATTACTTTTCAAAAAATTGATCCGGTAGTTCAGCTGGTTAGAATGCCGCCCTGTCACGGCGGAGGTCGCGGGTTCGAGTCCCGTCCGGATCGCAAAGAGTTTCACAATAGTGAGACTCTTTTTTGTTATGTTTCAAATCCTACAATTTTTGTTGTTGGATTTTTTTTCCTTTAGTTTGTCATCATTTTTTTTGATAATAATTAAAAAAGTAGGCATAATGATTGTTTTGATTTCTAAATAATGATTTATTATTTTATATAAGTCCAAAAAATGGCTTACTTTTTGAGAATATGTGAGTATTTTTGAAAACAAAAAAAATATAAACCAGGTCTAGATCATTTATATATTATGATTTTAATTGTTGATGATAATCAGAACAATATTTATTCGCTAAAAAAGTTACTGGAATCCAAAGATTTTCAGGTAGATACAGCTGAATCTGGCGAAGAAGCGCTGGGAAAAGCACTGAAAAATAATTATGCATTGATCATCTTGGATGTACAAATGCCGGGAATGGACGGTTTCGAAGTTGCAGAAACTTTTGCAGGATATAGCAAAACCAAAGATATTCCCATTATATTTTTATCCGCCGTCAATACAGAAAAACAATTCATAACCCGCGGATATGCGTCTGGTGGGATAGATTATGTTACAAAACCAATCGATCCTGATATTCTTTTACTTAAAGTTAAAACCTTTTACAATCTGCAGGAAAACAGTCTTGCGATGAAGAAAACTCAGCAAAGTCTGGAGTTGGAAGTCAAAGGAAGACGGGAAGCTCAAGTGACTATGAAGTCAGAAATAGACCATTTTCATCTGATGCTGGAAGCTCTGCCTCAGATTGCTTTCACACTTGATGGGAATGGAAAAGTCACTTTTGTGAACAGCAAATGGTTTCAATATTCAAATTCCGAAAATGTATTTCCTCAGACTCATCCTGATGATCACAGTATTCTATTGGAATTTGAACGCTGCAGAAAAAAAGGAAGTGCCTTACAATTAGAATCCAGAATAAAAAATATAGCAACAGGAGAATTCAGGTATCATTTATTAAGAATGTCTCCCGTCTACAACGGTAAATCTATCAAAAACTGGGTCGGAACTTTTACAGATATTGATGATCAGAAAAAGGTAGAAAAAGAAAAGGACGAATTTCTGAGTATTGCAAGTCACGAACTCAAAACGCCTTTGACCAGCATCAAAGCTTATATGCAGCTTTTAGAGCGTAAATTAAAAAGTTATGATGGAAATACCGAAGCAACCTTTGTGACAAAAGCTTTGTCTCAAGTAGAAAAATTGAATACTTTAATTACAGACCTTTTAGATGTTTCCAAAATTGAAAATGGAAAATTAAAGATCAATAAGAAAAGAAATAATTTGGATAATGTCATCAGCAATGCAATTGATACAATTCTCCAGACACACGATGATAAAGTTAAAATAACCAGACATGGGTTTATTCCGGATATTTTGATCCCTTTTGATGAGATCAGAATTGAGCAGGTTTTAATCAATTTCCTGACCAATGCTATCAAATATTCTCCTGAAAATAATCAGGTTATTGTCACAACTTTTGTAGATGAGACTGAAGTTAGAGTCAGCGTTACGGATTTCGGAATTGGTATTCCCGATTTCAAACAGGATGCAGTCTTTAAGAAATTTTACAGAGTAGAGGAATCTTCTTTGCAGTTTCAGGGAATGGGCATTGGTTTATATATTTGTTCGGAGATCATCAATCAGCACGACGGAACTATTGGCCTGTCTAGCATCGTAGGAGAAGGTTCTACATTTTATTTCACATTACCTTTAAATTAATTTTATGCCGAAAAAAGTCATTAGAAATCTACAGTTCGGGATTGGATTTTCTTTATTTATATTAATTGCGAGTTCGATTGCATCTTATTGGAGCATCCAGAAACAAATGGAACATCGCGAAAATGTTTCCAAAAGCAGAAAGTCTATGACTGCTGTGAAAGATGTTTTGATCGCACTTTTGGATGCCGAAACCGGAAATCGAGGATTTCAGCTGACAGGAAAAGAAAACTTTCTTGAACCCTATAACCGTAGTATTAAAGAATATTCCAAAGCAATAGAACTTGCGAAATCCTTTGATATTGGTAATAAGGAGCAGCTTGAACGTCTGAAAAGCCTGGAACAAAATGTTGATGGCAATATGAGCAATCTGAAGCAGTTTGTACAAAACAAACGCAACGGCATTGCAATGACTCAGGATCAGATGATGCTCAGCAAAGTTTATATGGACAAATGCAGAATTCTTGTTCACAATTTTGTAGAATATGAAGAAAATCAGTTAGCACAAAAAAATAAAGATCTTGATAGATCGTCTAATACAACCGTTTTATTCATCATATTTTCTGCTCTTGCAGCAGTTGGTGTTACCATATTTTTCTATGTCAAACTTCGAAATGATTTACTCAGAAGGGACAAACTTGAGAAAGAACTGAAAGCAAAAGACATTGAGATTTCAAACCGTGTAAGTGTAATCCAGCAGGTTGCAAACAGGGTTTCAAATGGAGATTACAGTCAAAAGCTGGTAGACAATTATGATGGTGATCTTGGAGATTTGGTAGACTCGCTCAATCATATGACGGATTCTCTCAGGGAGTCTTTTGATAAGCTCAACAGAAGCGACTGGCATCAGAAAGGACTAGCTTTGATTAATGAATCTCTAGTCGGGAATAAGTCTGTAAGTCACATCACAATAGATTCTCTGAATCAGTTGATCGAATACGGAAATTGTACCAATGGTGCTGTTTATTTATTTGAAGATGGTGTACTGAGACTTACTACTGCTTTCGGATTAGAAAATAATATGAAGCAGATATTCGATCCGGGAGAAGGAATGGTGGGCCAGGTATTTATCCAGAAAACACCGAAGGTTTATAATGATCTGGATGAAAATGATTTCGCGGTAACTTTTGCAACAGGTAAAATTAAAATTAATGGAATTGTATTGATTCCAATCATTTTAAATGGTGAAAGTATCGGAGTTCTGGAATTAAGTTCAAATAGTAATTTTAACGAAGATCAGATCGAATACTTTGTTGAAAGCTGCCGAAATATAGCAATTGCTATCAACGCTGCAAAAGGACGTGAGAAAGAGCAAAGATTATTGGAAGAAACTCAGGCTCAGTCTGAGGAATTACAGGTTCAGCATTCCGAATTGGAAAATCTTAATACAGAATTAGAGGCACAAACACAAAAACTTCAGGCTTCCGAGGAAGAACTGAAAGTGCAACAGGAAGAATTGATGCAGACCAATACAGAATTGGAAGAGCGCTCAAAATTACTGGAAGAAAAAAATCATCTGATAGCCGAAAGAAATTCGGAAATTCAGAAAAAAGCGGAAGAACTGGAATTAAGCACCAAATATAAGTCAGAATTCCTTGCGAATATGTCGCACGAATTGAGAACACCTTTGAACTCAATTCTGCTTTTATCAAGATTGATGGCAGAAAATTCCGATGATAATCTAAACGAAGATCAGATAGAATCTGCAAAAGTGATTCAAAGTTCCGGAACAAGTTTATTGACATTGATCGATGAAATTTTAGATCTTGCAAAAATTGAATCCGGCAAAATGTCTCTCGAATATGAAGAAGTTGCTTTGGATATTGTGCTGAAAGATCTCAAGAATCTAATGGGACCGGTAGCCAAAAATAAAGGCATCGAATTCAATATTAATATAGAAAATGATCTTGCCAAAACTATTGAAACAGACCGTTTGCGTTTGGATCAGGTTTTAAGAAATCTTTTGTCTAATGCAATTAAATTCACGAAAGAAGGTAGCGTAGAATTAAACATCAAACAAGATCCTAAAAATGAAGATTTCATTATTTTCTCAGTCAAAGATACAGGAATTGGTATTCCTCAGGAAAAGCAGATGGTTATCTTCGAAGCTTTCCAGCAAGCTGATGGTTCTACACAAAGAAAATTTGGTGGAACAGGTTTGGGATTATCCATCAGCCGAGAAATTGCAAAATTGCTGGGTGGAGAATTGGTTCTTGAGAGTGAAGTCAATAAAGGAAGTATATTCAGCCTGATTATTCCCAAAAATGAAAATTCTAAAATTAGTAAAGTAAACAAAGATTATATTTTTGAGCAGACAATTAGTGAAGAAGATGTGGAGGAAGTGAAAAGCATCATTGATTATAATGAATACGGAATTTCAACTCCAATCAATGATTTACAGATCCCCGAAGATGTGGCAGATGATCGGGACAATATTGAGAAAGATGATAAAGTCATTCTTATTGTAGAAGATGACACCAATTTTGCCAAAGCATTACTGAAATATGCACGCTTGCAGGATTACAAAGGCATCGTAGCTGTAAGAGGAGATTACGCATTATCAGCGGCATTACAATATCATCCTTTAGCGATTCTTCTGGATGTTCAGCTCCCTGTTAAAGATGGCTGGCAAGTTATGGACGAGCTGAAAGCAAATCCAAAAACAAAACCGATTCCGGTCCATATGATGTCTGCAATGCAGGTAAGACAACAGAGTTTGATGAAAGGTGCTATTGATTTTATAAACAAACCTGTGGCAATGGATCAGATGACGGAAGTGTTCAAAAAAATTGAAGAAGCACTTCAAAGATCGCCACAGAAGATTCTGATTGTAGAAGAAAATGCAAAACATGCCAGCGCACTTTCTTACTTCCTTAGCAATTTTAATATTTCATTGTCTGTAGAAGATAATGTGGAAGACAGCGTGAAAGCCTTAACTTCTGAAAGTGTAGATTGCGTCATTTTAGATATCGGTCCGGACCGTAGAAATGGCTATAAAATCATCGAGTCGATAAAAACTTATGAAGGTCTGGAAAACTTGCCGATTATCATTTTTACAGAACGTAATCTATCCAAGTCAGAAGAACTCAAGATCAAACAATACGCAGATTCTATAGTTGTAAAAACGGCTCATTCTTACCAGAGAATTCTGGATGAGGTTGGATTGTTTTTACATTTGGTTGAAGAAAAAAACAGCTCTGTAGAGATCATCAGAAACAAAACTTTGGGATCACTCACAGAAGTTTTGAGTGGCAAAAAAATACTGGTTACCGATGACGATGTCCGTAATATATTCTCCCTTTCCAAAGCTTTAGAAAAATATAAAGTGGAAGTGGTATTGGCAATGGATGGTAAACAGGCTTTGGAGCAGATCAAGCTAAATCCGGATATCGATGTGGTTCTTATGGATATGATGATGCCGGAAATGGATGGCTATGAAACCATTCAGGAAATCAGGAAAATGCCTGCGTATAAAAAACTGCCTATTATTGCTGTTACCGCAAAATCGATGATTGGCGATAGAGACAAATGTCTGCAGGCTGGCGCATCGGATTATATCACAAAACCTGTGGATATAGATCAATTATTATCTTTATTACGTGTCTGGTTATATGAAAACTAAAACTGTTCAAAATTTTTATGAGTAAGAAAATTTTAATCGTGGATGACGATCCCAACAATATTTTCGCCCTAAGATTGACTCTGAAAGCCAGAAAATACCAATTGGAAAGTTGTATGATGGCAGATGAGGCAATCAGAATTTTAAAAGAAGATAAAGATTTCTGTGTCGTACTGATGGATATGATGATGCCGGAAATAGATGGATATGAAGCTATCAAAATTATAAGGAATACACCCGAAATAAGCAATACGCCAATCATTGCTGTCACTGCACAAGCGATGGATGAAGATCGGGAAAAGTGCCTGGAAGCAGGCGCACAGGATTATATTAAGAAACCAATAGACGTAGATCTGTTGTTAAATGCTATAGAAAAACACTGCTAATGCTGGAACCAAGTATCGTAAAAGATAATGAAATAGAACATCTGATAAAGGATATCTATGAATCTTACGGTTATGATTTTTCTCTGTACAGCCGCGCATCTTTCACGAGAAGGATCAATCGTATATGTATGATAGACAGATTCGCAAGCTATGCAGAACTGCGCTATCAGGTGCTGAATGATCTTGATTATTTCAAACATTTTATAGAAGAAATCACCGTAAATGTCACAGAGATGTTTCGTGATCCACTATTTTTCAAATCACTTCGGGAGAAGATCTTGCCGCAATTAGGAACTTTTCCGCTGATCAGAATTTGGGTTGCGGGATGTTCAACAGGTGAAGAAGCTTATTCCATTGCAATTTTACTGAAGGAAGCAGGACTTTATCACAAATGTCTGATTTATGGAACAGATATTAATCCTTCAGTTTTAGAAACTGCCAGAGCCGGTGTTTTCCCAATGCATCAGATGAAAACGTATTCGGAGAATTATATGCTTTCCGGTGGTAAAAAAGATTTTTCAGATTATTATACAGCCAATTATGACAGTGCAAGATTTGATAAAAGCTTACAGGAGAAGCTGATATTGTCTACTCATAATCTGGTTTCGGACAGTTCGTTTAATAGCTTTCAGTTGGTTATTTGCCGTAATGTTTTGATTTATTTTGATAAAGAACTGCAGGAGCGTGTTTTTGATTTGTTTGATGCAAGTCTTGAGAACCTGGGATATTTGGCGTTAGGTTCAAAAGAAACTTTGAGGTTTTCTAATTTAAATAAGTTTTACCATCAGATTGATGATCAGAAAATCTGGAAAAAAGTAGATCTTAATTAATTTATGGAAACAAAAGATCCCATTACAGAATTGATCGTGATTGGTGGCTCCGCTGGCAGTCTGCAAGTCATTCTGGAAATGATCAGAAATCTGAATGGAGATCTTAGCTTTCCAATTGTTTTGGTGCTTCACCGCAAAGCACAGGCAGAAAGTATTCTTCCTAAATTATTGCAGCAGTTTTCTGCAATAGATGTTATCGAGGTTGAAGATAAAACCGAAATTCAAAACAATAAAATCTACATCGTTCCTTCAGATTATCATCTGTTGTTTGAGGACAAAAATAAAGTGTCACTGGACGGTTCGGAGAAGATGAATTATTCGCGTCCGTCTATAGATGTCACTTTCAGATCTGCAGCGGAGATTTTTAGGCAAAGTGTTATTGGGATTCTTTTATCAGGAGCAAACTCAGATGGGGTAGAAGGTCTTAAATATATTAAGAAAAATCAAGGAAAAGTCTGGATTCAGGATCCCGAAACAGCAGATGTGGATTATATGCCGAGACAGGCGATACAGAATGTGGAATATGATCTTATTGTCAAACCAAATAATTTGGCAAATTATATTAATCAATTAAAATAACTATATATACAATAATGAATAAGATTTTAATTTTTGACGACGATTCAAGCATTCTGGAGGTCATCACTATCATTTTTGAAGAAAATGGATATAAAGTAGAAATCTCGGAAACTTCGCACGACATCATAGAAAAAGTTTCAAAATTTCGTCCGGATGTGATTCTTATGGATAACTGGATTCCGAATATCGGCGGCGTAGAAGCTACAAAACTTCTCAAAAGTAATGATGAATTCAAAAATATTCCGGTTATTTATGTGACCGCAAATAACGACATTGCTGCATTGGCAGAAAGCGCTCATGCGGATGATTATGTTGCAAAGCCTTTTAACCTAGAGGATTTAGAAGAAAAAGTGGCGCATTACATGAATCTGAAATAGATTTTACGTCGTTATCTTCCATAACCTATAAAAAAAAACTCTTCTAATCCGGAAGAGTTTTTTGATATCATTTTATGAATGAAAATCCGGATTGATCTTCAAATCATTCAAATCGAGCTGGAGTTCTGCTTTTCTGATTTCCTCGTCTTCATAATATTTTTCTTTTCTCATTTGGAAGATTTCGACTCTTTGTTTGTCATAGATTTCCTTTAAAATCTCCTCGAAGTTATCAATCTCTTGTGAGGTACAATTGTTACATTCCATCAGATCCAATTGATTTTCGGTGTTTTCAGTTTCTAATGAGATTTGCTTCTGATAATTTTTTAGAAGATTGCTATTCTGCAAAACATCGCTGTAATTATTATTAATGTGACTTAAGGCCAATCTGTTAAGTCTGATTTGGATCTGTGCTTCCTGCTGTTCCTGTGGTAAGACAACATCCATTGCCGGCATATCAAGCTTTTTGACGATAAAAGGTAATGACAGACCCTGAACGACCAGGGTTATAAATATCACAATAAAAGTGATGAACAAAATCAAATTACGATGCGGAAAAGGCGAACCATCCGGCAAAAGATATGGAATTGAAAGTGCTGTCGCCAAAGAAACCACACCTCGCATTCCTGCCCAGCCAATCACAAGAGGACCTTTCCAGCCGGGATTTTGCTCTTTCCTTACCGATTTGAAAAGCCATCTCGGAACAAATGCTGCCGGATAAATCCACAAAAACCGAATGGCGATAGCAACAACACTGATTATCAAACCATATTTAATCCCTTGAATCAATGATGCTTCTTCCAAGCCGTGAATGATGGAAGGAAGTGATAATCCAATTAATATGAAAACCATCGCATTCATTACAAAGATAACGGTTGTCCAAACACCCAGCATATTAAGTCGTGTGTTTCCGTTTTTAAAGATCTCGTGCGATCTGTAAGAGATGAAAAGCCCACCAGTCACGACAGCCATCACACCCGAGAAATGAAATTGTTCTGCTCCAAGATATAAAATATAAGGTGTCATTATCGTAAGAGCAGCATCAATTGCTGATGTCGTCGGGAGAAAACGGTGAATCAGATACATAATTCCGCCGCCCACAAGTCCGAACACGATTCCCATTCCGGCCACTAAAAAGAATTGTCCAACAGCTTCGTGCATAGAAAAACTGCCTGTCAGAATTGCAGCTAAGGCGAATCGGAAAACAATCAGAGATGAGGCATCATTCACCAGACTTTCGCCTTCCAGAATACTCACAATCCTTTTCGGAACTGGTAATCCTTTCAGAACGGTGGTTGCAGCAACAGCATCAGGTGGCGAAATAATCCCGCCTAAAAGAAATCCCAGTGCTAACGTAAAACCGGGAATCATTGCCTGAGAAAGATAAGCGATGATAACCGATGTTGCGAAAACCAACCCGAAAGCCAATAGAGAAATTGGTCTTTTCCATTTCCAGAAGTCATTCCAGGAAGTGTACCAGGCGGCTTCGTATAATAATGGCGGAAGAAATATCAGAAAGACCAATTCCGGGTCCAGCTCTATTTCCGGAATTCCGGGAAGTAAACTGATCGCTAATCCTGCAATAACCAAAAATATAGGATAAGCAATCTTCATTTTCCGGGCAACCATTACCATCATAAAAACGGAGAACAGTAAGGCTAGAATCAATAATAGATTATGATGCATTTGTGTAAGAATTGTAGTGAATTTGAGATGTAAAAATATCATTCTATCTATTAAAATCCTATATACAGAATCAATTAATTTGATTATTAAATCCCTTGATATGGATTCTGTAATTAATACTTTAATTATAAGTCAGTTATATATGGATTTTAGCTAATAAGTCTTACTTTTAGTTTTTTGAAATTTCGATTATTAAATTGTAACAAATTCAGCTTTAAAACTACATATAGAACAAATATTTTTATCAAGAAATGAAAAAGATCTCACTTACAGCATTAATGTTAGCTTCTTTGGTAAGCACCGTTTCTGCCCAGTCCAAGCAAAATGCTTTGGAACTGACTTATATGGACACTACTGTTCGTCCTCAAGATGATTTTTACAACTATGTCAACGGTACCTGGATGAAGACAGCCAAGATTCCTGCAGACAAACCAAGCTGGGGATCTTTCACACAGTTGAGAGAAACTACAGATATGAACTCATTAGGACTTTTGGACAATATTCTGAAGGAGAAATTCGAAAACGGTTCCGAAGGACAGAAGATCCAGGCGCTTTACCAGACTTACATGGATATGGACAAGCGTAATGCAGACGGTCTTAATCCAATCAAAGGAGATCTTGCTAAAATTGATGCGATCAAAAATCTTTCTGATCTTCAAAAATATCTGATCGATGCTACTAAGAGAGGCGACAACTCATTCTACGAGTGGGGTGTAGACGGCGATCTTAAAGATTCTAAGATGAACGCTGTATATTTAGGCGATGCATCTTTGGGTCTTGGTAGAGATTATTACCAGAAAGATTCTCCGAAGAATACAGAAACCATCGAGGAATATAAAAAATATGTAGCTCAGGTTCTTGCTGAGATCGGATACAAAAACTCTGCTGTTGTGGCAGGAGAGATTGTAGATTTCGAAAAGAAAATCGCTAAAACATTGCTGACAAATGAGCAGATCCGTGATGCTACTCTTCAGTACAATCCTAAGACTTTACCTGAATTAAAAACATTAGTTAAAAACATCGATCTTCCAAAATATCTGGCTGAAGTAGGTGTGAAAACCGATAAAGTAATCATTGGAGAATTGGGTTATTATAAAAACCTTGATACTTTCCTGAATGAAAAAAATATTCCTTTGATCAAGGATTATCTTAAGTTCAATTTGGTTTCAGGAAGCGCAGGTTATCTGAATCAGAAGCTGGATACTATGAAATTTGACTTCTACAGCAAATATCTTCAAGGTCAGCAGGAACAGAGAGCGATGAACAAGAGAGCGCTTGGTTTGATCAATGGCGTTGTAGGAGAGGCTTTCGGTAAGGTTTATGTTGAGAAATATTTCACGCCTGAGGCTAAAGCGCAGATGTTGACTTACGTTGATTATCTTAAGAAAAGTTTCGCTGTTCACATCAACGGACTGACTTGGATGTCGTCTGTGACTAAGACCAAAGCATTAGAAAAATTAAATAAATTCACAGTTAAAATCGCTTATCCGGATACTTGGAAGGATTACTCAAAATTGACTTTGAAATCTGAAAAAGACGGCGGAACACTTTATGCAAACCTTCAAAACGTGTCCAGCTGGCATTATCAGAAAGAAATAGAAAAAGTTGGTAAGCCAGTAGATAAAGCAGAATGGGGAATGTCTCCACAGACTGTGAACGCTTATTACAATCCGGTAAACAACGAGATCGTTTTCCCTGCAGCTATCCTTCAGCCGCCTTTCTTCAATCCTAAAGCTGATGCTGCGGTTAATTTCGGAGGAATCGGTGCTGTTATCGGCCACGAGATGAGCCACGGATTTGATGATTCAGGAGCTCAATTCGATGCAGACGGAAACCTAGTAGACTGGTGGACACCTGAAGACAAAGCCAACTTTGAGAAAGCTACAAAAGCCCTTGCTGCCCAGTATGATAAATACGAGCCGGTAAAAGGAACTTTCGTAAACGGAACTTTCACAAACGGTGAAAATATCGCTGACTTAGGAGGTGTGAATATCGCTTACGATGCTCTTCAGATGTACTTAAAAGACAAAGGAAATCCAGGGAAAATCAGCGGATTCTCTCAGGATCAGAGATTCTTCCTGAGTTGGGCAACCGTTT
>Ga0157369_10000730_pt1 | contig 42364 bp, 65 predicted proteins | sample C25metaG_FD_113461 | JGI IMG/M metagenome (GOLD analysis project Ga0157369, IMG submission 113461) | Corn rhizosphere microbial communities from Kellogg Biological Station, Michigan, USA - C2-5 metaG | ecosystem: Host-associated > Plants > Roots > Rhizosphere > Soil | place: USA: Michigan... | reverse complement strand
GAGAAGGTCAAGGAGCTGCTGCTCTCGACCCTCGCCCAGTTCGAGCACACGATCCAGGCATATCTGAACCTCATGCGGCGCAAGGGCATGAGGGTAGACGCCGGCTACGCGGCGCGCCAGCGGAAGCAGTTCCTCCGCGAAGGCGAGGAGCACCTCCGCGTCGTCCGCGACGAGTACGGCGTGGAGAACCTCAACTCGACCAAGCAGGTCGAGGCGGCCCTCCTGCGCTCGGGCGCCCAGCTGGTCGAGCGCAACAAGACCGGCTTCAAGGTCGGCAAGGAGGTCCTCCTCCCGCTGGCCGGCTACGACGAGTACTGGAACCCCATCGAGGGCTTCGAGAACCCGAACCCCCTGGCCGAGCACATCGCGCTGGGCAAGCGCGCCGACCGCTTCGCCAACGCGTACCTGGGCAAGTTCCTCGACCTGATGGACGAGGACGGCCGCATCCACACCAACATCACCGGGCTGGAGGCGCGCACCTCGCGCATGGCTGCATCCGACCCGCCGGTCCAGCAGCTGCCGGCCGGCGATTGGAAGGTGCGGCGCGCACTGGTAGCCGACCCCGGCCACCTCATCATCTCGGCGGACTACGCCCAGATCGAGATGCGCATCGTGGCCGAGCTCGCCAACATCAGGAAGATGAAGGAGGCCATCCTCAACGGACTGGACCTCCACGGCTACACGGCCGAGCTCGCGTACGGCCCCGGGTGGACCAAGCAGCAGCGCACCTACATGAAGGGCGCCGGATTCATGATCGTCTACGGCGGCGGTGCGTCGGGCATGTCGCGCAAGCTCGGACTCTCCATCGCCCAGGCCCAGAACGTCACACGCTCTTACCACCGCGTCTACCCTGAGATCAAGCGGTACTCGAACAAGCTCCAGCGCGACGCCAAGGCCAACGGCATGGTGCTGCGCTCTCCGACCGGCCGCATCCTCGCGCTCGACCGTGACCGCACCTACGCCGCCATCAACTACATGATCCAGTCGACGGCGGCCGACGTGCTGAAGAACGCCCTGGAGGCGCTCTTCACAGCCGGCCTGGGAGACCACCTCCTCATGCCCGTCCACGACGAGCTGATCGCCCAGGCCCCTGAGGCCGAGGCGCAGGGGGTGGCCGACGCCATCCGCGAGACCATGCGCACCGAGGTCGGGGGCATGCCGCTCGACTCCGACGGCGTGGTCTACGGCTTCAGCTGGGGTCACGGCCCCGACTACCACCCGCCCGGCAAGTCCGCCCTGGACACGCCCCTGTTCACGGAGAGGCCCTTCTGATGGCAGCTATCCGCCTGTGGGTGCCGGTGAGGGACGAGCGGCCGGACGGCCTCTGTCCCCACTGCCTGAACCCCGCCCTCAAGCTCTACCGCCTCCAGCAGATCGACTGGGACGGCGTCACCATCATCGGCACCCGCGTGGGGTGCCGCGACTGCAAGAAAATGATCGGACCCCTCGTGAAGGAGACCCCACATGCCCACTGAGCCCATCGACAGCCTCGAGCGCTTCGGCGCCGCCTACCTGCGGCTCCGCCAGCTGCTCGCCGACGTCGGCGATGCCCAGTGGCGGGCCGGCAAGTCACCTGTCCCCAAGGAGGACACGACCGAGCGGAGCAAGGGGCTCACCTCCGACCCGACCCCCTCCATCGTGGTCGACGCCCGCCGGCTGGCGCTGCGTGCGGCTGCGATCGCCGCCGGCGCGGCGCTGGACCAGGCCGGTAGGGTCATGCAGGCCGCGGAGCGGCACCTCAACGACGCATTCGAGAAGTGGCAGGGCTGATGGACGAGCTGTTCAAGACCAAGGTGTGGCGGGCGTCCCTCGAGCTGGCCGAGGAGCGCGAGCTGATCGTGCGGGCGCAGGAGGGCGACGGCGACGCGCTCTGGGCGCTGCTGGTCCAGTACCGCGGCATCCTCCAGAAGACGGCGAACGGCGTGCGGTCCCGGGTGCGGGGCATGACGGCGGAGCAGGTCGAGGACCTCCAGGCCGACCTGGTGCTGGCCGGCGTGGAGGCGGTCAAGGCCTTCGACATGGACAGGTTCGTGCGGCTCAGCCAGGTCCTGCCCGGCCGGCTGCGCGACGTGGCGCTCGAGATGACGACGGCTCTGTCGGTCCCCCGTGGCACGCTGGCGCTGTGGTTCAAGGTGTGGCGCGAGGCCGGCCAGGACTTCGCCCGCGCGGAGGAGCTGGCGCCGGGGATGGGCATGTCGGCCTCGACCTTCCGGGCCATCCAGCACGCCCTCCACCACGTCGACTCCGAGTGGGTGACGGTACCCTACGAGGCCGGCCAGCCGACGCCGGACGAGGAGACGTACAAGCTCGCCCAGTACGCGCTCGACCTGCTCTCGCCGGCGGAGCGTGAGGTGGTTGAGCTGTTCTACGGCTTCCGCGGCGAGCTCAAGACCGATGAAGAGGTCGCGGTCGTCCTGGAGCAGGACCGCGGGGCCGTCAAGAAGCGGCGCCAGCGGGCCCTCGACAAGATGCGCGAGGGCCTCGCCGTCGCCGGCTAGTCGGCCGGCTCGAGGTCGGGCGGCCAGCACAGCGTCTTGATGCCGCTGTCCCACTCGACCAGGACCTCGCCGGTCTGAATGTCGGGGCACGGCACCACGGTGCCCTCCTCGAACGACCAGGAGGACTGGACCCGCTTGCCCACGGCCATGAAGTGGCTGTCCGGGTAGAAGTGGCCCATCATGCCGTCCACGTCCCTACGACGTCCGCGGCAGGGACGATCGTGCCCCACCCGACGAGGTGGTAGTAGACGGTGTCTTCGCCGCCCTCGTAGTAGGACTTGATGACCTCCCGCTTGTAGACGGTCTCCCGAGTGGGGGCGCCGCCTTGGCGGTTGGTGATGAGGACCTTCGCGCCCCGCTTGAGGTGGCGCTTCTCGTTGCTGTTCATACTTCGATTGTAGCGCGCGGCGCGGTCGATGTGCACCCCCTGGATGAAGTTTCTCAGACTTCGTCCAGGGGGTGTTCGTCGTTCCTCGCCGCGCGCTATACTTGTCTCATGACCAACCACATCAACCGCGAGGCATGGCTCAAGGCCGCCGTCGCAGAGCTCTCTGTCCTCTTCCAGCGCGAGGGGTACGACGTCCCTGACGTCCACGTCTCCATTGGGTGGCCGCACGGTGGCCGCTCCAACACCATCGGGCAGTGCTTCCCCGGCGCCGCCTCCGCGGATTCGGTCGGGCACGTCTTCATCAGCCCCATCCTCTCCGACCCCATCCGTATCCTCGACGTCCTCACCCACGAGCTCGTCCACGCCATCAACCACGCGGCCGGCGAGACCGGCCACGGCAAGTGCTTCAAGACGATCGCCGTCAAGGTCGGCCTCACGGGCAAGATGACCGAGACCGTCGCCGGCGAGACCCTCAAGGGCGAGCTCACTCAGGTGGCCGAGTCGCTCGGTGACTTCCCGCACGCGGCACTGTCGCCCGTGGCCAACAGGAAGTCCCGCTCTGGCCGGTCGGTCAAGCTCGAGTGCGCCTCTGGCGAGGACTACCAGGTCTCCATCTCCAAGGCGCGCCTCGCGGCCTACGGTGCCCCCAAGTGCCCGTGCTGTAACGCCGTCATGGAGGAGGCGTAGTCCTCGTCCCCGTCTAACTCCAGGCAAGAGGGGCTGTACAAGCGGCCCCTCTTGCGGGTAAGATAGAAGCATGAACAACAACAAGAACCGCAGCATCCTGACCGCCGGCGACTTCGAGGTCCGAATCGACCACCACCCCCGCTACGGGTACAAGCGACCCACCAAGGCTCGCGTGTACGTGAGCGGCAACGAAGACGTCGACTACACCGAGGCCTACGCCCTCATGCGGGAGCAGGACCCCCAGAACGTCGGGGCGAGCGAGGAGGTCAACGCCCTCTTCCGCAAGCTCAACCGCCAGGAGGTCAAGAACATGAAGGCCGTCATCGAGGAGGCCCTCCAGACCGTGGAGGGTCTGGACTTCCTCGCCGACAACCCGCTGACCTTCTCCCGGAAGGCTGGGTGCAGCTGTGGTTGCTCCCCCGCCTTCGTGGTCAAGGAGGGCGTCCAGCACGACGGGCTCTGGGTTGAGTCCATCTTCATCACCAAGAAGAAGGCCTGATGCGTTGGCTCATCGTGGGGGCGGTCATCGCGGCCGCCCTCACCCTCCGCTTCTCGCCGGCCGACCCCGTGGAGGAGGTCCATGAAGAAGTCCATCCGTAAGTCCATCATCCTGACCCAGATCGCTGAGCGCCGGTGGGGCCCGAAGCTCCGCTGGCGGTGCGTCTACTGCGGCCGCGGCACGGGGCTCCAGGTCGACCACTTCTGGCCGACCACCCTGCTGGGCACTGACGAGCGGTGGAACCTGTTCCCCGCCTGCGATCGCTGCAACGCGTCCAAAAACGGCCTCGACCCCTGGGCCTGGATGGACGCCGTCGGGGTGCCCGAGCGGAGGCAGGACGCCATCCGCACCCTGATCGCCGACCCCTCCATCCAGCCGCGCCCTGTCCCGAATGAGCGCTACGCGCTGGCCTACGAGGCCGCCAGGCCCCTGAAAAGGGCGAGTTAGGGCGAAAAGGGCGACTAGGGCGGCACGCTTCCTATTTAGTTCTAAAGGGCCTCGCCCTTTAGCTCTAACCGAACGCGGGCGCCCTAACTGCCCTTTCTGCCCTGGCCCTCCTGCACGGCCCGACCCCGACAATCACCCAGCCCCGACCCACTAGAGTAGGAACATGAACAAGTACGACACGCCCCCTATCGTCCTGCTGGACGACCTCCGCACCGTGATCGACCCCGAGTCCGACGGTGCACCCTTCCCCTCAGACACCGTCGTCAAGACCACGCCGGCCCGCTTCCTCGTCTTCATGCAGGAAGACAGCGGCTGGGTGCTCCGTGACTACGCGGCCGACCGGGACTACCCGTTCCACTCGCGCGCCGCCGCCGTCAAGGGCATCGAGCTCCGCAACGGCCGCCGCTTCGACTTCATCGGCGCGCCCTGCGGGATCAACGCCTACGGCGAGCCTCTCGAGAATGTCGAGGTGTTCGCGTGATCGGCGACGACACCATCGCCCTCGGGCGTAAGATCAAGCGTGCTCGCGGCCTCGTCAACGAGAACCGCGTCCTGCACGGCAAGACGGCCTTCGCCACCCGGCAGGCTGAGGCCACCCTGGCCTACCTGGAGAAGCGCGCCCGCGCTCTCTTCCGCTGAACAAGGAGACACCCAGAATCATGACCGACTTCACCGCCGCCCTGGACGAGAAGCTCCCCATCCGCACCGCTGGTGCCCTGCCGTCCTCGCGGACCTTCGGCATGGTCACCGAGGCCATCGAGTCCCAGGACGTCGAGCAGCTGACCCACGAGCTGATGCACACCCGCGCCCACTACCAGTCGCTGGAGTACGTGCTCAACGGCGAGGCCCGCGCCCTCGAGGTCCTCAAGGAGGGCATCGCGGACGGCCAGGTCCCGGAGCCGCAGACCGTGGACGAGGCGCTCCAGCTGGCGTTCCGCTTCGCCGGCACCGTCGCCCTCGAGGCCGCGTACGACACCGCCCACCAGACCGGCTTCTTCATCGCGGTCCTGGGCATGGACGTCCAGACGGCGCTCCAGCAGCTCTACCCCGAGCTCGACTTCAGCGACCCCGAGCGCGAAGTCAGCGACGAGGACCTGCAGGCCCTCCTCGACTCCGAGCGGGCCGAGACCGACGACTGACCCAGTCAGGCTCCCTGGGGGAGGGGCTCCGTGTCCCTCCCCCTCGCGCTAGGATAGAGACATGAACAAGCGCATCACTGCCACCATGCTCATGAACTTCCGCGGCCACGTAGACGAGGTGACTCGCACGGGTACCCTGACCGGTGAGGTCAGCGAGGCCGGCATGCTCCGCGTCGAGTGGGACATCGACGGCTTCGGCCGCATGGGCTGGGTCGAACCGGGCACCTTCACGGAGCTCTGATGGCCAAGCCCACCTTCGAGGAGTACCGCGCGAGCGGCGTCCTCGACTACAAGCCCGTGCCTCCGGGCTGGCTCGTCCGCACCGCGTCGGGCCACCAGTTCAGCACGCCCAAGACCGAAGAAGACGCCAAGCGCTGGGCCGAGAAGATCGGCGGGACGTACGAGTGGTACGTCCCTGTTCAGGCGCAGGCCTACACCCCAGGAGAGACCTATGACCACTGACCTTCCGCGCGTCCGCGCCGTCTGGGCCGAGGGCAATGCCCGTGACGGCTCGATCATCATGGGCGCCGACACGCCGTCCGGCCTGCCCTGGCCCAAGGACGACAGCGACCTCCGCCAGTTCCGCGAGGACACCCGCGGCCACGTGCTGGTCATGGGCTCCAAGACCTTCGACCTCCTGCCGGCTGGCCTGAAGCGGCCGTCCTCCACGCAGGAGCGCCCGATCATCATCCTGACCCGCCGCATCGGCCACTACATTCAGCAGACCCGCGGGCTGGGCGAGGCCATCCAGCCGATCAACCCCGGCAACCTGGCCGAGCGCGAGGCCGTCCTGCGCAACCTCTCCCACTGGGATGAGTTCGCCGGCAAGCCGGTCGCGGTCATCGGCGGGCCCAAGGTCATCGAGGACTTCGAGCCCTTCTACGACGAGCTCGTCATCACCCACCACGTACGGGGCCGCTTCGAGGGGAACGTCCGCGCACCGCGTGACGCCTTCCTCGACGGCTTCTGCTCCGACCATTCCACCCTGCTCGACTCCGGCGCCCGCCGGGTCGTCTACACCCGCCGCATCCCGAAGGAGCACAAGTGACCCTGACCCTCCACGAGGTCAACGCCCTGTTCAACAACACCTTCGACTACGACGACCTGCTCCGGCACGTCGTCAACAACGGGGAGCGCCGCACCGACCGCACCGGCACAGGCACCCTGAGCGTCTTCGCGCCGCCGGCCCTCCACTACGACCTGCGTGACAACAAGGTCGCCCTCATCACCAGCAAGAAGGTCGCCTGGAAGATGGCGCTGCGCGAGTTCATGTGGATGCTCACCGGCTCGACCAACGTGAACCACCTCGCCCAGTGGTCGCCGGCCATGGCTGACATCTGGCGGGCCTGGGCGAACCCGGACGGTGACATCGGCCCCACCTACGGAGGCCAGTACCGCGACGCCGGCGGGACCCTCCTCACCACGGACCCGCGCGCCCAGCAGGGCGAGCTGTTCCAGCCGACCAACCCGGCAGGCGTGGACCAGGTTACCGAGGTGGTCAAGCGGCTGATCGAGGCCCCCGACACGCGCCGGGCCCTCGTCTCCCTCTGGTCGGTGCCGGAGCTCCGCGACATGGGCATCGAGCCCTGCATGGTGCTCTTCCAGTTCAGCCTCCGCGGGCCGAACTACGACCAGCTCCAGGTGCACGTCTACCAGCGCTCGGCCGACATGATGCTGGGCGTCCCGTTCGACCTGTTCCAGGGGAGCCTCTTCGCCCACCTCGTGGCGCGCGAGCTCACCCTGGCGACCAAGCGCGAGGTCAGGGCGACCAAGCTCATCTGGTCGGCAGGAGACGTGCACGTCTACGCCAACCAGCTCGAGGCCGCCCGGGAGCAGCTCGGGCAGGCCCTGCACGCGGAGCCCGTGCGTGCTACGATCAAGATCGACAGCTTCCCGAGCCTGCGCCTCCTGGACAGCACTCTGGAGCCTGGACACATCACCGTCGAGAACTACAACCCGGCCTCCGCGATCGACGCGGGTCGGCCGGCCGCCTGAGAGGAACCCCATGCACTGGCTCATCGTACTGTTGGCCGTCCTGCTCGGCTTGGCCGTTGTGGCCGGAGTCGCCGCCCTTCTGGCGGTGCTGCTTCTGGCCTTCGTGGCTGCGCCGAGCTTCTGGGGCGCCTTCTGGCTCGTCCTCGTCGTCCTGGTCGTCTTCACCTCCGCCAGCAAGGCCTTCTAGGGCGGGCTCCCCGCGCCGGCACGACCTCCGCGACTAGAGCGACTTCCGCGACCACCGCGACTTCCGCGACTCGGTCGGTTGGTCGTGCCGGCGCGCACCAGCCACAGCGCGGCTTGCGCAACCGGCGGGACTTGCGGGTCTCGCCATGGGGGCTTCCCGACTTGTCCCCGTCATACAGAACCAAGGAGAATCACCACATGGCCCAGTTCACCGTCATCGGCAAGAAGCGTGTCTACCGCGTCGCGGCGAAGAGCATCCAGCAGCTCACCCGCGCCCTCCGCGAGGTCGGCATCGTCTGGCAGGCGATCCACGAGGACAAGGAGTCCGGCCGTGGCAAGCGCTGACCCGAAGCCGCCGGCCGGCTACACCATCAGCCTCTTCGTCTCGCGGACCACCCCCGAGCACACCGTCAAGGAGGGCTACGAGAACCGCACCTTCCCGAAGGACACGGTGGAGCTCGGCAGGGTGGAGCTCCGCGGCGGGGACCTCGAGACCCTGCTGGCCAAGACCAAGAATCACATCGACCTGATCGAGGAGACCTGACATGCCTCAGCCCAAGTTCATCGTGCACTCCGCGGCCGGGGAGCCCATCGCCGGCGACGACCGCGCGGACGGCTTCCTGAAGGAGTACGCCCAGCAGCACCAGGGCTACGTGACCGACCGTCGCACCGGGGAGGTCGTCTTCGACGCCCGCCTGGTGGTCGAGGCGCCGGCCGCACCCATCGACCCCGCCGTGGCGGCTCCCACGGAACCCAACCCCTCCGAGGAGAACACGCAGTGAGCATCATCAGCAAGAAGCCCCAGCCCACCCTGACCGAGCAGCTCGAGGCCAAGCAGGCCGAGCTGGAGGACACGGCGATCGACAAGTCCGACGAAGCGGCCCAGCTGGCCGAGCTCGCGGCAGAGGCGAAGCACGAGTCCTCGACGGCCAGCCGCCACGCCGAGGCCGTCTCCGCGGCCCGCGCGATCCTCTCGGCCGCGGGGGTGAGCCTGTGACCCTGCGCGTTCCCATCCCCAAGAAGGCCCGTCGTCGGACCGCCGTCCCGTGGCAGTACACCGTGAGCCGTGAGCTCTCGGCTGAAGAGCTGCAGGCCGTCGCGCACCGCTTCCTCAGCGGGACCGAGTACCACAAGCTCATCAGCGGCGACGTCTACCCCGGCATCACCATCATCAACGGCGTCTACTGGGGCACCTACGGCAAGGACAAGGACCTGAGCCAGGTCGCCCGCCGCTGGGACGAGGTCGAGGCAGACTTCCCGGAGGTGCTGGTGGACACGACCACCGAGTACCTCGTGACGGCCGCGCTCCAGGACCCCGTGGTGCACGACGTCACCGACCTCACCGGCGGGCCCACCTCCTCCGCCGAGTGACATAAGCAGGGCCCCTGATGGATGACCTTCATCAGGGGCCTCTGCTATATCCGTCCCCAAGATGTGGTATATACTAGTAGAGCGAGAAAGAGGATCATCATGCGGCTGCCGTTCGAAGACGAAGACACCTACGAGCTTGAGATGATGGAGCTCAAGCGGGCGTCTCGTGAGCGGCACCTTCTTGAGACCTACGGCATCACGCTCGAGACCTTCGATGCCATCCTCGCTGAGCAGAAGGGCCGTTGTGCCATCTGCCGCACGCCCCGCCCCGGCAAGAAGGGCTGGCACGTGGATCACGACCACGAGACCGGCCAGGTGCGAGGCATCCTGTGCTTCGGCTGCAACGTCAGCCTGGGGCACTTCAAGGATTCACCAGAGGTGCTGGCTAACGCCATCGAGTACCTCACAAAGTCAAGGGCCTGATCGGAAGGCCTGCACACAGCCCCGCACACCGTAGAGCACAGGCTTGTCACTGCAGATACGCTGGTTCGAATCCAGCCAGGTCCACTTGTTCAGGGAGACGTCCGTGGCACGTGCGAGCAGGAGCGCAACCTCCTGCACCCATGCTCTGTAGTCTAATGGCAGGACGCCCGACTCTGGATCGGGTAGCGTTGGTTCGACCCCAGCTGGAGCAGCTTATGGCACGCGGCAGTGACTACCGCTGGAAGCAGGTTGCTGCGGCTCAGCGGGCCAAGCGACTGCCCTGCTGGCACTGTGGCCAGCCCATCGACTACAAGGCGAAGCACCCTGACCCCAACAGCTTCTCGGCCGATCACCTTCGACCGTGGGCTCGGCACCCCGAGCTGAGGTACGACCCCGGCAACGTGGTGTCGGCCCACCTCGGGTGCAACTGGGCGAAGGGTGACAGCGAGCACTTCACCGCCGGTCTCGGCGCGTTGAGTGAGGACTTCTAGTCCCGCCCCCGGGTAGGGGGGTGTGAAGTCTGGGAGCTGTGGGCACAGGCTCAACTCCCGGCAATGGATTGTGTGTGTACGGAGGCGGCACCCCTTCACGTGCGCACGCGCGTTCCCCATATACTTGCCAGCACGGCTGGATCGCGTCGCCAGGCGCAGCACCCCTCGCCGAAAGGCAGGGACCAGGCTGCGCTGCGGCTCGCGGTCCTTCCGGCTAGTTGGCACCGTCGCCCCGGCCGGCGGTCAACACTCTGACGAGAGGAGTCCGGGCACGTGCTTCCACCGGCGCCCGCAGCATCAAGTCAGCGGGCGTCGGTGGCCAACCTAATCGAGGAGTTCCCATGGACGAGTGGATCGGCTGCGACGCCAAGAACTGCCCGGCCCGTGCGCTGGTGCACGTCGCCAAGTTCGAGGAGAACCACCTCGAGGTCCACTACTGCGGCCACCACGGCGACGAGTACATGGCCAAGCTCCGCGTCTGGGGCATCGTGACCGACGATCGGCTGGCTGACAAGGTGGTCGCCAAGATCGAGGTCCCGGCGTGAGCCTGCTCGCCGCGTTCGACCAGGCGGTGGCGGATAACAAGCAGGTCGAGGACGTCGACAAGGCGCTCATCGAGACCGGCCGGTCCATCGCAGACTCCATCGACAAGATCACGGCGTCCGACACCGCGACGGCCACGGAGAAGACCAAGGCGCTGTACCTGGCGCCGCACCTGGTCAGCATCCTCCGCGAGCTGCTCGCCACGCCGGCCGCCCGCAAGCAGTTCGGCCTCGCGGCCGCAGACCAGAAGAAGGCCAGCCGCCTGCAGCTCATCAAGGACCAGGCGGCCGCCGCTCAGGAGTGACCCATGGCTCAGGCCCTGCTCGGCAACGAGGTGCCCCGCGTCTACACGCCGCCCCTGCGCGAGCTCACGCCTGAAACGTCCCTCGGCTTCGCGATGATCGCGTTCGCCCAGATGATCGGCATCCCCCTCCTGCCCTGGCAGAAGTGGCTGGCCATCCACATGCTGGAGCTGCTGCCCAACGGCAAGTTCCGCTTCCGCACAGTGGTCCTGCTGGTCGCGCGCCAGAACGGCAAGTCGACCTTCGCCCAGGTCCTGGCCCTCTTCTTCATGTACGTGCAGGAGGTGCCGCTCGTCCTCAGCACCGCCCAGAACCTCGACATTGCCGAGGAGGTCTGGGCCGGCGGGGTCGAGATGGTCGAGGGTGACGAGGAGCTCGTGCAGCTCCGCGCCCGTGTCGTCCAGCAGCGCGGCTCCAAGGCGCTCGAGCTGACCAACGGCTCGCGCTGGAAAGTGCAGGCTGCGACTCGCCGCGGCGGTCGTGGTCTCTCCGGCGACCTGGTCATGCTGGACGAGCTCCGCGAGCACCAGACCTGGGCCGCGTGGTCGGCCATCTCCAAGACCACCATGGCCCGCGACAACTCCATCGTCTTCGCGCTCTCCAATGCCGGCGACATCAGCTCCGTCGTCCTGCGCCACCTGCGCATGATGGCCCACAAGGCGCTCGGCGACCCCGACGGCCTGTGGCTCGACCCGGTGACCGGCCTCCCCCTCGAGGAGGAGGTCCTCGAGCTGGACGAGGACGAGCTGCCGACGGACGAGACGCTCGGCATCTTCGAGTGGTCGGCCAAGCCTGGCCGGTCCGTACGCGATCGCGCCGGCTGGCAGGAGGCCAACCCCTCGCTGGGCTACACGATCACCGAGAAGGCCATCCTGGCCGCGCTGGTCAGCGACCCGGAGTGGACCTTCCGCACGGAGGTGCTCTGCCAGTGGTTCGACGGCGCGACGGAAGGCCCCTTCCCCTCTGGCACCTGGGCGGGCTCCACGGACCCGGAGTCGAGGCTGGCCGACGGGACCCGCGTGGTCTACGGGATCGACACGTCCTGGGATCGTACGATGACGCGGATCGTCATCGCCGGCTTCCGCCCGGACGGCAAGGTCCACTTTGAGCTCGTCGCCTCGCGCGCCGGCACCGAGTGGGTCATCCCCTGGCTGACCAGCAAGGACCGCAAGCGCAAGCCTGACGGCGTCACCTGGCAGGTCTCCGGCGCGCCGGTGTCCAGCCTGACCGACCCGCTGCGGGCCTACAACGAGAAGCCCGGCATCCAGCCCCTGCCCCTCATCGAGTGGGCCGGCTCGGACCTCAGCCGCGCCACGGGCCAGTTCTACGACGGCGTCGCCCACCTGGACGACGACGAGAAGCACGACCCGAACCTCTTCCATCGTCCGCAGCCGGCGCTCGACGTCGCTGCTAACACCGCTCTGCCCAAGACCGCCGGCGACGGCTGGCTCTGGGACCGGTCGAAGTCCCCCGTGGACATCTCGCCCCTCGTCGCCGCCACCGGCGCCGTGTGGGCCCTCCTCAACAAGGAGGTCGTGGCCGCTCGCTCGGCGTACGAGGATGCCGAGGAGGAGTTCGACATGATGCTCTGATTGGAGGCCCCATGGCCTGGCTCGCGAACGCCGTCAAGGCCGCGTCGGTGACCTTCGGGACCGGCGCCTGGCAGCAGGGCCAGCCCACGGGCGCCCTGGCCTCCGACGTCAGCTACTTCGACCCGCTGGTCGCGCGCTCCATCGTGGAGTCGATGACCGCCGGCGACCTGTACGCCACCCAGCCTCACCTCCGCACCGTCGTGAGCTTCGTCGCCCGCAACGGCGCGCAGCTCGGCCGGCACGTGTACAAGCGCGGCGCCGACGACGAGCGCGAGCGCGTCCGCGGCGGTGTGGCTGACCTGCTGCAGAAGCCGAACGGCTACATGTCGGGCTTCGACCTGTTCAACCACCTCTTCAGTGAGCTGGCCCTCTTCGACTTCGCCCTCTGGGTCCCGCGACTCGGCCCGTCGGGCTGGGTCATCGACCCCATCCCGGGCGAGTGGATCACCGGCCGCAAGGCGGGCGACGCCTTCTCCCTCGCCGGCTACTGGGTCAAGTACCCCGACAAGCACCAGCCGACCTTCGTGCCGGCCTCGGACGCCATCGTCTTCCGCGGCTACTCGCCGGAGGGTTTCTTCAAGGGCTCGTCCGCGGTGCGGTCGCTCAAGTCGACCCTGGCCGAGCAGGTCGCCGCCATGGACTTCCGCGAGCAGATGTGGAAGCGCGGCGGCCGGGTCGGCATGTTCCTGACCCGCCCGAAGGACGCCCCTGTCTGGTCGCCTGAGGCCAAGAAGAAGTTCGTCCAGAACTGGCGGGCCAACTGGTCCGGCTCCGGCGCCAACGCCGGCTCCACGCCCCTCCTCGAGGACGGCATGGAGCTCAAGCAGGTGCGGTTCAACGCCAAGGAAGAGCAGTGGCTTGAGGCCGCGACGCTCAGCCTCGCGACCGTCGCCGGCGCCTACCACGTCCCGCCGGCCATGGTCGGCGTGCAGGGCGCCTCGAGCACCTTCGCCTCGGTGAAGGAGTTCCGGAAGATGCTCTACACCGAGACGCTGGGCCCGCTCGTGGCCCAGGTCGAGGACACCATCAACAACTTCCTGTTCCCCTTCCTCGGCGTGCCGTCCACCCAGTACTTCGAGCTGAACATCAGCGAGAAGCTGCAGGGCGACTTCGAGGAGCAGGGCGACCAGCTCTTCCAGGCCGTCGGCGGCCCCTACATGACGGCCGCGGAGGCGCGCAAGCGCATGAACCTGCCGTTCCTGGAGGGCACCGACACGCTGCTCGCGCCCCTCAACATGGGTGCGGCCGGCAACAACGGCCCTGCGGCCGACGAGCCGATCGCGCCTGGAGCCTCAGAACCGGCCCAGGCTGCCGACGCTGCTCCGAAGGCCCAGAAGGACGCACACGGAGACCGTGTCGACGGTCTCAAGGCCCCGGACGCCGAGGACCCTGCGGTCGCGGCGATGCGGGACGACCTGCGGGCCTTCTTCGGCCGGCAGGGGCGCGCCGTCGTGCGCCAGGTCAACGGGAAGGACCCTGAGTGGTGGAACCAGAAGAGCTGGAATCAGGAACTCAGTGCGATCCTCCTCCCGCACCTGCTGACGGTGTCTGCTGGCTCGGCCAGGAAGGTTGCTGGTGCTAAGGGGCTCGACCCCGACGCCTACTCGGTGGCCCAGACCAAGGCCTTCCTCGACGCCGTGAGCGACTCGCGCGCCGACCTCATCAACGCCACGACCCGCGACCAGCTCACGGAAGCCCTCAAGGCCGACGACCCGGTCGCTGCGGTCAAGCACGTGTTCGAGGTCGCCGAGCAGGCCCGCGCCGGTGAGACGACGATGACGATCGCGGCCATGCTCATGGCCTGGTCGGCCGTCGAGGTCGCTAAGCAGCTCGTCCCGGACAAGGGGCCCACCAAGACGTGGGTCTCCTCGGGCAAGCCGAACAGCCGGCACTCTGCCATGAACGGCGAGACGGTCGGCATCAACGAGAAGTTCTCCAACGGGGCTGACTGGCCCGGTGACCCGGTGCTCGGTGCGGCAGGCGTGAGCAACTGCGCCTGCGGCGTCGACATCAACTACAACGACTAGGAGCACCATGGACCTCAAGTCCGTACAGCTCACCGGGATCAAGGCTGCCGGCGACCCCGGCGTGGACCTCGCCGAGGGCGAGTTCCTGGCCTACGCCAGCACCTGGACCCGCGAGCCTGACAGCTACGGCGACGTCGTCGCCAAGGGCGCGTTCGCCGAGACGATCGAGCACTGGACGAAGTCGGAGGGCGTGCTGCCCATCCTCTTCGGCCACGACCTCGTGGACCCCTTCAGCAACATCGGCTACGCCAAGTCGCTGCTCGAGGATGACCACGGTCTCCTCGTGCACGCGGCCCTGGACCTCGAGAACCCGAAGGCCAAGCAGGTCTATCGGATGCTCAAGGGCCGGCGCATCAACCAGATGAGCTTCGCGTACGACGTCCTCGAGGACGGCATCGTGGAGCTCGAGGGCGAGAAGACCGCCCGGGAGCTGCGCAAGATGGCGCTCCATGAGGTGTCGGTCGTGCCGTTCGGCGCCAACTCCGACACGGAGGTCCTCGCGGTCAAGGCCCTGGAGCAGTCGCTCCAGCTCAAGGCCGGCCGCGTCATCTCCGCCAAGAACCTGGACTCTCTCAAGGCCGCGTATGAGGCGCTCGGCGTCGTCATCGCCGCCGCTGAGAAGTCCGACGACAACGACGACGAGGCCAGCTCGGCCGCCGCCGCCGCAGACGAGGCCCAGGAGGGCAAGTCTGCCGCGAGCTCGCGCGCCAAGTCCGCTCTCGCGGAGATGTCCTTCCTGCTCTCCTGAGCAAACAACACCCTGATGAAAGGAGCCTAGGGCATGGACCCCAAGGCAGAACTCGCCGCACTCCAGGCGAAGAACTCCGCGATCATCGCGGGCGTGAAGGCGTCGAAGCGCGACCTCACGGACGCCGAGGTCGCTGACCTCGAGAAGGATGCGGCGCGCATCACCGAGCTCAAGGGCATCATCGAGCGGGGCGAGAAGAACGCGGCCCTCATGGCCCAGTTCGCCGACCTGAGCGGCGTGACCACGGACGCCGGCGGCGCCGGTGACGAGGTCAAGTCGCCCGCGAAGTCGCTCGGCGAGCACTTCGTGAAGTCGGGCGCCCAGGAGGCGTTCGTCAAGGGCTCCGGCCAGCGCACCACGAGTGCCCCCGAGTTCAAGGCCGCGACCGACGTCAACACGTCGGACTTCGGCAACGGCGAGTCGCAGGGCAAGGTGCAGTACGGCGGCGTCGTCGCGACCCCGCTCCGCCGCCTGACCATCGCGAACCTCCTCGGTTCGGGCACGATGTCCAACACCAGCCTCACCTACTGGGTGCAGGGCGCGGTCGAGGGCGCTCCGGGCACGGTGGCTGAGAACGGCCTGAAGCCGTCCATCCACTTCAACTTCAGCCCGGTGACGGAGGCGCTCTCCAAGATCGCCGTCATCACCAAGATCAGCGACGAGGCGATCGCCGACACCGACTACCTGGTGTCCGTCATCAACTCGCAGCTGGTCGGCCGCCTCCAGGTGGTCGAGGAGGATCAGATCCTCAACGGCAACGGCACCGCGCCCAACCTGCGCGGCCTGCTGAACCGCTCGGGCATCCAGACCTACGCGACCGCCGCTGGCGAGTGGGCCGACGGCCTGTTCCACGCGGTCACGCTGGTCTCGACCGGCGCGGACCTCGAGACCGCCGACGCGATCGTCATCCACCCGGCCGACTACGAGGTCATCCGCCTCAGCAAGGACGGCGAGGGCCGCTACTTCGGCGGCGGGCCCTTCGACGGCGGCGCCAACCCGCCCCTGTGGGGCTACCGCACGGTGGTCACCCCGGCCATCGCCCAGGGCACCGCGCTCGTCGGCGCGTTCGCCACGGCGGCCCAGCTGTTCCGCAAGGGCGGCATCCAGGTCGACTCGACCAACTCGAACGAGGATGACTTCAAGCACAACCGCGTGGCCCTCCGCGCGGAAGAGCGCATCCTGCTCGCGGTGTACCGCCCGGGCGCGTTCGTGAAGGTCACCCTCACCCCGGCGGTCTGATCCGCTGAAGGGCGCCCAAGTGTACGCGAGGCGTATGTTTGGGCGCCCTTCGACCCTTACTAGGAGGCCCGATGGCACTCAAGGAGTACAGCTTCAACGGCCGCACGTTCGCCTTCGATGAGGACGACGCCCCTGAGGGCGCCGAGCTCGTCGGCGACTACGTGGTCGAGTCCCCCATCCTCTTCTCGGACCAGAAGGCGGCCAAGCAGGCCGAGCCGGCGGTCGAGGAGAAGGCGGCGGAAGGAACCCCTGCCAACAAGGCCGGCCGCGCGCCGGCGAACAAGGACGAGAAGTCCAAGGACGCTGACGCCGGCGACGGCGCCAAGTAAGGAGGTCAGGCCCATGGTTGCGTTCGCGACGCCCGCAGAGCTCTCGAGCTTCACCAAGGGCCGTATCTCTCCGACCGACGAGCGGTCGCAGCTCGTCCTCGACGGCGCCACTGAGGCCATCCGGCGCTACGCCCGGTGGCACATCGCGCCGGCCGAGGACGTGACTGCGACCCTCGACGGCGGGGGTGAGGTGCTCTACCTCCCCTCGCTGCAGGTCAACTCCGTGGCCAGCGTGAGCGTTCGGGGCGCCGTCCTCGACCCCGCCGGCTACGAGTGGTCACGCCAGACCGGCAACCTCCGGCGCGTGGACCACCTCGACTTCCCCGACGTGTGGGGCGGCATCGTCGTCGCCTTCAACTCGGGCTACCAGGACGTCCCCGCCGACCTCAAGGGTGTCGTGCTGCAGGTGACGTCCATGGCGCTGAGCTCGCCGACGGGCGCGACCCGCGAGCAGGCCGGCCAGGTCGCGATGCAGTGGGCGACGACCGCGCCCGGCGTCTCCGGCGGCCTCTCGCTGCTTGACCGCGACCTCGCGATCATCGAGGCCTACCGCCTCCCCTCGGAGGCGTGATGCTGCCGAGCTTCATGGACCGGACCTACGTCCGGAAGCGCTTCCCGATGGTCAGCGACCACGGCACGATGGTGCGTGACCCGAACGGCGTGCCCGACGAGCTCCCCTTCGTCGGCATCGCCCAGCCGGGCACCGGCACCGAGGACGTCATCAACCGCAACGGCGCCGAGGTGGTCAAGACCATCTGGGCCGTGGACCCCCACGTGGACGTCCACCACGACGACGTCGTCACGCTCGCCGACGGCGACTACTTCGTGAACGGCGAGCCTGAGCGCTGGGACGTCGGCGTCCAGGACCACGCGGTCATCCGCCTCTCGCGGTGGGCCGGCTGATGGCCGGCGGCAAGCTGCGGGTCTCCAAGGTCCGCATGGTCAGCTCCGGCGCTAGCGCCATCCTCAAGTCCGCCAAGGTGCAGGCCGACCTCCGCGCTCGCGCGGGCCGCGTGCAGTCAGCCCTCCCGACGGGCGCCGGCGAGGTCTGGGAGGCCGAGACCTTCGTCGGCTTCGACCGCGCCCAGGCTGTCGTGCGGACCGGGAACAACGCCGCCAGGCGCACCAGCGCCGAGGACATGGCCCTGCTCCGGGCCCTCGATCGCGGGAGGTAGCCGATGCAGCTCATCGTCCCGAACGACGCCGAGCAGGCCGTCATCGACCAGCTCTCCGACTACGTGGTGGGCACCGGACTCGACACCGAGCGCCCGCTCTTCGCTCGCGTGCTCTCCGTCGGCGGCGGCCAGCGTGACCTCGTGACCGACGAGCCGCTGCTGACCCTCGAGGTCTTCGCCAAGCTCGAGTCCACGGCCAGCCAGACGGCCAACCTCTTCGTCGCCATCCTGCAGCAGGCCGCCCGCGAGGGCAGGCTGGGTGGCGTTCCTTGCTACGGGCTGCGGGTGGTTAGCCTCCCGCAGAACTACCCCCTGCCGAGTGTGCCGACGCACAAGCGGTATATCACAACGATCGCGCCGGCGCTCCGCCGTTCGGTCGTCAACCTCTGAAAGGAGCTGCCCCCATGGCAGTGAACGCCAACAACGTGTTCGTCGGCGCCCCGGATCAGTCGGTCACCGGCGCGATCCTCTCCGGCCCCGTCGCCACCACCGAGGCCGCCGAGTTCATCGATGAGGTGGACCTCGCCGGCCTGACCGACTCGGGCTACGTCTCCGAGGACGGCGTGACCATCACGCCCGAGGACACGACCGAGTCCATCAAGGACTGGTCGGGCGCCGAGATTCGCCGCATCCTCACCGAGTTCACGGGCACCATCTCGTGGACGCACCTCGAGCTGTCGGCCGGTGCCGCGCGCAACTACTTCGGCGACGACAACGTCGAGGTCAAGGCCGCGACGTCGACCTCCGGCACGCAGATGCGCATGTCGCTCGGCAAGAACGAGCTCGAGACCAAGCGCTGGGTGTTCAAGGTCAAGGACGGCGACAAGCGCGTCCTGGTCGTGGTCCCCAAGGGCCAGGTGGTCTCGCGTGGTGAGATTCCCCTCACCGCCACCGGCGCGATCACGCTGCCGGTCGAGCTCGCCACGTACCCCGACGAGGCCGGCCAGAACATCTACATCTACACGGACGACGGCGTCTTCTCGACCGGCGTCTGACCCACCTGCTGGGGCGGCCACGGGAGCCGGCCGCCCCAGTATCTCCCTCGGCTCCCACCCCCACTAGACGAAAGGCTCCCGCCATGACGTTCCAGGTTCCCGAGAGCAAGCGCTCCATCCGCCAGAACCAGTTCGAGTTCAAGGTCCCCGGCGACCGCAAGACCTACCGCATCCCCAAGGCCAAGTACCTCACGATGGGTCAGGTCGAGACGCTCGCCACCAAGGGCGACGACGTCCAGATCACCGACATTCTCGAGATTCTCGGGCAGGGTGAGGCCCGCGAGGCCGTCCGCACCCTCGACCAGGAGCAGCTCGAGGCCCTCATGGAGGCCTGGCAGGATGCCAGTGGTCTCGTCGTGGGGGAATCCTCGGCCTCCACCGAGACGTCCTGAGCAAGCCCCCCGCCCGGCAGGCGCTGCAGTACGACCTGCTGGTGCGGGGGCTCTCTCTGGAGTACCTCGGCTCGACGGCACTCACCTGGTACGACCTCCTCGCGTTCGCCAAGCTCGTGCAGGCTGAGCCCAGCTCGGCCCTTGCGAAGGAGCTGCACGGGCCGGCGTGGTCGATCGAGGCGCAGCTGACGGCGATCGTCGCGGACCACCTCGCGGTCGCCAACTGGCAGCGCGCGGGGCGCAAGTCCGCTCCGAAGCCCAAGCGCATCCCTCGCCCCTGGGAGAAGCCCAAGAGCACGATTCTCGGCAAGGGGGCCATCCCGATCAGCCAGTTCACCGACTGGTGGGACAGCCGCAAGTCCAAGCGCTCACGCAGGCGCGCGAAGAAGCCCCCGACCGAATAGCTTCGGCCGGGGGCTTCCCTCGTCTCAGTCTCTGTCCGCGTTCACCAGCGGCCTGTGCACCGGCGCTCCCGGCCGTGTGTAGGGCCTGGGCGCGACGGCCGGAACCAAGGGCGCGGCCGGCCGCTCGGTCACAGCCAGCACCCCTCACAGGGCACGTCGATGGTGACGAAGTCCTCATACTCGTTGCCCCAGCGGTCCTTGACCATGTGGGTCTCCCGGGTGAACTCGCCGTTCTCGTCCTTCGGGAACTCCTTGTGGAAGTGCGGCCCGGTGAAGGAGTAGATGCTCATCTCGTGAGCGATCGCCTCGTCCTCGGTGCGGAAGTTCCTGGCCATGATCTTGTCCCTTCGTGGCTGACTTGATATACCCATTGTAGCGCTCTGCGCGCCCCTCTGCCACCCCTGAAGTCGGGAGTTTCTATGGCCAACGGAGTTGAGCTCGCCCAGGCGTGGGTCCGCCTCATCCCGACCCTCGAGGGCTCGCAGGGCGTCATCGCCAAGGAGCTCGGCGGCGAGGCCGAGAAGGCCGGCAAGGAGTCCGGCAAGCGCTTCGGCGGTGCGCTGGCCGGCGCCGTGGCCGGTATCGTGGCCCCGCTGGCCGCGTCCGCCCTTCAGGGCATCAAGAACCTGGTCGGCGAGATGGCCGCGCAGGTCGACTCCACCAAGAAGTTCCGCAGCACGCTGGAGTTCGCCGGCGTCTCGGACAAGAACATCAAGGCCCTGACCAAGGCGACGCAGGAGTACGCCGACAAGACGGTCTACGGCCTCTCCGACATTCGCAACATCACCGCCCAGCTGGCGTCGAACGGCGTGGCCGACTTCGACAAGCTGGCCGAGGCCGCCGGTAACCTGAACGCGATCGCCGGCGGCAACGCCGAGACCTTCAAGTCCGTCGGCATGGTGCTCACCCAGACGGCCGGCCAGGGCAAGCTGACGGCGGAGAACTGGAACCAGCTCTCCGACGCCATCCCCGGCGCGTCCGGCCGCATCCAGCAGGCCCTCCTCGAGAACGGCGCCTACGTCGGGAACTTCCGTGAGGCCATGTCCGAGGGCCAGATCAGCTCGGAGGAGTTCAACGCCGCGCTGCTCCAGCTCGGCACGGACCCTGTTGCCGTCGCGGCGGCCCAGAGCACGGAGACCTTCGAGGGCGCGCTCGGCAACCTGCAGGCCTCGATCGTCAAGGTCGGCGCCGGTATCATGGAGAAGATGCAGCCGGCCTTCACCGCGATGGTGGGCTGGCTCTCGGAGGCCATCGCCGGCCTCTCGGGCGTGGTCGACTGGCTGATCGAGAACACGACCTGGATCGTCCCGCTCGGCATCGGCCTCGGCGTCGTCGCGGCGGGCTACCAGGCGATCGCGTTCGCGGCCGGCGTGCAGGCGGCCGGCGGCATCGGCAAGTGGATGGCGGCCACCAGGCTCGGGACGGCCGTGCAGGCTGCCTTCAACATGGTGATGAACGCCAACCCCATCATGCTGGTGGTGACCCTCATCGCCGCCCTGGTCGGCGCGCTGGTCTACTTCTTCACGCAGACCGAGCTGGGCAAGGCCGTCTGGGCCGAGTTCACCCGCTTCCTGGGCGAGGCCTGGGCGAACATCTGCGCCGCGGTCGAGTGGCTGTGGGAGAACGTGCTCGAGCCCGTGTTCAAGGGCATCGGCGACGTCTTCAGCTGGCTCTGGACCTACATCATCAAGCCCATCGTGGACCTGGTCGTGAACTACTTCCGGTTCTGGGGCGCCGTGGTGATGTGGCTCTGGGAGAAGGCCGTCCAGCCGATCTTCAAGTTCATCGGCGACATCTTCAACTGGCTCTGGACCTACGTCATCAAGCCGGTGGTGGACTGGATCAGCGACAAGCTGAACCTCCTCGGCCTCGGCTTCCGCATCCTCTACGAGCAGTTCGTCAAGCCGGCCTTCGAGGCCGTGGGCGACGTGCTCATGACGGTGTGGAACTGGATCGACCAGAACGTCTTCTCGCCCTTCAAGGTCGGCATCGACCTCATCGGCCAGGCGTTCGAGAACGTGGCCAAGGCGATCGGCACCGCGTGGGATGGCATCAAGAAGGCCGCCGCGGTCCCGATCAACTTCGTCCTGGACACGGTCTGGAACAAGGGCCTCCGGTCCTTCTGGAACGATATCGTAGGCGAGCTCGGTCTTGACGACATGAAGCTGCCTGAGGCGAAGCTCATCAAGTTCGCCTCTGGAGGTGTCCTCCCCGGCTACACGCCTGGGCGCGACGTCCACCAGTTCTACTCGCCGACCGGCGGGCGCCTCGCGCTCTCCGGCGGTGAGGCGATCATGCGGCCCGAGTTCACCCGCCTCGTCGGCGGAAAGGCCGGCATCGCTCGCCTGAACGCGATGGCCCGCAAGGGCACCCTCGGGTTCAAGGACGGTGGCGTGCTCGACCACCTCGGCAGCTTCGCCGGCGACGTCTGGGACAACGTGACCCGCGCAGCCGGCGTGGCCTGGGACTTCATCAGCGACCCCGCTGGTGCGATCCAGAAGCACCTGGTGGACGGGGTCCTCGGCCCGCTCATGGGTGGTGCGGGGGACGGCGTCTTCGGCAAGACCGTCGGCGGCATGCTGCGGAACGCTCTCAAGGGCGCGGCCAAGCTGTTCGAAGGCGGTGCTGCCGGCAAGGGCACCAAGGGCATGGGCTGGAAGGCGATGCAGGACATGGTCCTGGCCAACCTGCCCGGCGCGCGGATCACCTCCGGCTTCCGGCCGGGGTCCCGCACGGTCAACGGTGGCCAGTCGTACCACGCCCTCGGGCGCGCGATCGACATCGTGCCGGCAAGCATGGCGACGTTCAACGCGATCGCCCGCATGTTCCCGAACGCCTCGGAGCTGATCTACACCCCGGCTGGTTCGCGCCAGCTGCTGAACGGCCGGCCCTTCGCGGGCTGGTCGCCGGCCGTCAAGGCCCAGCACTACAACCACGTCCACCTTGCCATGCGCAACGGCGGCGTGCTGCCGGGGCTGATGAACGGAGGCACGGTCACCAAGGCCGGCTACACGGTCGTCGGTGAGCGCGGCCCCGAGCTGCTCAAGCTGCCCGAGGGCGCCCAGGTCAACCCCGACTACGATGACGTCCCGACCGGGGGCGGAGTCACGTTCAACAACTACGCACCGCTGGGCTCGACTCCTTCCCAGGAGCTCGAGACCTTCGCCAACCGCTCGGAGGTGTTCCTGCCGTGATCGACGCGACCATCCGCCTCGTCGGCGCCAACGGCCAGTCCGTCACGCTGAGGGACACCGCCAGCGAGCTGATGCGTCAGCCCGGCGGCGGTGGCTGGGGCATGGTCCCCGTCGTCAACTCCTGGTTCGAGGGGGCTGGCGACGGGGCCGTGCTTCGCGGCACGCGCCGCGTTCAGCGCGAGCTGGTCATCCCCATCAAGGCGTTCGGCATGGGCCGGCAGGCTGTGGAGACGCAGCTGCGCCGGCTCACCAACGCCATCCGCGAGCCCTTCCGGGTGTTCATGGACTACGACGACGGCCGGTCCTACTGGATCGAGGCCGTCTACGAGGCGGGCGCGGCCGGCCAGTACGGCTCCAACCCGAACCGCATAGCCGACATGCCGATCGTTCTCAAGTGCGGCGACCCGTACTGGACGAGCGTGCAGGCCCAGTCCTTCACCGTCCGCCCGGCCCTCGGTGAGCCCTTCCTCCCTGAGCTGGCGGAGCTGCACGTCTCGAGCTCCGTGGCCCAGGGCCAGGTCACCGTGGTGAACGTCGGCGACGTGGCCAGCCGGCCGGCCTGGACGATCAAGGGCCCTGGCACCGGCCTCGAGCTGACGCTCAACGGCCGGGGCATCTCGCTCCCCGACTACACCCTCGACACCACGACCGTCGTCTCGATCCGCTTCGAGGACGGCGGCTGGCTCATCGAGGACGAGGCCGGCGAGAACCTCTACACCTTCCTCGGGCCCGCGCCCTGGTTCCCCGAGTTCCCCCCTGGCACCTCGATCGTGGACGTCGCCCTCGCTGACGCGACCGCGGACACGTCGATCCAGGCCGTCTACCCCGAGCGCCGGGAGGTAATGTACTGATGCGCGCATCCGCCCCTGACTTCACCGTCGAGGTCCGCGATCGCGACTTCGCCCGAAAGGGGCAGGTTGCGCCGGAGTACACCGACCTCAAGTTCGTGGACGTCTTCAACGGCGTCGGCTCGTGGGAGATGAAGCTCCCCGCCGAGCACCGCCTCCTTCCTGACCTCAAGGCCAAGGGCGCGGGCATCGTCGTCACCGAGCACTGGACCGAGTCCACCAAGGTGGCGCCGACCTACAGTGCCTGGGCTCCGCAGCGGACGAACCTCTTCAAGGACCCACAGGGCACGGCGACCGGCGACTGGCTGGGTAGCCCCTCGGTGCCGGCCTCGGTCGACGGCGCCGCCTTCGGGCGCGCGACGGCGATGCGGTTCACCAACCCCGCCAACGGCGCCCAGCGCGGCGGCCTGAAGCGCGGGACGGACTTCGGGACGAGCACCCTCTACACGGTGCGCTTCCGCGTCCGCGGGAGTCAGGAGCGTTCCAACTGGCAGCTGACGTTCCGTAACGCGATCGGCTCCGCGCTCGTCACGATCGCCACGGGCCTCCCGGTGGGCGAGGACATTCGGACCTACGAGTACACCTTCACCACGCCGTCGTCCCTCTCCTCGACCTCGGGCGTCTTCCTGGTCAACTCGTCGGGCTTCACCAACGAGTGGTTCGAGCTGTCGGACGTGGAGGTCGAGGCGGGGGACACCCGCGGCATGGGCTTCGTCGGACAGCCGCGCTCCGCGGACGTCGAGCGCGTGGTCTGGGTCGGCTCGCCGAACGCCTCGGCCACCCAGCTGCAGACGCGGACCCGGACCGAGTACCCCGACCTGGTCGAGCACAAGTACCGCGTCTACTCCGGTCGCATGCGGTCCGCCCGCCTCTCGCAGGACGCGGCCGACCCCAAGGGCACCTGGGTGGTCACAGGCGTCCACGACAACGTGGTCGCCGCCGCCACCTCCGTCCTCCCCGACCCGGCCCACGAGCCGGAGGAGCAGGCCCTCTCCCACTGGGAGGCGGCCGGCCAGGGCGAGACGGTGATGAAGCAGGCCGTGCAGCTGAACGCCGGCGCGGCTGCGATCGCCCGCCGCAGCTACCCGTGGCTGGAGGTCGCGCCTGACCTCGGCCGAGGCACGCCGGTCAAGACCACGAGCCGCTTCGAGGGCCTGGGCGACCTGCTCACCTCCCTCGGCTCCGCGGCCGGCCTCGGTTGGCGCTTCGCGCAGCGGGACGACGTCGTGGAGTTCGACGTCTACGAGCCGGCCGACAAGACCAAGCTCGTCCGCCTCGACATTCGTAACGGCGGCGTCCAGTCCAACGAGCTGGGCTTCACCGCCCCCTCCGCCACGGACGTCCTGGTCATGGGCCAGGGCCAGGGCGAGGCGCGCACCATCCGGCGCGTGACCACGCCCGAGGCGCAGGCTGAGGCCGAGGAGTGGGGCCTCCGCTGGGAGTCCACCAAGGACCAGCGCCAGACGGACGACACCACCGAGCTCGAGCAGGCCGGCCTGGAGGTCGTCAGCGAGCAGGGCGTCACTGTCAACTCGCTGAAGATCGTCCCGTCGGACCACCCCCGCATGCGCCTCGGCGTCGACTGGTACATCGGCGACCGCATTACCGCGGTCGTGGAGGGCCAGGAGACGGCCGCGCTCGTCACCCAGGTGGCCACGAGCATCACCTCGGCCGGCGTGATCCGCCAGGCCACGGTGGGTGACCCCGTGGGCTTCAGCTTCGACGCGAAGATCGCCAGCAAGGTGAAGGACGTCGAGAAGCGCGTGGGCGCGGTAGAGCGGCTCATCGGAGAGGGTAACGCAACGGCCCCGGCCGGCGTGGTCATCCCCTTCGCCGGCGGCGTCGTCCCGGGCGGCTGGCTGCTGGCCGACGGCTCGGTCTACGACCCGCTGGCCTACCCCTCGCTCTACGCGGCGATCGGCACCACCTACGGTGGGACCTCGGCGGCCCCCAAGCTGCCGGACCTCCGCGGCCGCGTGCCTGTAGGCCGGGACGCCTCGCAGCTCGAGTTCGACACGCTGGGCGAGGGCGGTGGTGAGAAGCGCCACGCGCTGACGTCAGCCGAGCTGCCGTTCCACCGGCACCTCTTCGGCGGTGACGACGGCGTGGCCAACGCTGGGTATCCGAAGCTCGGGACGTTCGCCTACGACGCCACGTCCACTAACTCTGGCGGTGGCGGGAACTTCGTCACGACCGGCATGTACGACGCGGCGAACAACACGATCGCCTACGACGCTACCAGCCCGGAGCACAACAACCTCCAGCCGTACCGGGTGGTCAACTTCATCATCTCGGTGGGGGCTGTGCCGCTCATGGGGGTGGCGGCGTCCATGGGCGTCGGCAAGGGCATCGCGGTCGCCGGCTCAGGGACCCCTGAGGACCCGTACCGGCCGAACATCAGCACCGACTGGGCGATGCTCGGCGGTCCGCTGGTTCACACCGGCGGCCCTGCAGGACCCTACGCCACGACGTGGTTCAAGGGCCTGACCGGCGGTGCCGGCGGGGTGTTCAGCACCTCGGCGAGCAACATCGGCATCACCATCCTGGTAGACGGCATCTACGAGGCTGAGTCCAAGCACCGCGCGGCCGCCGCCGGCGGCTACTCGACGCTGGCCATCAACGGGGACCGCACCGCCCTGGAGAACAGGGTGGACGGCATCTTCAACCACGACCACGGGGCCGCTGCCGACAACTACTCGACGTCGCAGTACACCGGAAAGCTGCTGGCAGGCGAGGTCATCACCATGGGCCCACCGGCCGGCCAGGGCGGCACCATGCGGTTCGCCTCCTCGACCTTCACCGGAACCCTCAAGATCAAGCGGCTCGCGTAGCCGGGAAGGAGTCGCCTGATGGCGCTCACCGCGTACCCCTTCGACGGCCAGACGGTCTCGGAGCAGCAGTACGGCGACCTCTTCGGCGCCGTCGCCCAGTCGGGCATCCTCGGGAGCCCCTCGGCCAACCACTTCCTGGTGACGGCGGCCGGCTCGAGCATGAACCTCACCGTGACCGCGGTATCGGGCGCCTCGCGTGCCATCCTCCGCGGCCACGCCGTCCTCATGACGGCGAACGAGGTCGTGCCCGTGACGGCCGCCGCGACCCAGTCGCGGGTCGACCTCGTCGTGCTCCGCCTGGACTACGGTGCCAACACCATCGGCCCCGCGGTCCGGGCGGGCACGCCGGGCAGCGCCACTCCCCCTGCGCCTGTCTGGGGCGTCGGTGGGGTCTACGAGATTCCGCTCGCCTCGGTCGCCGTCGGCGCCAACGTCACCACCGTGAACGCCGGCAACCTCACCGACCTGCGTCGCTTCTCCGGCCCCACCACGGGCGTCTGGTCGACGGCCGCGCGGCCCTCGACCCCGCTGAGCTTCGGCTTCAACACGACCCTGGGCCGCTGGGAGTACACGCTGGACGGCACCACCTGGGCGCCGATCGGTTACGTCGACCTCGCCGGCGCAAACGCGGTCGGGATCCTGCCGGTTGCGAACGGTGGCACCGGCCAGGACACCCTGGCCAAGGCGCGCAACGCGATGGGCCTCGGCAACACCGTGGGCGCCCTGCCGGTCGCGAACGGTGGCACCGGCGCCACGACCGTCCAGGGCGCGCGTGAGACGGCCGTCGACATGTGGGTCCAGCCCACCGCCCCGGCCCACGCCGTCAAGCGGCTCTGGCTCAAGACCCAGTCCTAAGGAGGCCGCGTGGTCAGCTCCAACTTCCCCAGCCGGCCCTTCCGCCTCGAGGAGTACTGCCCAGTCACGGCACAGAACGCCTGGAACACCGGCAACAACTCGCTGGTGCACTCGGAGCTCTGGATCCGCAAGAACAGCTACTCCCCGACCTACTCCGGGTCCGGCAGCTCGTACCAGATGTACATCAAGGGCGCCCTCGTCGGATCGAACGGCAACTTCGGCTACGACTTCCGGAACAGCGACCAGCTGCTGCTCCACGCCTCCGACAACTGGTTCGGGCACGACGGCGAGGGCAACATGCACGTCGAGATTGACGGCTACGCCAACGTCGCGATCATGGGCTACACGGAGGTCCACTCCGGCTACTGGGCAACCCGCATCGCGCAGCCGGCCTCGGCGCCCACGGGCCTCGGGGTCGACTCGGCGACCACCAACTCGCTGCGCTACCGCTTCAGCGGGAACGACCTGCGCGGTGGGTCGCTCGTGCGCTGGGAGTACCAGATCGCCGAGAACTCAGGCATGTCGGTCAACGCCTCGATCCGCACGGGCTCGGGCACGGAGGTCGTCACGGGTCTTATCCCCGGCCGAGAGTACTTCTTCCGCTCCCGTGCGGTGACGAACGTCGGCGCCGGCTCGTGGTCCTCGGTCCAGTCCGGCAAGACGCTCGCGGCCGTCTACGAGTCCGACGGCGCCAGCTGGCGGCCGGTCGAGCTCTACGAGTCCGACGGGTCCACCTGGCGGCCGGTGGTCGAGGCGCTCTATTCCAACGGCACCGCGTGGGTGTCGCCGCTCTCTCTCTAAGGAGGCTCCCCATGGCATACAGCTACGTCATCATCGACGGCCAGCGGGTGGAGGTGAACATCGCCCGCCACTACCGCCTCATGGAGGCCGAGTTCAAGGCCGTCTTCGGCCTCGACCTCATCATCAGCTCCGGCACGCGCACACGTGAGGAGCAGGCCTACCTCTACAACGGCTGGATCAAGCGGCTCCCGGGGTTCAACCTCGCCGCGAAGCCCGGCCTCTCCAACCATGAGGAGTTCGGGCCCATCGGTCCGATCGCGCTCGACCTCCGGGACTCCGGCTCGGACGCCGGCGTGCTGACGATCGGCTCGCGCCGGTCGAACTGGCTCGCCTCCAACTGTGGCCGCTGGGGCTTCACCAACGCGGGCCACTTCTTCAACCCGCGCGAGGCCTGGCACTACGAGGGCCGCGGCATCAAGATCGGCGGCGCCGGCGTCTTCGAGGCACCCTCCAGCGTGCAGGTCGACGGCCAGCTCGGCCCGCAGACCGTCGCAATGCTGCAGGGCCGCCTGGGCGTGGGAGTCGATGGTGAGATGGGGCCCGTGACCATCTCCGAGCTCCAGCGCCGGCTGGGTGTGCCGGCGGACGGCGCGCTCGGCCCGGTGACCATCTCCGCCCTCCAGGGTCGCGTCGGTGCGAACCGCGACGGCGACTGGGGCGGCGAGACGACCCGCAAGCTGCAGGAGTACCTGAACGCGGGCGGCGACTTCCGCGTCGGCCAGCCCGCCGGCCAGCCCTCGGCGCCTGGCCAGCTGGTCGTGGACGGCGACCTCGGTCCCGCCACGGTCAAGCGCCTCCAGCAGTCTGTCGGCGCTGAGCAGGACGGCGAGTGGGGTCCCGACACCACCCGCAAGCTGCAGACGGCTGTCGGCGCGCGCGTGGACGGCGAGCTCGGTCCTCAGACCATCAAGGCTCTGCAGAAGAACGTGGGCGCCGCTGAGGACGGCCAGATCGGCCCCGACACGGTCCGCAAGCTGCAGGAGTTCCTCAACTCCGGCCGCCCGTGGGTCGCCGTCGAGGTCACGCCGAAGCCCATCCCTGCCGACCCCGGCTTCTCGGTCAGCCCGCGCGACGCGGTCTACCCGGGTGCGGCCGCCGGCTGGAACGTCCCGCTGGGCCAGGGCAAGCGCACCGCCGAGGCGGTCATCCGCGCCCTCATCGTCCACCACGAGACGGCCTTCACCTCACAGGTGCCGTACTTCAAGACGGCGAACGACCGGGGCTCGTGCCCGACGTGGGAGGTCAACGGTAAGGTCGTCACTGAGATGATCCACCCGGCCCTCAAGCCGAGTGCGACCGGCGCGGCGAACGACTACTCCGTGGCGATCGAGACGACCAACACGGCCGGCGAGCCGGACTGGAAGGTCTCGGACGACTCGGTCGAGTCGATCATCGCCATCGGCGTCTGGCTCGTCAAGCTCTCACGGTCCAGCGACCCCTACCTCACCGCCCCCGACGGGACGCGCGTGCGGGTCGAGGTCGAGGCGACTCGTGAGCACATCTTCGGCCACAAGGAGGCCGGCGTCAACTCGACCCGGTGCCCTGGTGAGTTCCTCATGTCGAAGATGGACTACATCGTTGAGCAGGTGCGCCTCCGTAGCCAGGAGCCGGACCCCGAGCCTGAGCCCGAGCCCGAGGACACCGTCCTCGTCCCGCGCTCCAAGCTGCAGGAGTTCTACGACTGGCTCAAGGGCCTCCTCGGAAAGTAAGGACACATGGACAAGCACCCTGTGGACCCGCGGCGCCGCCGCGTCTACGAAGCCTCGATCCGTACGGTGGACCTGTTCGTCTACGCGGTCGTGTTCTTCGGGGGCGTGGCGCTGGTCGTCCTCCCGTTCAACCGGGCGGTCGACGTGCTGGTCGGGTACGAGCTGCTCGTCGTGATGTGGGCCACGTTCCTTCTGGGCGGGGGGCTGGTCGGCTTTGTCGGCCGGCTCTCCCGCTACTGGATGGTCGAGACCCCCGCCACGGTGGCTGCAGCGTTCGGAGCCCTGATCTACGCTGTGATCCTGGGCCAGTACGCTCTCACCTCTCTGGCCACCTTCTTCACGGAGGTGTTCGTCATCGTGGCGTTCGCCTTCCTCGTGCGGCGGTGGCTGGAGCTCCAGATCTTCTCGTCGGAGCCGACCGGGGACTGGCGCTCGCGCGTCGCTCTCGCGTGGCACCGCCGGACTCAGAACGTGGTTCGCCGCGAGACCGCATAGCCGCTAGGAGGGCACCATGGGTGACGTGAACCTTGTCGCCATCCTGGTGGCCGTCCTAGGCTCTGGGGGCCTCGGTGCGGTTGTCACGTCGGTCGTCAACTCTGTCCAGCTCGCGCGCGCAGGCGTGTCGGGCAAGGAGGACAAGCGGCGAGAAGACATCATCAAGCAGAGGGACGCCGCGTGGGCGCGGGCGTCCCTGGCTGAGGCGGAGGCCGACCGCGAGGAGGCTCGTGCAGACCGTGAGCGGGAACACCGCATCGCGCTGCAGGAGCACGCGGCGCGCCTCCGCATGCAGCTGCTGAAGGCCGGCATCGAGCCGGTCGAAAGGGCGCCCCGAGCAAACCAGAAGGAGTAGGATGAGCCTCACACCTCGTTCCGACTACCAAGACTCGCTGCAGGCGACCCAGGTCCAGCACCCGTGGAAGGCCGCCATCCGCACCTTCGTGCAGGTGGCCATCCCCGCGGTGATCGCCCTGGGCATCGTCGTGCCGCAGATCGTGGACATCATCCTCGAGCAGTTCGGCGAGCAGCTCCCGCCCCAGTTCACGGGCGTGATGCTGGCCGTCTCCGTCGGCGTGGCCGGCGTGTCGGCGGTGGTGGCGCGCATCATGGCGCTGCCGCTCGTCAACGAGTTCCTGACCGGGATCGGCCTGGGCGCGACGCCCAAGGGCTGATTCCAGGGTAGTTAGGGCGAGTAGGGCGGCACGCTTCCTATTTAGTTCTAAAGGGCCTCGCCCTTTAGCTCTAACGGAACGCGGCCGCCCTAACCGCCCTACTTGCCCTGCGCGAAGCCGACCCATCAGCAGCCTGGTCACCTGCGCAAGCCCCCGTGGTTCAGCCTAGAGTGCTGAGCTGCGGGGGCTTTCTCGCGCTAGGATGGGATCATGACAAACGACCTCCGCATCCCAGCCCCCTCGTTCGAGGCCGCGCTCCACACGCTCGTGGACCTGGCCCTCGAGTCCCCCGAGCACCGCAGTCGCAGGCGGTACCTCGATGAGATGGGCCTCCCCGAGGACCTCGTGGGCCACGCCCTCGCGCGCCTCGACGCGCCCATCCACGTCGCGGCTCGTGGCAACCGCGAGCACCACGACATGCGGAAGGCCGCGCTGGGCGTCCCCGGAACCCCCTACGCCCAGGTCCGCTTCCCCATCCTCTGGAACCGCCTCTTCACGGGCGTGGACCTCGATGGCGAGCCCATCCCGTACGACCACCGCTTCACCATGTTCTGGGGCATGCGCGACAACCTCAGCGTGGCGGAGGACTACCTCGTCTACGCCCTCCTCGACCACATCGTCTCCCCGCAGGGACGCGGCCGCCACGCGGACCTCGCATGGCATGAGGACCTCGTCCGCGGCCTCAGGTCGTTCCGCCGCTTCCTGAACAGCGAGCACAGCGGCTTCCTCGTGCAGGTCCAGGTCCCTGATGGCCGCGGGGGAAGCCTGGGCGCGAGCGAGTCCAACCAGAAGCTGCGTCAGTATGTAGACACCCTCACCGCGCAGGCAGTCGCGGACCTCACCAAGTAGAAGGACGCTCAAGTGGCAGACCCCATTACCCCCGTGGACTCGGTCCTCACCGAGGCCATCAAGGACATGACGTTCGAGCCCTGGCAGGCTCGCCCCGACGTCCCCCGCCAGCAGACGCCCGCGCAGGCCTACATGGCCCAGCGCAACCACTGGATCGACAGGCTCCAGCTCGAGGAGCCCGCGTCGCTCGGCATCTTCGTGGAGAACTACCCCGTGCGGACGGACTTCGAGGGCCTGGCCGGCCAGCCGCGCGCTATCCGCCTCGTGGAGGAGGAGCCCGCGACCGACGACGTCGGCCTGCCCGTGAGCCTCCCCGACGGTGTGGACGTCGAGCTCACCCCTGCCGGCCTGCGCCGCCGCATCCCTGCGGGCTGGTCGCTTCCGTCGGCCAAGCCCGAGCCGGAGACCAAGCGCGCTGAGGTACTGGACACCGCCAAGAAGATCATCCACGGCGACCGCGAGAAGGACTACGGCCGGCCGATCGACAGCTTCACCCGGCTGGCCCAGGCGTTCGAGCTGGTGCTCGGCCACCCCGTCACGCCGGCCACCGCCGTCAAGCTGATGCTGGCGATGAAGCTCAGCCGCCTGGCCGGCGGCGACGAGAAGGACGACACCTGGGTCGACCTCGCCGGCTACGCCGCCCTCGGCGCCGAGGTCCGCGACCAGTCCTGACCAGCCGGGCCCTGCTGTGACCTCCCCAGTAGGGCCCGGCCACCAGCCTTCACCAGCACGCAGCTAGCGAGCACCACCCCGACAGAGAAGGCGCAATGTCCTCACCTGTACCCGCCAAGCGGAAGGCGGTCCGGTTCATCACCCGTGATGACCACCGTCTCTACATTCACCCCGTGACCGGCGACTTCATTCCCGGCGTCACGTCCACCATCGACAACCTGCCCAAGCCGTTCCTCAAGGCCTGGGGCCAGAAGCTCGTGGCCCAGGAGGCCGTCGCGAAGTACGAGCAGCTGGGCAACCTGGCCCGCGCCGACGAGGAGGCGGCGGTCGACTGGCTGAAGAAGGCCCCGAACCGCTTCACCGCCCACTCGGCCCGCGTCGGCAAGATCAGCCACGGCTACATGGAGGAGCTCGCCCTCGGCAACGTGGTCGACACCTCTCGCGAGGAGGAGGACGTCCGCCTCATCGTGGACCACTTCAAGCACTACCTCGACACCATGCAGCCGCGCTTCCTCCTGCTCGAGGAGGGCGTCTACTCGGACGTCCACGACTACGCCGGCACGTTCGACGCGATCGCGGAGTACAACAACCCGGACCTGGTCATCCGTGACAGCTTCGGCCAGGAGATGCCGCTCGTCGGCGTGGCCTGGCAGGACAACAAGACGACCCGCTCCGGCGTGCACCCCGAGGTTGGTCTCCAGCTCGCGGCCTACCGCCACGCGCCCTGGATCATCCGGCAGGACGGCACCCTCGCCAAGAACCGGCCGGGCGACTTCGCCCTCGTGCTGCACGTCCGCCCGGAGGGCTGGGAGCTCGTGCCGGTCGAGGCCGGCCAGGAGGAGCTGGACGTCTTCATCCACCTTCGCGCCATCACGGACTACACCCGCGAGCACAGCAAGAAGATCATCCACGCGCCGGTCGCCGGTAACCGGGTCCGCCGTGCCCGCCGCAAGGCGAGCGCCGAGCCCAAGGCGATCGTGGCGACCGTCGAGCCGGATGACATCGGCGAGCTGAAGGTGGTCGCGGCGTGAGCCCGAAGGCCTGGGCCCAGCAGGGGCTGGATGACTTCCAGTCCTGGCTGGGCCAGACGGTCTACGGCGAGGGCCTGATCTACCGGGGCGACGCCGACTTCGAGCAGCTCGGGCCGCGGGGCAAGATCACGCTGGTCGAGTTCAAGAAGAAGCACGAGAAGCCGATCGGCCGCGGGCAGCTCGCCTGGCTCCGCGCCCGCGCGCGGCAGGACCGCACCGAGGTCCGAGTGGTCCGCGAGCTGACCGAGGACTACGACGACCCCGACCGGCTCGTCTGGTTCTGGAACCCGCTCGAGCCTGTGGCGAAGGCCCAGGAGGTCACCCTGTCGCACGTGGCGGCGTGGGTGGACTCCCGGGCCTACAGGCCGGTCCAGGTCGCGGCCTAGACGTCGAACCCCGCCCGCTTGAGGTAGGCGAGGAGGTTCTTCCACGACCGCGGGTCGCTGGGCGTCCCTGCCCCGACGGCTACGATCTGGCCGTCGCGGCGGAACTGCACGTGCCCCTTCGCGGTGATGCGGACCTCGCCTCCTTGCTTCTCGATCGAGCGGATCAGCTTCTTCAGGTCCTTGTTCATTGCCATGCCTCTATAGTAGCGCGTGGCACGACCAATCCGATACGCCCCCGGGCCGGGAGTTTCCCTCGGCTCGGGGAGTCCAACCCCCCGCAGCGACTAGAATGGAACCCTATGACCGACACCCTGCAGGAGCTTCTGGACGCCCAGTCGGCGCTCCAGCACAAGATGCCGACCACGCATCCCTCGGACCTCTTCGATGACTTCGTGACCGCCGAGGCCCGCGCCAACGGGAACACCGACCTCCGCCGGCAGACCGACCTCGCCGTCGCCGCCGAGGACGTGACCGCCTTCATCCAGTGGAACCACAAGGCCCTCACCCACGAGATGGTCGAGCTCGAGTCCGAGACCGGCTGGAAGCCGTGGGCCACGAAGCGGTTCGTGAACCTCGAGGCCGCGCGCGGCGAGGCGATCGACATGCTTCACTTCCTGCTCAACGACTTCCTGGTCCTGGGCATGGACGCTGGCGAGGTCCGCCGGCGGTACCACCTCAAGCACGCCAAGAACGCCAAGCGTCAGGAGGAGGGCTACGACGGCGTCTCGACCAAGTGCCCCGGCTGCAAGCGGGCGCTGGACGATGACGGAGTGGCCTGCCACGTCCGGCCGCAGGCGCGGCTGGGCGACCGGGTCGGGGTCGTCTTCTGTGACGTCCACGGCCGGGCGTACCCGATCGCCGACCAGCCGGCCGGCGGAACCTACCTGGAGGGGTCGTTCACGTGAGCGCGCAGGTCTACGTGGTGGAGGGTGCCGACGGCACCGGCAAGTCCACCTTCATCCAGAGGATGGCGCGGCCTGGCGACCGCCTCATCCACAACAACGCCAGTGACCACCTGCTGCCGGGCTCGCTCGCTCGGCACTACCGGGCCCAGCTGCTCGACGCGCTGGACTTCCGGGACCGTGGCATCTCGACCTACATCGACCGGAGCTTCCTCAGCGAGGTCGTCTACGGCCGGCTGTACCGCGGCAACCCCCGCGTCAGCCTCCTCCAGGCCCACTCGCTCGAGCGGTTCGCCGCCCGGCACGGGATCGTCCTGCTCGGCATGACCGCCGACCTGTCCGTCCGCCGCGACCGCATCCGCGAGCGCGGCGAGGAGTGGGACCGCAAGCAGCCCTTCGTGGGCGCCTTCTACTCCCAGCACTTCGGCGAGCGCGCCAGGTACTGGGCTACCGCCGACAGCACGCCGGCACACGAATCCTGACACAGGAGAACACATGCTGAAGATCAACACCGAAGGCACCGAAGAGTCCACCGAGCAGTCCGACGTCGTCGGCCGCTTCCGTTCGGGCTACCAGATCGACGGGACTCCCGCGTCCCTCTCCGCGTTCCGCATCACCACCGGCGACGCCGCGATCGCCAAGGCCGTCGCGAAGGCGTTCGGCGTCGACAAGGAGAAGCTGGGCGAGGAGGCCGACAAGGACGGCGTCCAGGAGTGGGACGCCGCCGGCGAGGACTACCTCGAGGTGTTCACCAAGGCCGACTCCGTGAACATCATCCTGGAGGGCGCCTCGAGCTACAAGAGCTCGCTGGTCCGCCGCACCAAGGACGGCGACTTCATGTACGCCACCGACGGCGAGGTCATCCTGGCCGTGGGCGAGGACTTCGAGGACGAGTACGAGGTGGGCAACCCCGACCCGCAGCTCGGCCAGGACCTCACCACGCGCAAGGCGAAGGCCAAGAAGGGCCTCGGCTCGAGCCCGGACATTCGCGTCAAGTTCACCGTCGCCGACCACCCCGAGTGGGGCACGTTCGAGTTCCGCTCGGGCGGCTGGTCGCTGGTGCACAACGACCCGGAGCCCAAGCTCCGTCGCCTGCCGGAGGGTCCGATCAAGGCCGTCCTGAAGCTGACGACCGTCGAGGGCAAGCGGTTCACCTGGACCAAGCCCGAGCTGATCGTCCGCGGTTCCGTCGGCGCGGCTGAGAAGCCCGAGGTCGCCGGCGACGAGGACCAGCCGGCGTTCTGACGCCGAGGGGAACAAGGGTCAACAGTACCCGCCCGGCACACCAGTGACCCTGAGGTGCTACTACACCGAGACCCACAGCCCGTTGCAGCGGGTGGTTGAAGCTGTTAGGCCGGGCACGACGAAGGCCCCATCGCTCTAGAGGCGGTGGGGCCTTCCGTCGTCTACTTCTTCCAGGAGTGCTTGAGGACCGTGACGCCTGGGGCGAACCACAGGTCCGACGTCCCGTCCGCGATCCACGTGCCTGAGTCGTTGTTCAGGACCACGCTCGCGAGGCGGAGGCGGCCGTCCCACCAGAAGTGGTCACCCGGCTCGATGCTGGACGCCAGCACCTCCTCGTTCATGCGACTTCACCGAGGTAGACCGGGAACACGCGCCCGACCGCCGTACGGCCGTTGGTCTCCGTGATCGGCCCCTTGCACCACAGGAAGCCGTTGATGTTGTCGACGGACTCGACCTCGATGGTGTGGGTCACGAGGACCTCCACAACGGGGCCGTGGTCCTCGACCACGTGGGCGTCGGCCGCGACGACCGCGCGGCTCTGGCCCTCGATCGCCCGCGCCTGGATCAGGTCTCCGACCTTGACGTCCGTGCGGTGGTCGACCATGCCGATCAGGTTGCTCTTGTCGCTGTTCATACTTCGATTCTAGCGCGTCGCGTGCCGCTTGTACATAGGGAGAAGCCCCGGGAGTCCGAAGATTCCCGGGGCTTCCCCCCCTAGCCCGCCTGACCCGACCGCCCCCCAGGGTCGGGTCCCCAGTGTCAGGCGGCGTGGTAGACGGGCATCCTTGTTGGCACATCGGGCGGCCAGTAGCCGGCCTTCTTCTTGCCGTCCCACCGCGCCCACACGCGGCCGGGTCGCCTCAGCTTGCTGGACTTCATCTGCTGCACCAGCACGATGGGCTCGCCCACCTGCGCGTCCGCGTCGCACACCGCGACCCACTGGTCGGCGTCGGTGTTGACGATCAGCACGTTGTGCCCCTTGATGTCTTCCGGCATCTCGTCCGTCTTGGTGTCCCAGTCGACGCGCTCGTGCGCGCTCACTGCCGGCACTTCGGTCTTCTCGATCTGAGCGTTCATTTCATGCTTCCTTTCAGTCGTCGCCCCGGCTTGCTGCCGTATGGCGTTCGGTTGCTGTTGGGATCACCATATAGCACGAGGCTCGTGCACCGCCACCCCATTATCCCGGGAGTCTACCGGGAGGATTGGACCGCCATGGTCACCCTGTATTCCACGCCCACGTGCGCGCGTTGTCGCGTAGCTGAGGACCGCCTCGACGCCGCCGGCCTGCTCGCCGCCAAGGTGGACCTCACCCAGGACCCCGACAAGCTGGACGAGCTCAAGGAGCGCCTCGACGTGCCGATGCTCGACCTGCCAGTGCTGGAGTACCGCGGCGAGCTGTTCGGGATGGGCGACCTCTATGACCTCATCCGGACCGCCGAGGCCGATGGCTGACGGCAAGCGGTTCGAGCGGGACCTGGAGGTGGCCTTCAAACAGGCCGGCCTCCGGGCCCGCCGGCCGGCCCAGGTGCGTGAGGTGGACGTCGGTGACCTGCACGTTGGCGACGACGTTGTGGTGCAGGCGAAGGCGTGGTCCAACCTCGCTGCCGGCGTCAGGGCCGGCGTCGCGGGTGCCCAGGCCCAGAAGCGTCGGGCGCACCGGCCGGTTGGGGTCGCGATCGCCAAGCGAGACGGCGAGAACGTCCTGGACTCGGTGGTGGCCATGCCGCTGCGGGACTTCATCGTCCTCCTCCAGAGGTCAGAAACTCCCAGCTAAAGGGGCTCCCGCGGCCGGCGCCTCGTGGTATGATCGAAGTATGAACAACACCAAGCGCCTCAGCCACGAGGCAAGCCAAGCCATCGTCCAGTCCTACGAGGAGACCCTTGCGGACTTCCTCCCCATGGCGTCCGTCACGGGCAACCTGCTCTGGGCCGCCCAGACCATCTCCGACAACGAGTTCCCGGTCTCCATCGTCCTCGACAACGAGGGCTTCGGGGTCATCTTCCCCGAGGACCAGGACCCGGGCCTCGTGTGCGATCACTTCGCACGGGCCCTCGAGATTGCCGTCGAGGAGCTTGAGGAGATGTACCCGCGGGACTAAAACTCCCGACGTGTGGGGGCCCTTCGGGGTCCCCACACACGGTACGATAGAACCATGACACAGACAATCAGCCTCGAGGACCTCGCCCGCGACTCCGCTCTCCAGGAGCTCATGAGTGGCGGCGGGTGCCCGACCGAGGAAGAGCTCGACCGACTCACCGCAGAGATTCTCAAGGAACTTCAGGAGGACGACATGGAACCCATGCACGACGCCCAGCTGCCGGGCCTGATGGCACTGGACCCCGCAGAGGTGGAGGAACCCAAGCTCGCCACGCCTCGCGAGGACTCCGTCCTGCTCATCCGCCGTGACACCAAGCAGGGCTGGAAGCAGGCCACCAAGCAGGTCATGAAGGACTCGGCCGACCGCCTCCGTGACCTCGCCGCTGGCATGAACGAGGAGCTGGGCTGGGCCAAGTACGGCGTTGAGAATGCCTGACGCCGCCCCGAACCCTCTCGACATCATCGAGGCGGCGAACAGCTTCGCCGACCTCGCGGCCACGTTCCGCGACGCCCTGGTCCAGCGTGAGTTCCACACCGCGCCGGCCGAGCAGACCGCTCTGCACATGGCCTCCGCCATCTTCTCCTCCAACCTCGGCCAGCCGGCGCCCAAGAAGCGCTGACGGCCTCGAGCCCCGTCCCTGGGTCAGCCCGGGGGCGGGGCCTTCTTTCGTGTAAGCGGGTTACAATGGAGTTACCCTATTCGCCCTAGCTGCCCTGAAAGGAGCCGCGTGTCGATCAAGGTCTCTGACTCCCCGTCTGGTGACGGTATCTCCCTCCACGACTTCCTCGCCAAGCTGACGATCGCCGAGGAGGAGCGCGACGGCTGGCTCTGCAAGTGCCCCGCGCACGACGACTCCAAGGCGTCGCTCCGCGTCACCGTCTCCGAGGACTCGGGCAAGGTCCTCCTCAAGTGCCGCGCCGGCTGCTCGAACACCGAGGTGATGGAGGCGCTCGGCCTGACGATCAAGGACCTCGCCTCCATGAAGGCCGACCCCGAGGAGGCCGAGCACACGACGGCCAGCAACGACGCCCTGCCCGAGGAGTCTGCGATCGCCGAGCTCGGCGACCAGCTGAACACCTGGGCCCTCGACCTCGACGGCCCGCTCGGAGCTGACGCCCTCGCCTACGCCGCCCAGCGCTTCGGCCTTGAGCCGGAGGACGCCCGCCGGCTGGGCCTGGGCGTGACCGCGTCCCTCGGCGGCGGGCCTCGCCTCGTCGTGCCCTTCCGTGACCTGACCGGCCGGCCGCTCGGCTTCCAGGCCCGCGCGCTGAACAACGTCGCCCAGGTCCGCTGGGCCGGGCCGGCCAACCCCGAGAAGGCCAGCTGGACCCGCATCGGCTTCTTCCCCGGCACCAGCGGCTGGGAGGAGGTCATCATCACCGAGGGCCCGGGCGACGCCCTCACAGCCGTCTCGACCGGCTACGACGCGCTCGCCATCCGCGGCGCCGGCCTGGTGGAGAACGCCGTCACGCTCGACCGCGTCGCCGAGATGCTCGAGGGCCGTGTGGCGATCGTGGCCGGCGACGGCGACTCCGCCGGCAAGCAGTTCTCGGCCAAGCTCGCCGAGGCCCTCGTCGCCCGCGGCGTCACGACCAAGATTCTGAAGATGCGCGAGGGGCTCGACCTCTCTGACTGGCGCGCCGAAGACCCTGCCTGGTTCCGGCAGGGCTTCGTCAAGGAGGTCGCCAAGCTCTCGACCGTCACGGGCAAGCAGGCCAAGCTGAGCCGGTGGTCCTACCCCTTCGCCGACATCGGCGGTGCCCAGTACCTCCGCGACAAGCTGGCGAACGAGGGCCGGCCGGTCAGGTTCACCGACGCCGCCGGCTTCTACCAGCTGGAGAACGGCGTCTGGACCAAGCGGGCCGAGGGCGACGTCCGCACGGCCGCCCAGCAGATCGGCCGCGACCTGCACGACCTCTACGTCGCCGCCAAGGACGACGACCCTGACTTCGCCGCCAGCGCCTGGCGCTACAAGCAGATCGTGGAGACCAGCCGGGGCATCGACTCGGTGCTCAAGGAGCTCCGCTCGCTGCCTGGCATCCGCGCCGAGCTGGCCGACTTCGACCGGCACCCGCACCTGCTGGCCGTCCGCAACGGGGTCGTGGACCTCAAGACCGGCAACCTGCTTCCGCACGACCCGAGCCTCCTCATCACCCGCCGCGTCGACCTCGACTACCGCAAGGCGGCGCCGGCTCCGCGCTGGATGCGGTTCCTGGAGGAGGTCTTCCCGGACCAGCCCGAGATGCCCGGCTACATGCAGCGCGTCGTCGGCTACGGCATCACGGGCGAGACCGACGAGCAGGTCTTCGTCGTGCTCTACGGCACGGGGGCCAACGGCAAGTCGCTGTTCACGGACACCCTCACGACCATCTTCGACCCGATCACCACCATCACGCCCTTCAGCACGTTCGAGGCTCGCAGGGGTGACGGCGTGCCGAACGACCTGGCGGCCCTGGCCGGCGCGCGCCTCGTCATGGCGCCCGAGGGCAACCAGGGCAAGCTGATGGACGAGGCCCTCCTCAAGCGCGTGACCGGCCAGGACAAGATCACGGCGCGCTTCCTCCGCCGGGAGTTCTTCGAGTACCGACCTCAGTTCCTCCTCTTCATGGCGACGAACTACAAGCCGGCGTTCAAGGGCCAGGACGAAGGCCTCTGGCGTCGCGTCAAGCTGATCGAGTGGAGCCGCTACTTCAAGCCGGAGGAACGGGACCACGGCCTCCAGGACAAGCTGATGGCCGAGGCCGAGGGCGTGCTCGCATGGGCTGTGGCCGGCGCCGTCCAGTGGTACCAGTCAGGGCTGCAGGAGCCGGCCAGCATCACCGCGGTGACGAACGACTACCGCAAGCAGTCCGACGCCCTGATCGACTTCCTCTCCGAGACCGAGGACTCCGTCTATACCAAGGGCGTCGACTCCGACTGGGTGGCCCGCACCGAGCTGTTCCGGGACTTCCAGGACTGGGCGGACGCCGAGAACTTCGAAGACCTGAAGCGCTGGTCGTCACGCGCCTTCTACCGAGCAGTCGAGGAGCGTGGCTTCCCGGCCGGCAAGCGCAACGGCGTGATGGGCTTCAAGAGGGTTCGGCGGGCGCAGCCCTCGCCCTTCGACCAGCAGGCTAAGATCGAGGTAGAGGTCGACCCGACCCAGCCGCTCGCGGCCCCCAACATGGAGGATGGTATCTGGTGAGGACCCTCACGCACGTCGTCGCCGGCGACGTCTGTACGATCCACATTCCCGAGTCCACCGCCGACATGCCGGCCTTCCTGGCCTGGCTGAACGACAACGAGCGCGCCCCACTGGCGCTCGACACCGAGACCACCGGCCTGCACATCTTCGGCCGCGCCTTCAACATCAGGCTGGTCCAGTTCGGCAACACGCGCGAGGCGTGGGTGCTCCAGGCCGCCCTGTTCGAGGGCTGGATCGCCACCGCAATCCGCCGGCACAAGCGCTGGCTGCTCCACAACGCGGCCTTCGACCTCCAGGCCCTGAACCGGGTCTACGGCGTCACGATCGAGGAGATGACCCCGAAGGTCATCGACACGATCATCCTGAGCAAGCTCGTGGCGCCGCACCGCCGTGGGGGCCACAAGCTGAAGCCCCTCACCGAGGAGCACGTGGACGAGCACGCGCTGGACACGGCCGACGGCCTCAACGAGCACTTCCGCCGGCTGGGCTTCACCAAGGACAACGGCTGGGCGCTCATCGACATCGCCGACGAGCTCTACAACCGGTACGCCGGCCTGGACGTCATCTACACGGCGCGCCTGTACGAGGTCCTCCGGGAGAAGGTCAAGGAGCTGCTGCTCTCGACCCTCGCCCAGTTCGAGCACACGATCCAGGCATATCTGAACCTCATGCGGCGCAAGGGCATGAGGGTAGACGCCGGCTACGCGGCGCGCCAGCGG